>WNEZ01009002.1_pt1 | contig 11046 bp, 14 predicted proteins | sample 5400521 | NCBI WGS metagenome assembly WNEZ01 (sample SAMN13153339, study PRJNA577476) | soil metagenome | isolation source: 120 cm saprolite under Douglas fir tree site 2 hole 1 replicate 1 | place: USA:California | collected 2015-04-18
TCATCGCCAATCCACGCGTCTTGTTTCGCGTCGTGGCTAGCCGCGCAATAGTCGCGGACACGGACTTTGGTCCGCCTGGACCCGTGTCGCCACAGGCTCAGCTGCGCGACTTCTGGATTCCCCAGCACGGCATGTTTGCGACGGGACAAGCGTACTTCGAGCCTTTTGATCCGGCACGGCACTCCGGTCGGACCGCGCGCCCATGACTGTCGCACACACATGCCGCCTAACAAGCGCTTGAAGCTGGCGGCGCGCGTAGATTGAGGAATGAATCTTTCTTCAGCGCGCCGCAGCTTAAGCGCGATTCGTTAGGCGCACGCGGAACATGTTGAGCCCGATCGTAACGATCATCGGTCTCGTCTTCGCAATAGGGTTTGCATCGACGACCGGTGCCTGGACATTTCGCACGCTCAAGCGGCGTGGGTTTGGCGAGATCCTCGCCGCAACTGTGTGCGGACTAGCAGCTACCGTGGTGGCTGCAGTGGTATTCATCGCTCTGCGCATTCATTTATGGTTTGGGCCCGAGATGGATTGGCGTTTCTCCGTGTTTTTGGGTGTTTGTGTCGGGATCTGGTACGCGGTGATGCATCGTCGTGACGGGTTGATCCCTCGCACTACAAACGATGATGAGCGCGGCGCCTAACAAGCGCTTGAAGCTGCCGGCGCGCGTAGATTGAGGAATGAATCTTTTTTCAGCGCGCCGCAGCTTAAGCGCGATTCGTTAGGCAGCGCCCGCCAGACCGAGCACCCCGCGGCGACTCTCGTGGATGGACTATGCGGCGACTCAAGTTCCTTGCAGCGTTGATCGGCACTACAAGCACTGGTGCGCTCGGGCACCTCTCAGCACAGGTTCCGGGGATGCCTATCTATGCTCCTTGGGTCCTAGAAGGTGGTGGTGTTGCCGTTGATTACGCCGCGGTCGGCATCAGAAGTGGACAAAGACTCGAGGCCTGGCCAATTGCCGTAACGGGTGAGATTCGGTTCGCTCGATGGACACTGTCGGCTAGCGCTTCGGAGTATCGCCCTGTCAGTGGGACGGGTAGCACAACGTTCGGGGGAACCGCAAGTTGGCAGGTCGGGCGGGAGGATTTCGGGTACGTGCAACTGGGTCTCGGCTACTCGTCATCGCGGGGCGTGAGCGTCTTACATGTTCCCGTCGGTGCGGGACTGCCAATGACGGCATGCATAGCGAATGATTTCTTCTATCCTTGGGCCACGCCACGGTTCGATATCCTGCGCGTGTCCGCACCCCTTGCGAACCCCCATACGAACCTCCGATTCGGCTACAGCGGTGGGATCCACTTCGAACTGCACAACGGCCTCGGCCTCCAAGCTGCCGTCGACGGGCTTGTCCAACGTGCCAACCCATTGACGATCGGGATAGGGATGCATTACGCGTTCGGAAAAAGCATTCTCCGAGCTGAGCAGATAAGGCATGCGTCGTGCCACCCGTTTTGAGGTCGGTTGCCCGCGCTGCCTAGCACGCGCCTGAAGCTGACGGCGCCCGTGACCTGTGGTAGAATTGCGTTTGTGCACGGTACAGTTTGGCGCCGCAGCTTAGGCGCACTCCGTTAGGCGGCTGCTAGAATCCCTTTCACCGAGAAGTCGCCTTATGCCGACGATATCCAAGGATGGTAAGCTCCTCTCGCTCATCAACATCTTCACCGTCGAGCCCGCCAAGCAGCGCGAACTCGTCGATCTGCTCATCAGGGCTACCCAGACTTCGGTGCGACATGTCACCGGCTTCGTTTCAGCCGCTCTCCACCGGAGTCTCGATGGCACCAAGGTCGCCATGTACGCCCAGTGGCGCAGTATCGAGGATTACCAGGCGATGCGCAGAGATCCGGTTGCCTCACCTTACCTCGACCAAGCCCTCGCGTTAGCCAAATTCGAGCCGGGGATGTATGAAGTCGTCGAGATCTTTACTCCGGCAGCCGCCTAACAAGCGCTTGAAGCTGGCGGCGCGCGTAGATTAGGGAATGAATCTTTCTTCAGCGCGCCGCAGCTTAAGCGCGATCCGTTAGGCGGCCCCACAAGCAAGTGACGACTATGGCCAATACCGCCCGAGAATTAGAAAAGCCAGCCGGACTCTACGCCAATTTCCCTGGCCGGCTCAACGCCATTTCTGCCGACCTCGTCATCCTCGTCCTCTTTTCGATCGCCATCTTTGCCCTCGCCTCTGTTGGTCAATCCTTACGCGGCGTCCGCATCGGACTGGTGATCTTCTGGTGGTTGACGATCATTCTCTAGGAGCCGCTGCTCGTGTGGCGGGGCGGCGGGACGCTCGGGCATCGGTTTATGAATCTACAAGTGGTCGACAACCGAACCGGTGGTCGAGTCTCTCTCCTGAAGGCGCTCGCGCGATATGTGGTGAAGGGGTTGCTCGGGGTGTTCTCCTTCTTCACTATGAGCTTCAGTCGTCGCCACCAAGCGCTACATGATCTGGTCACGAACTCGAGCGTCCGCATCCGTAATCCATCTAGGGCGCAGCCTCACCAATACACTGTGGGGCCAGCCTGAGTCCGGGCCGCCTAACAAGCGCTTGAAGCTGGCGGCGCGCGTAGATTGGGGAATGAATCTTTCTTCAGCGCGCCGCAGCTTAAGCGCAATTCGTTAGGCAGCGTGATGCGCTCTGCATTGCCAAGGTCTGTCGCTTTCGCCGCGCTCATGCTCCTGGCTAGCTGTCAGCAAGACGAGCGTACCCTCGCCGTAGCTTCGGTATTCGACAGTCTCGCACCCGGCCTGCGGCTGGGTGAGCCTGCTGCTCCGCTGGCGTCGCGCTATCACCTGTCCTTTGTCCCATACGTTGGGTACGCGGACACAACAATCAGCTCGACGAACGGCCTGCGCGCTCTTTATCTATTTGTCGACGAGCCGTTGAACTCAGAGAGCCAGAGACCGTCACAGTCGGCACGCGTGCTGCACATCCAGCTGCACTACACGCCGGATCAGGCAACCTCGCTTCGGCAGGCGTTTAGTGCACATTTGAGTCGTCACGAGGAGTGGTGCTACATCCGCGGCGATGAAGCGCGGTTCAGCGTGGATTACTGGCCAATCCGGCACGACGAAGGGGTTCTGTTGTCGGCGCGAGTCGATTCCGCTCGGGTGATTGTGTTAGGCTGGCCGGCGCAGCGCCCCGATTCGAACCGTACCGACCCACACCCCTGTGCACACGCTGCCTAACAAGCGCTTGAAGCTGGCGGCGCGCGTAGATTGTGGAATGAATCTTTCTGCAGCGCGCCGCAGCTTAAGCGCGATCCGTTAGGCGGCGCAGCGCGGTTCAATCATGCCCAAACGCGCTCGTATAATCCTTGCCTTTGCCGCGCCACTCGTTCTCGCGGCCGGTTTCGTGGCCTGGGACTACTGGCCAGTTGCCTTGCGCTATCGCCAAGGTCGGACGCTGCAAGCGGGCAGAGCCACAGTGGGGCGCTACGTCAATGGTGAGGATTCTCTCGGGGTCGCGGTTTGCCACCTTGCGAGAGAAGTACGACGTCTAAACGCGCTTTCAATGCGGCTAGGAGCTATGGAGCCGGGCCACGTCCAAAGGATAGTAGACGAACCGCTGTGGGTCCCATCTGGGGTCGATCCCAACGACCCCAAAGTTCAGGAGCTGACCCTCAACGTGTACCGCATCTCAATTCCGGAATCCATCCCATCTGTGGATAGAATTCGCATCAGGCAGATGGATGATAGCATGATTCGCGCGCGTGGCCTCCGGATTGTAGGGTGCGCCGCCTAACAAGCGCCTGAAGCTGGCGGCGCCGTTTTTCTGTGGTAGTCTTTCATTTGTGAACACTTCACGCGCGCGCCGCAGCTTAGGCGCACTCCGTTAGGCGGCGTCATGCGCATGGCAATTCCAAGTCCTGTCAGTTGCGCGGCGCTGGTGCTTGTCACGGTCTTCCCGATGGTGTTGCTCGCCCAAACGCCTCAGAGCGACTGTCGCTCTGTCGCCACCGACCGGAACTGGCACGCGTATCGGAGCATTCGGATAGACTCAAACACGACTAGTTATGAAGCGGCGTGGCCGGAACTGCCGCCTAGCTTCGAAGCTGCGAGTCTCGTCGGGACATTCGTGATGAAGGTTGTGGTAACCAATTCACCACGCTCCGATTCCCTGGCCCTGGGAAGGATGTCACTTTGGGTGACACCGAAGAGGTACCAGTCAGTGCAGCCAGCCAAGATTATCGGCGCGACCGACCTAGACTTCGCGACTTTCGGTCATCTGAACACAGGCTACAGTCCTGCAGCACGAGACGCGCTTCAGCCCGGCGTTCAATTCGTGCAAATCGGTCGGCGAGCAGTCTTTGTCCTAGGTGCGGCGACCACCCATCAGAACCGCTGGAAGGACGCGGGCCTGATGTTCTACTTGTTCGAAGTTGACAGCAGCGGCTTCAGGGGCCGGTGGCGAGAGGGTAGTCCTAGCTCGAACCCCGCGCAGGGCTATTTCTGCGCAAAGCGGATTACCGCTCCATGACGCCGCCTAACAAGCGCTTGAAGCTGGCGGCGCGCGTAGATTAAGGAATGACTCTTTCTTCAGCGCGCCGCACCTTAAGCGCGATTCGTTAGGCTGCCCCAAGAGACTCGGCATGGCGACGACTATTCCTTGCACACGCTGTGGGAAACGGACTGCCTACACGGAGGCCGACTACGCCGCACTCGCCGCGAAAGGTGGGCCTGTCCTTCCGGGCGGCGTGTGCTTCCCTTGTGCATGGCGAGATCCAGCGCTTCAGCCCGCGCTCAGAGACTATGCCGAGCGAAAGAAGGCCGAGACGATTCGGCGTGCGCGAGAACTTCTCGCGCGGCCGCTGGAGTTCATTGACCGGTTCGTGGAGAGCTTGCAGTAACGTGGCAGCCTAACAAGCGCCTGAAGCTGCCGGCGCCCGGCGTCTATGGTAGAATTCCAATTGTGATGATTCCAGCTCGGCGCCGCAGCTTAGGCGCGATCCGTTAGGCCGCGCACGGAGATTCATGCATTTTCTGACGGTTGTCGAAGCGCGCGAATGGTGTCGTGACCGGGTCGAGCTCACGGAGGCAGGGGTTCCGACCCACCCGAGCCAGGAGCAACGGTTTGCTCGCGGTCCGACGTCGGACGAAGTTGCCTTCTGCCGTCAGCTCGAGCGCGCCCTCCAACCACGCGAGGCCTGCCTGCTTTGGGTGACGGACTGGGGCATTTGGCCCAGTAGTGAAAACCTTCACCTCTACTATCAGCTCCGGCAGTCATACGGAGATCGTCGTCAGCTGGCGGAGGCTCCAGCGCATCTCTTCCTCGATTACGAGGCCGCCGCCCTGGTGAGCTTTCTACAGGTGGGGCTGCTGTGCGGGTGGGACATGCACCTCCTGCCTGCGGTGGGCTATGCGCGTGCGTTCGTCTCGCATGACGAGTACGTCGAGTTTACCGCCGACAAGGCGAACGCGAGCCTCGTCGACGAGTTCACCGCTGCGCTCAGGGGCGCGCAGGTCGTGTCCCACGAGGCGCCGGCCTAACCAGCGCTTGAAGCTGGCGGCGGGCGTAGATTAAGGAATGAATCTTTCTTCAGCGCGCCCCCAGCTTAAGCGCGATTCGTTAGACCGCGCCGTAAACATCATCACAGGGACACCTTCCATGCGAAGCCGTCTCGTCACCCTCGCCGGGATCGTTTGCATCGCCGCGTGCCGCCCTCCCACCGATTCTAATTCTGAACGGGCAACACTTCTTCAGAGAGACAAAGATTGGTCGGCCGCGGCTCACGCAGGAACCGATGTAGAGCGGATCGTGGCATACTGGGCTGACGATGCCCGGATTTATCCGCCGGATATGCCGGTTGTCGATGGCAAGGTTGCTATTCGTTCCTTCGTCACAGGCAGTCTGGGAGTGCCCGGTTTTTCCATCAGCTGGGAGCCCCACGAGGCAGTCGTCTCGTCCGATGGAAAGCTTGGCTACACGACCGGCACCAATAGCGTGACCGCGCCGGATGCCCGGGGCAAGCTGGTTATCACGCCTGGTAGGTATGTTACCGTGTGGCGCAAAGAACCGGATGGATCGTGGAGATGTGTGATCGACTTTTGGAACGGCGCTCCTGCGCCAACTACAACTCGATCGTCCTAGGGCGCGGTCTAACAAGCGCTTGAAGCTGGCGGCGCGCGTAGGATATTGAATGACTCCTCTTTCTTCAGCGCGCCGCAGCTTAAGCGCGATCCGTTAGGCTGCCGCTGAATCCATGGACGTCGCATTTGACCGCCGCAGCTTGTTTGAGGTGCTAGCGATCGTCGCGAGCGTCGCGAGCGTCATGTCAGGGTCTGCTTCCGCGGTCGCTGCGCAATCCCCACCCATCGTTCCGCCCAACGTGGAGCCCGAATTCCGGGAAGCGGTGCGGGCGGTGGCCTTCGTAGCGCAGACGCATGTCGGTGACACGGCGCTCTTTCGCGCGAGTGTGCAGCCGTTCGGGCCCTACGATCTGCTCGTACTGCCGCCCAGCTCCGCGGGAGAGGTTGATCGAATTCGAAATTTCTTCCTGGGGATTGTTGGGGGCGCCGCTGAAATTTATCCCGCCCCCTTAACGAACGCTTGGCAGTGCGGCCCGTGCGTCTCAGCGCGGCGGGACAGCCTCGTCGCCCGCTTGCAGCAGATACGAGCTCTGGTGGGTCGGTTCCAGCGGCTGCCGAGTGTGAGCGTCGTGGCCCCGTGGCCCGAGCAAGGATTCCGCGTCGGCCTGGTAGCCTATGACGGTCGTGTCTGGCGTTTGGACACCCCATCACCGATCATGGGTTTCGTACCGTGGCGAAGCTCAACTCTCCCCGATAGCGGAGCTCAAGCACTGCACGACATGGGAATGGAGCGGCGAGTCGTGGACTCGTTGGTCATGGGCCTGCGAGAGGCTGACCTGGCCGCAATCGCCCGCGATTCGGCCGGGTCAATACGAGTGGTCTTGCAAGGCTCCATCGGGGACAACGAGGCTGGACTTCTATTCCTGGCGGCCGGCACCAGCCCTCCGTCGTTCGACGGGACCGAGCTTCCCGACGGACGCCGATACGTCTACGGCGAGGCTGTGGCTCCAGGCGTGTATTTTTACGTCACAACCTAGCGGCAGCCTAACACGCGCCTGAAGCTGGCGGCGCCGTCTTGCTGTGGTAGTCTTCTATTTGTGAACAACCAAACACGGCGCCGCAGCTTAGGCGCATTCCGTTAGGCTGCGTGTGAGAGCTCTCGACCGATTCTTTGTCGGCGCAATGATCGCCGCCGTGCTTTACTTTCTTGGTGAGTCCATTGGAATGGCCTCTCTCAATGGGCACCAGAGCCTTCAAACGGTCCTCGCTATCCTCCTTGCCATTATCTACCTGCCACGTTTCCGGTCCTCGCACTCGTGCCGAGCATTCCACCTACGGTGGCTCTCATCGTCGCCTGTCTGGGCTGGGGCGGCTTGCTGCAGCTCTACGTCGCGCATCAGCGCGTTCGTGCACGCCGCCTAACAAGCGCTTGAAGCTGGCCGCGCGCGTAGATTATCGAATGAATCTTTCTTCAGCGCGCCGCAGCTTAAGCGCGATTCGTTAGGCCGAAGCGTTTTGCTGCGGAAGTACACTTGAGGCCAAATCTCCTCCTCATTGACGCCATCGGCTCGTTCTCGGTGTCGCTGCAACGCCGGGCTACGCCGCGACGTTGACACCCTCGGGGCCGGGCCGTTGTTTACCGGCGCCCCCACATGACCGCATGAGCGATTCGAGCCGAGTCTGCCCGTCGTGCCGGACCCCGCTGCCCGCCGAGGCGCGCTTCTGCCTGGCGTGCGGCGCGCCCACGCCGACCGCGGCGTGGGCGTTCAGCACGGCGGCGCTGCCGCCGCCGGACGTCGCGGCGCAACAGCTCGAGCGCCTGCGGCTGGCGCTCGAGGGCCGCTACGCCGTCGAGCAGGTGCTCGGCCAGGGCGGCATGGCGACCGTGTACGTGGCCGAGGACGTGCGGCACCACCGCAAGGTGGCGGTGAAGGTGCTGCGGCCAGAGTTGGCCGCCGCGATGGGCCCCGATCGGTTCCTGCGCGAGATCCAGGTCATCGCGCAGCTGCACCATCCCCACATCCTCATGCTGATCGACTCCGGCGAGGCCGGCGGCGCGCTGTTCTACGTCATGCCTTTCATCGAGGGTGAGTCGCTGCGCGGCCGCCTCGAGCGCGAGCGCGAGTTGCCGATTGCCGAGGCGGTGCGGATCGTGCGCGACGTGGCCGACGCGCTCGCCCACGCGCACCACAAGGGCATCGTCCACCGCGACATCAAGCCGGACAACATCCTGATGTCGGGCCGCCACGCGCTGGTCGCCGACTTCGGGATCGCGAAGGCGGTCTCGCAAGCCACCCAGCACGGCAAGGTCACGACCGCCGGCGTGTCGCTCGGCACGCCGGCCTACATGGCGCCGGAGCAGGCGATGGCCGACCCCGCCACGGACCATCGCGCCGACATCTACGCGCTGGGCGTGGTCGCATATGAGCTGCTGACGGGCGAGCCGCCGTTCTGGGACGCCGCGCCGCAGAACGTGCTGATGGCGCATGTCACGCAGAAGCCGGTGCCGGTGAGCGAGCGGCGTCCGGCGATTCCTCCGGCGCTGGCGAACATCGTGATGAAGTGCCTCGAGAAGCACGCGGCGGACCGGTGGCAGAGCGCCGACGAGCTGCTGGTCCAGCTCGAGGGGCTGGTGACGCCGAGCCTCGGCATGACGCCGACGTCGGCGCGCCTGGCGGCGCGGCCGGGCGCTCGGCCGAAATGGCTGAAGCCGGCGGTCGGCGTGGGGATCGTGGCGCTCGCCGCGGCGAGTGCGCTCGTGGTCCGCGGGACGGGCGGGGAGCCGCCCGCGCCCGCGACCCAGCGCCAGCTCACGTTCGACGGCAGCGTGCGGGCGGCGGAGATCTCGCCGGACGGGAAGTTGGTGATGGTGCGAGACGTCGGCGGCGGTGCGCCCGTGCGGGTCGCGGCGATGCAGGCCATCAGCGCCCTGCGCTGGACGCCGGACGGCGCGTCCATCTTCGTGGGCGGCAGGGACGCGGGGGGTCGGTGGTTCTATTCGATCATTCCGCGCCTGGGCGGGGCGGCGCGGCCGGCGGGCTGCGGGCCGTACGTGGCCTTCTCGGCGGGTGGCGCGCGCGTCGCGTGCTGGGCGCAGAACCAGCGCGCGCGCATCCGCCTCCTGACGGTCGCGACCCGCGACACCACCTCCATCGGCGCGGCGGACTCGGTGAGCTTCTGGTACCCGGGCGACTGGTCCCCGGCGGGCGCGGTGCTCGCGATCAAGGCGGCTGACCCGACGACGAGCCGGTTCAGCCTGTGGACGCTGGACATCGCGGCGAAGGCGTGGCACCGCGCCGTGAGCGACACCGTCGAGGTGTCCTCGCCGCGGTGGGCGCCGGACGGCGGGGCGCTGTATTACCTCCGGGCGGGCGAGTTGCGGAAGCAGCGCGTGCGCGGCGACGGCACGCCGCGCGGCGAACCGGTGGTGCTGCAGACGGGCGTGCTGGGCGAGGAGATCAGCCTGGCGGCGACGGGCGGCCGGCTGGTGTACACCCGGGCCATCAAGCGCTCGAACGTCGTCCTGACCACGGAGCGCCCGCCGGAGTCCGGCCGGTTCGTCACCACGTGGTTGACCGAAGGCACGGCGGTGCGGCACGACGCCGTGCTCTCGCCCGATGGGGCATGGATCGCGTACGGCGAGGAACGCAACGCGGCGACCGATCTGTTCGTCGTGCCCGCGGCGGGCGGCCCGGCGCGCCAACTGACCGCGAGCGGCCGCTTGATCGGCGGCCCCGCGTGGGCGCCGAGCGGCATGGCACTCGCTTTTACGGCGCGCGTGCGGGGCACGCCGCAGGTCGCTATTGTGGCGACGGAGGGGGGTAGTGAACGGGTGTACGCGCGCACCCAGGTCGGTGACGGCCAAATCACGTGGGCGCCCGGCCGGGAGGTTCTGTACCAGCGCCCGGGCAATCACAATTTCAGCCGGCTCGATGCGGAGACCGAGGCCGAGTCGGCCCTGGTTCGTAGTCCGGAGGCCGGCTGGATGTTCAATCCGCAGGTATCGCCGGATGGTCGGCTCGTCGCGCTGGACTGGAACCGCCAACCGGATGCCGGGGTGTGGGTGGTCGCGCTCGGTGACACGACGCAGCGGCTGGTCGTGGCGCGCGGCGGGCGCGGCCTGATCGAACCGGTGGGCTGGACGGCGGATGGCCGGGGGGTGTACGTGCGCCGTTTTTCCCCGGACGACATCGCACTGTATCCGGTGACGGGGGGCGCGCCGCGACGGGTGCTGGCGCTGCCGTCGCCGCGGGCCGAGTGCTCGGTGCGCGAGGGCCCGCGCGGGATCAGGATGGCGTGCGTGCAGCCGGAGCAGGAGTCGGATGTGTGGCTGATGGAAGGGTTCGACGGGCGGCGGCAGTAGCACGCCACGCGGGTGCTGGGGAATGTGACGCCGCTTTGAGGCTGGGCGTGCTAGTCCGTACTAGGTAGCGTGCTGTGCGTCTGGTTGGTAGTCTAAGAATATCTAATTCCTAGTTAGGCGGCCATCCAAATCAAGTCTATGCGTGTACTCGCCGTGCTGCTGTTCGCTCTGAGCGCCTTCTTCATCGTCTACACGGTGCGTCTACTCGCCGTGACCGGTGCTCTAACCCATACGCGCCCTGGCGGTCAGGGCGCGTACATCGGTGCAATCGTCTTTCCGGTTCTCGCCCTGGTCTTGGCCTGGGCAGGCGTCCGGTGTTGGGTTCGCGGGGGTAGGGCCGGTCGCCCGGCCGCCTAACAAGGCTTGAAGCTGCCGGCGCACGTCGAATAGAATGACTACTCTTTCTTCAGTGCGCCGCAGTTTAAGCGCGATTCGTTAGATGGCGCCCACGCACTCATGTCGGGACAGATGAGACTACGTACCGTGGGACCCGATAGCCCCGGCCAGTGTGAGCCGGGATTATCGGACGACCGACCGCGAGATCCACGTCTCTGTTACTGTCCCGAGCTCTCACCCAGGGCGACGAGAAGCTCGTCCAGCTGATCGAACGTCTCGACCATTGCATCGGCTGCTCCGGTGCCGGCAGCGTCGAGCGCTTC
>WNEZ01005553.1_pt1 | contig 11045 bp, 8 predicted proteins | sample 5400521 | NCBI WGS metagenome assembly WNEZ01 (sample SAMN13153339, study PRJNA577476) | soil metagenome | isolation source: 120 cm saprolite under Douglas fir tree site 2 hole 1 replicate 1 | place: USA:California | collected 2015-04-18
TCTGTATAGGTTTGTAGTTGAAGATATTCCCCTGGTTGATCTGAGCCACATAGCTTTCGTTCAAAGTAACGCCATCGACGATAACTGTCGTGTTATTGATGGTGATCCTGTCGCCGGGCACGCCGATGATGCGTTTGACGTAATCCAGGGTAGGTTGGGGTGGAGCGACAAATTCGATCACGTCTCCGCGTTGCGGGGGATGAAACAAATAGGTCCATTTGTCCACCAGAATGAGTTCGCCATTATGCAGGCTCGGCTCCATGCTTGTACCCTCAACGTTGAAGTTCTGCACGGCAAAGCGGATAACCAAAAACATGAGAACGGTGAGGACAATGGTTTCAATAACCTCACGCACCAGGCGAAAACGCTTCTCAAAATCTAATTCTGGACTCATGCAAATCCCCCCAGATGTCATTGAGATGACAGTAGCGACACCCCTTGTGGGTGTCCCGTGCGTCCATATGCGTATACATGCGGAGGTACAAGGACGGGACACCCACAAGGGGCGCCGCTACTGGATTGAATTTGTTCACCATAATACCATTATACGCCTGATATTTAATAAAGGTTGCACCTCAATACGATCGAGTTAGGAAATAAAGGCTATCCATTTGTGCGTTGTAGTATATAATGGTGTTCCAGCGCGTCTTATTCTTGCGATAGTCATTACTCATTGTGGTGAGTTTCAGCAATTTGACTTGTCAAATGTGATATAATCTTTAATATCGAACGTTTGTATCAAATATTGTAGAGCGCATGGCGCGCTCTACTGTTGTATGATGGGTGGTCCACTTGTATGCCCCAGGATAAGATTGTAATACGCGGTGCCCGCGAACATAACCTGAAAAATATTGATGTGACTATTCCTCGCGATAAACTGGTGGTGATTACGGGCCTTTCCGGGTCGGGCAAGAGCAGCCTGGCATTTGATACCATATTTGCCGAGGGGCAACGTCGCTACGTGGAATCACTGTCTGCCTACGCTCGCCAGTTTCTGGATAAGATGGAGAAGCCCGATGTCGATCACATCGACGGACTCTCTCCTGCTATCTCTATCGACCAGAAGGGCGCAACCCATAACCCTCGCTCGACGGTTGGCACAGTGACAGAGATTTACGACTACATGCGCCTGCTCTACGCGCGCGTCGGTCATCCACACTGCCCGATTTGCGGTCGCGAATTGAGCCAGCAGACGGTGCAGCAAATCGTCGACTCGGTGCTGGATTTGCCGGAGGGCTCGCGCATCATGCTGCTCGCGCCGCTGGTGCAGGGGCGCAAGGGCGAATACAAGCAAATCTTTGAGGAGATGCGGCGAGCGGGCTATGTGCGCGTGCGCGTCGATGGCACGATTTACGATCTTAGCGATGAGATTGAGCTGGATAAGCAGAAAAAACATACCATTGAGGTGGTGGTTGATCGGCTGGTGATCCGTGGGGAGCGAAAGGCTACTACGTCCGAGGAAGTACGCCCGCTCAAGAAAGTTGCCGAGCGCCCGGCTCTTTATGATGTAAACGCAGTTCAAGAGAGCTCTGATAGTCGTTTCGATGCCCAGGATAGCCCCGCGCAGCCACAGGAGGTTGATACGTCGTTCAGGCAGCGCGTGACGGATTCTCTGGAGACGACACTGAAGCTAGGCAATGGTGTAGTGCTGGTTTCCATTATTGATGGTGAAGAAATTCTGTTTTCCGAAAAGCTGTCCTGTGTGTACGATGGCTTCAGCCTGCCAGAGATCGCCCCGCGCACCTTTAGCTTTAACAGCCCACACGGCGCGTGTCCCACTTGCACCGGCCTGGGAACGCAGCAGGAGATAGATGCTGAGTTGATTGTGACGCACCCCGAACTGAGCCTGCTCGAAGGGGCGATTGCCCCGTGGAGCAAGGTTGTGAACGGGAGCCAGTGGCACGCATCCATTCTGGAAGCGCTGGCGAAAAAATATGGGTTCAGTCTGGAGACGCCCTGGCGCGAACTGACCGCAGATCAAAAGCAGAAAGTGTTGTACGGCACCACTGAGCCTCTCACGATACGCTACAGGCCGCAGCATGGCGGGACGCGCACCTATACCATCAATTTCGAAGGTGTCATCCCGAACCTGGACCGCCGCTATAAGCAGACGGAGAGCGAGGGCGTGCGCGAAGAGATTGAGCAGTACATGTCGGCGCGTATCTGCCCCGATTGTCGCGGCGCGCGCTTGAAGCCAGAGGCGTTGGCGGTGACGGTGGGTGGACATAATATAGTGCAGGTCTCGCGGCTCTCGATTGTGAATGCCCAGCGTTTCTTTCTAGAGTTGGAGGCGCAGGAGGTTGCGCCGTCACTGCCCGCCGCGAGCTCGCTCAATGGTCATGGCAATGTTAAGCGTAAGAACAATGGCAGCGGGAATGAAGTTTCGTTACTGGGAGACCCGCTGACGCCGATTGACCCGCGCGGCCCCATGGTTGATGTGACATTGACCGGGCGCGAACGATTGATTGCACGGCAGGTGTTGAAGGAGATACGGGCGCGCCTGCAATTTCTGGTGGACGTAGGCCTGGATTACCTGACGCTGGATAGGGGCGCGGCCAGTCTTTCGGGCGGCGAGGCGCAGCGCATCCGCCTGGCGACACAGATTGGCTCTGGCTTGATGGGCGTGCTGTACATTCTGGATGAGCCAAGTATCGGGCTGCACCAGCGCGACAATGCCCGGCTCATCAGGACGCTGGTGCGCCTGCGCGACCTTGGCAATACGCTGCTGGTGGTCGAGCATGACCAGGATACCATGCGCGCCGCCGATTATATCATCGACATTGGCCCAGGCGCGGGCGAGCATGGTGGCAGAGTGGTCGGGGAAGGCACCTACAAGGATATCATAGCCAGTCCCGATTCTATCACGGGCGATTATCTCGCGCGGCGCAAGTTTATCCGACTGCCGGAGAAGCGACGCACGGGCAATGGGAAATCACTGCTGATTAAGGGTGCGCGCGAGAATAACCTGAAAAACATCGATGTTGAGGTTCCCCTGGGTGAGTTTGTGGTGGTGACGGGTGTTTCTGGTTCTGGCAAAAGTACGCTGATTACGGATATTCTCTATCGCAGGCTGGCCCATGTAATCTACCGGGCTCATGATAAGCCGGGGGCGCATGATACGATTGAGGGTGTTGAGCAACTGGATAAGGTCATCGATATCGACCAGTCGCCTATCGGACGCACGCCGCGCTCGAACCCCGCTACCTATACTACAGCTTTCACCGGCATTCGCGATCTCTTCGCGCAGGTGCCGGAGTCGCGCATTCGCGGCTACCAGCCGGGTCGTTTTTCGTTTAACGTTAAGGGCGGACGCTGCGAGGCCTGTAAGGGCGAGGGCATCGTCAAGATCGAGATGAACTTCTTGCCTGATGTGTATGTGCCGTGCGAGGTGTGCAAGGGCAAACGCTACAATCGCGAGGCGTTGGAGATCCACTACAAAGGCAAGAGCATTGCCGATGTGCTGGATATGACGGTGGAAGAGGCGACGGAGTTTTTCGCCAACGTTCCCTCCATCTACAATAAAATGAGGACTCTGAACGATGTGGGCCTGGGCTACATGCGCCTGGGGCAGCCCGCCACGACCCTCTCAGGCGGCGAAGCCCAGCGTGTTAAACTGGCGACGGAGCTGTCGAAGCGAGCGACGGGACGCACCATGTATATCCTGGATGAGCCTACTACCGGGCTGCACTTCGCGGATGTAGACCGCTTACTACAGGTGTTGCAGCGATTAGTGGACGCTGGCAACTCGATTGTAGTGATCGAACACAACCTGGAAGTAATCAAAAGCGCGGACTGGCTCATCGACCTGGGGCCTGAAGGCGGGGACGCTGGCGGATATGTGATAGCAACGGGCACCCCGGAAGACATAGCTGAAAACGAGCAATCGTTCACCGGCTTTTTCCTGAAAAGAATGTACCTCGAAGATGCGGCGCTGGCAAGCGCCCGCCACTCGGACGAAATCGCGATGAGCTAGATAGATTTGCGTCTTCGTTCCGAAGAAATCTATCATACCCGTCGTGGAAGTCCAGGCATTTGACAACCTCGCTCTATCAGGGCTATCATGCCAATGTGAAACAATATGCGCTCGCACGCTAGAGGAGTACCCATGTCAGATACGAATGGTATGATTTTTCATACCCATCGACTTCCCAATGGTCTGCAAATTCTGGGCCAGCCGATGCCCGATTTCGAGTCGGTTGCGCTTTCTTTTTATGTCTGCACCGGTTCGCGCGATGAGCCGGACCAGTCAATCGCGGGGGTGTCGCATTTTCTGGAACACATGGTGTTCAAAGGAACAAGCACGCTCGACTGGCAGCAAATCACGCTGGAATTTAACAAGATTGGCGCGGAGATCAACGCCGGTACCTCGCAAGAATCCACCGTCTATTTCGCGCGTGTGCTGGGCGAATATATGGAGCGCGCGCTTGAATTGCTCAGCGATATGATGTATCCGCGCCTGGACGAAAGCGAGTTCACGACGGAGAAAGAAGTTATCGTGAATGAGATCGCGCGCTCGGAAGATCAGCCCTACAACCGTGCCCTGCGGCGCATGATGCAAACCTACTTTGGCGAACACCCTCTTGGGCATGATGTGCTCGGCTCGCCTGAGAGTATCCGCAACATGCGTATTGAGCAGATGCGCGATTACTGGAATCGCCGCTATGCCGCCAATAATATGATCCTGGCTGTCGCGGGTAATTTCGATTGGGATCACCTCGTGCGGCTGGCGGAAAAATACTGCGCGGGCTGGCGCACCGGCGATGCCGGGCGAGATGTGGGCCTTTACGAGCCGGAGCATTCGCGCAACGAGATCATTATAGACAAGAATCTGAAACAGCAGATCATGCTTCTCTCCATGCCTGCCATCGATGAAAAAGACCCGGACCGTTACGCTGCCGAACTGGGCGTAAGTATCCTGGGTGATGGCGATGGATCGCGCCTCTACTGGAATCTGTACCAGAAAGGCCTTGCCGAATCGGCCAGCGCCTTCCTCTGGACGATGGATGGAACCGGTATTCTGGTCCTGGAGGCCAATTCGACGCCGGAGCAGGCTCCGCGGGTAATCAAGATGCTGCGCGCGGAACTCGATAGCCTGCTGGCAGACGGTATCTACGAGGACGAATTGCGCCGCGCCAAAGATAAGGCGATCAGTCACATGGTGCTCAGCAGCGAATCCACCTTTGCCCGTATGCGCGCGCTCTCCGCCGATTGGGTCGTCGAAGGCCGCCTGCTCAGCGTCGATGAAGAGGTCGAGCGCGTCGAAAAAGTGACAACCGACGATGTAATGCGCGTCCTGCGCCGTCTCCCCCTGCGCGAGAAGCAAGTGCTGACGACGCTGGGACCGTTGAGCGAGGCGGAGTTGCTGGCTGTATAGAAGTAGAGAATGGCACAGCGTTTAATCTAAAAACGCTGTGCCTTACTCTTACCTGTGCTTATTTTTTTGTTGCCTTGAGGGAGAACATCATGGGTACTCTCTCGCGCTTTCTCTCATCCTTGAACCTGCTCCAGCCGTCTTCTCCTTTCTCCATATCTGAAAAATACGGCCAACCGCAATAAGGAAACTCGTGTAAAAAATCAATGGAGAGACCCTCTGAGAGAAGCGCGTTGAAAATGTCGCTAAAGCTATGATTCCAGCCGTACTCTGTCTTGTTCATAAGCACCGTATCTGAGTCAGCGTATGAGTGCTCAGAATCGAATTTCAGTGCTTCGGATGAAAAATAGGGATAGACGACTTTGAGGTCGGACGAGTTCTCATCCAGGGTCAACATGAAGGGATGCGCTTCCAGAATATAGAACGTGCCACCCTCCTTGAGATAGTGTGCAATCACTTTGCCCCAGTGGATCAGGTCCGGTAACCAGCCAAGGACACCAAGTGCTGTGTAGACAATATCAAACTTGTCAGGTATGAGGGTGTCGTTTGGCAGATCGTAGATATTGGATCTGACAAAATGGGCATCGATTGCCAGCTCTTTGGCTAACGATTGCGCCAGTTCTATAGCCCTCTCCGAATAATCAACTCCTGTCACCTTCGCGCCCAGGCGCGCCCAGGACATCGTATCCATGCCAAAATGACATTGTAAGTGCAGGAGAGATTTTCCAGCAACATTTCCTAGCTCTTCACGCTCGAGAGGAGCGACGGTATTACGACCAGCTTTAAAGCCAGCCACATCGTAAAACGCTGACTTTTCATGAACCCCAACCATCTCGTTCCAACGTTGCTGGTTGATGTGCATATACTCTTCGTTCATTGCTGCTCTGCCTGAGTTGACGTTGTACTATTTTTGTTATGCGTGATCCAAACGTCGCAACTCGATCTGCCCGTTACGCACACGCACCGCAAAGGTTGGCGCGGCGTAGACCGCCGGGCCATTTACGACGGCCCCGTTGCTCATGCGGAAGCGTGAACCATGCCAGGGGCAGGTAACGACTCCATCCTGGCAGGTTCCTTCATCCAGGGGACCGGCCATGTGCGTGCAGGTTGCGCCAATGGCATAGATAGAGTTCCCTTGCTTTAGCAAGACTGCCGGAATGCCTGCCGCGTCCACGCGCGTCAGTTTGCCTTCCACCAGGTCCTTCGCATCCAGGACCGCCACGAAATCGTCAGAGCCGCCTTCCCAGGCGACATGGTTTACGCCGATGCCCTTCGCATAGGCTAACTCGCCTCCCAGGTACGCGGAGAACAGCGAAAGGGCGTAACCAGCCGTTGAGAGATAGACACCCGCGCGGCGTCTGCCGGTCAGGCGGAGGATGAGCGAACCGATATTGGCAACGAGGACACCGCTATTGGGCAATCCATGTGTGATGCCAACCCGCCGGTCTGTCCCCTCCAGGTCGCTCCAATCAGTAAAACCCGTTACCGCTGCTCCTGCCGCGCCCAGAATACCCAGCGTCAGCGAAATGTCCGCGCCTTGCGCCACTCCCGCGTCCTCATTGTTGAGCCAGGCCACATCTAACAGCATCGTGCTGCTCCATGCGCCCAGCGGCACATCGGTGAGGACCGGGTGCAATGCATGGCCCAGCCACGTACCATTCAAAAAGTTCTTGATTTTGCGGTTTGGCTGCCCCGGCTGCCCGAACAACTTTAATAGCCAGCTCTGCAATGGTGCGGCCAGCTTATCGAGCCAGGTCTGGCTCTCAACCACCTGAGCAATGAGGTGTCGAATTGGCGGATTCTGGGGAGGTGTTTCTGTCCAACTCTGCTGATTAGCAGGTATTACTTCTGATGTCATTCGTTTTTACCCTTTCTGAAAAGGCGCTGCGTTGCCTACTTCACAATAAGCCAACAGTAATCGCATGGAGGATTGATGCCTAGCAGTGAGAAAGGCACGTCCAGCCTATGTTCTCGCAAAATAAAGCGCATGACCTCTGGATTATGCGCGTAAAAGTGCTGCGCGCAGCGTAACGCGCTTTGCAGCGAGCGAAAATGCACGCACATCTCCTGCTGCTCTTCCTGTGATGCGACTACGACATAGGCGAAGCCATGCTGTACCAGCCACTCATAGTCCTGCGTGCGCGGCCAGATGATGACTACTTTTCCCCCGCTTCGCGTGACTCTTTTGAGTTCGGTCAGTCCTCGCTCACCGCCCTGTGCTGGATCAGCGGTAAAGGCGGAACAGGAAACCGCCAGGTCAACACTTTTATCAGGCAGTGGGAGTGCATCAAAACGACCAGGGCGGGGAATAATGCGGCTATCGGCCATATCGAGTTTTTGCTGTAAAATGCGCAGCAGCCCCGGAGATGGCTCAACAGCGTATATCCTGTCTGCTCCGCATCTCGCACACTCAAAAGAAACGCGCCCGCTGCCCGCGCCAGCATCAAGCACCACCTTGCCTCGAATATCCGGCTCAAGCTGCTTGAGAATGCCAGGATGCGGCTGCTCTCCCTCGGTCAACTCTTCGTAGAGTTCCGGTGTTTTCCAGTAGGTCAGTTCCCAGAAGAGCCGGTCAAGTACTGTGCGGCGCGCGGCGTCTACTTGCTCCGGCGGGATACGACGCTGCAATTCGTCAAAAAAAAGCGTGCGACGGTCGGCAGGTACGTTGCGCGCGATGTGTTGTATGGCCTCTTCTGCGATGCCATGCAGACTATGCGCCAGGTTCTCTACCGTCAACCCGAATCCATTATTGCAAAGCAAGTTCTGTAATGCCGCGTCGTCGAAAACCACCAGGTCTTCCATCTGCATATTATTGTTCCTTCTCCTCGGTCACCGCCCTCAACACTCTCGCTACCTGTGGCGTTGTTGATGCATCGCCAGTGTTCAATGTGCCTGACTGGATGGGGCGCGGCAGAGGTGGCATGACAGGTGTTTCGGGTGGGAGTCCAACCTTTAGATCGACAAAGCGGCGAAAGCCGGTGGAGTAGTAGCCGCCCTCCATTTGCCAGATCGAGCGGAGGCGGGTTTCGCTGAGCATCTTGCCGATGTATTCTTCCCAGGCTTCCCATACATCTTTGGGCAGGCCGCCCTTTTGCGATTGCGTCCAGATATGTTCGAAGAAATCCAGCATGGCGGTGCCGAGCCAGCGCACGCGCTCGCGCAGTTCTGGATCGACTGTTTTGAGCGCATCCGTGTTGTCTTTTGTCCCGTCTGGCAATGGTGGCTGCGGTTTGGGACTCATCAGGAAGCGGCTTGCCTCTGGATAGGTCATCATTAACTCGCCGATGTGCGCTTCCGCGTCGTACAGGCTCTGGTAGGTGGCGCTGTAAATGGTATCGATGAAGACGCGCGTCTGCGCCGTCATCTCCTTGCTCTGCTCCACCAGCGCGGTTGTTTGCACACGCATGGCGCGTGTTTGCACGACCAGCAGGTAGATGGTGATGGGCAGCACCAGGGCCTGCAGGCTATTGACCACCAGCCCGATGATCGAGAGTATTTCGTCGAATGAGAGCGCTGCTAAAATAGATGCTAGCATACGTACCTCGCTATGCTCTTCTGCTCCAATTTTCCGTAGCAAATGTGTGCATGCATACACTTACCAGGAATTTCGTTGTTGCTGCTTCATCCGTAGGTGCCTGAAGGCCGGAGCCTTTTTGGTCTTACCCCGCGTCCACAGCCAAGTTTACGTCATCGCCTGAGCCAATATCGTTGACGACTTGATCTATCAGCCCGATCAAGCGAAGGGCTTCCGCGAGAATGTTGAGGCCCGCATTGTGATCACGATCCTGCTGGAAAAGATAATACGCACATGTGGGATTCCGGCAGATGAAGATGCGGTCAGACAACTCCATAGCTTCCCATTTCCAGCCACAACAATGGCAGGTCTTACTCGATGGAAAGAAGCGATCCACTTTGATGACCTGGCCACCGCGCTGTTGCACTTTCCTCGTGAGCAGGTTCAACAGTTTGCCGAGCGCAGCATCAGAGAACGAACGGGATAAGCGCCGGTTCTTGAGGAGACCTTTGAGATGGAGGTCTTCGATGCCAATGATCCCATAGCAGCCAGCGATCCTCGTGGTCAGTTTGTGCAGGACATCATCGCGCAGACAGGTGATCCGATAGTGCAGTCGTGCCACCTGGCGGCGGGCTTTCTCACGATTCTTTGATCCTTTGACCCGTCGATGCAAACGCTTGTTGGCCTGACGCAACTTCAAGAGTGCCGTTCTGAGGAATGCTTGGTTTTCGTATCCCTCGCCGGTACTCAAGGTTGCCAGTCGGTTCAGGCCAACGTCTATGCCTACTGCTGGTGTTCTGGGATTGGGCGTATCATCCAGCATTTCTACCGTAAAACTGATGAACCACCAATCTGCTGTTCGTGTCACACGTGCGCCTTTGATTTTGCCCTGGAACCGAAGGTTCTCTGCCATATTCACCCATCCGAGTTTGGGTATCCAGATGCGATGATCCCCAAGCTCGAATTGATCATTGGCAAGGTAAAAGCTTGCTTTGCTTCTCTTCTTGCTTTTGAACTTCGGTCGCCCTTTCTTTTTCCCCTTCTTGCGTGCTTCAAAGAAGTCCGTAAACGCCTTGCCCAAATCGAGAAACGGCTGATCGGAAGCGTTTTTGGTGACTTCCCAAGTCCAGGGAAACTGCTCCCGTCTGATCTCGTTGAACTGCTTTTTAAGCTTCAACGTGGTGGGTTTCTCGCCTGCTTCGTATTGTCTGTTCCACTCCGCAAGCGCCCAATTCCACACAAATCTCGCTGTTCCAGCAGCTTTTGCAAAATACACGGCTTGCTCAGGCGTTGGATTCGATCTGATCTTGTGTGCCTTGATCATCCTTGACTTCCTTTCCTAGAACAGCCGCCCGAATGGCGTTTTTATGCGAACGTAAGCCGTGAAGTCGTGCACTAAAGACGGTCACAATGGCGAGAAGATCCTTCACCAGCTCTTGCTCTGGGGAGAAGGACTCCCCATTGACGACGACGATTTCGGTTCCATGACGCTCACAGAACGCTTCAAACCAGTCGTAGCCAAAGCGCACAAAGCGATCTTCGTAGCCAAGAACCAACCGTTTCACATGACCAAGTTCAATGTCTTCAATGACCTGATTAAAGCCCTTGCGTTTGTAATTGAGTGCGGAGCCAATATCTTCTATCCACTGATCTACTTTGATGCTCTGTTCTAAACAATAGGCCCGAAGCGCGTCTTTTTGCATGAGGAGGTCTTTCTTTTGCGAAGGAGAGGATACACGAGCATAGGCGATGGTTTTTCCTTGTTCACCAGAGACCAGACCTCGGTACTGTAAATACTGATCATGCGTGTAGTAGCGACGATTCGTCGGGGTTCGGTGAGCCGTCAAGGTTCCAATCCGATCCCATCGTTGCAGGGTGAACACTGATACCCCGACCAGTTTGCTAAAGTTCTTTGGTGAATATGTATGCTCCATGCTACGATTTTACACGTTTAGCTACGAAAAATCAATACTGTCTTTTCTCTTTTGGAAGTATAGCATAGTTAGACACTGTTCAAAATTGAAAAGGCATGCTATGGCCTCCCCTATTTTCTAGCAATAGACTACCTCGAAGGGAGCAAGCCCAATTCTTCAAGCGTTTTCCTATAGCAGCCCCGAAGTGCTCTCCTTCCTGCATAGTTCGGGAAACTGCGTCCTGCTT
>WNEZ01008482.1_pt1 | contig 11044 bp, 10 predicted proteins | sample 5400521 | NCBI WGS metagenome assembly WNEZ01 (sample SAMN13153339, study PRJNA577476) | soil metagenome | isolation source: 120 cm saprolite under Douglas fir tree site 2 hole 1 replicate 1 | place: USA:California | collected 2015-04-18
CCTCGGCCGACCGCACCATTTGCATGGTGGAGACCACCGCCCAGGCGGAAGCGGTCATCGCCGGCGAGCGCGGGGTCATCCACGGCGCCGCGCCCGGACACATCGTGATCTGCATGAGCACGATCGACCCGTTCGTCGTTCGGCGGCTGGCCGACACGCTGGCGACTCGCGAGGTGACGATACTCGACGCGCCCGTGAGCGGCGGTACGGAACGCGCGGCGAGCGGCGAGCTCTCGATCATCGCCGGCGGCGCGGCGGCGACGTTCGAGGTGTGCCGCGATCTCTTCAAGGCCATGGGGACAAAGCTCTTCCACGTGGGTGGGCTCGGGCAGGGACTGGCGATGAAGCTCGTCAACAACATGCTGGTCCAGGTGAACACGGTCGCGGTGGCCGAGGCGCTCGTGATGGGTGTCAAGGCCGGACTCGACCCGCGGACGATCTACGAGGTCGTGCGGGTCAGCACCGGGACCAGCTCCGCGTTCGAGCGGCGGGTGCCGCGGATCCTGGCGCGCGACTTCTCGCCGACCGGAACCGTGGACATCTCGTACAAGGACCAGGAGCTCGAAACGGGATTTGCCAAACAGCTCGGCGTGCCGCTCTTGCTGGCCAACGTGAGCCAGCAAGTCTACCAGATGGCGCGGGCGGCCGGCCTGGGCAAGCAGGACGGGACCGCCATCATCCAGGTGCTCGAACGGCTCGCGGGCGTGCAGGTCGGAGGCTAGGAGCCGATAGGGAAACCGAGGAGCGCCACGGGTTCCCCGGGGCGCTTCCGAGCGTCAGGGGGCTTGGGGGGCCCTTCGAGGCCCCCCATGCACTCAGACAACAACCTCGCGGACGACGCCCCGAAGATCCATCTCGTACTCCAGGCCGACGAGCGGGGGGCGGCTTGGAAACCAGCGCACCCCGTGAATCGCCGCCGCGCCCGCCGGCTGTAGAACCGTGTCGGCGAGAAACGTGTCGAGCGGCCTGACGGTATAGACGTCAACCGTCGTGACCTCGGGCCAGTCGGCGTCGAGCCCGGAGAGCCTCGCCTGCATGACGCCCATGACGTGCGCCGCCTTCTCACGCATCGCCTGGGGGGATGTCTCCCCGTGGCGCACGATCCCCTGGACGCCGACGCCGCGCTCGCGCATTTCGCCCGCGCCGGCCACGACGAACGTGGGCCGTGGCGTCGCGCCGGGGATCGTATAGGCGAACGCGTAGAGCGAGGGCTCCGACGGCGCGCCGACGAGGGGGGCGACGTTCGTGCGCGCGATCGGGTTCTCGCCGTCGACGAGCAGCTTCCACTCGGTCAGCAGCGCGCGGTAGCCGGCGTTGAACGCATCGAAGCCCTCGAAGCTGAACGGCGTCGGGCTTCGGAGCTCGATGGCGCACAGCGCGGCGTGCGGTCGACCTTCCGGGCGGAGATGGCGGTCGAGTGGTCGCCGCGCGGTTCACGGTTCCGAACGTACCACTTCCCGCCGTCCATCCTCTTGACATTGTCCGACGAGCAACTTCTAATGCCCGCGCAGAGCGGTTGCCGACCGACGCTCGCTGGGGAGGATCCCATGTTCCCGTACCGATCCGTGCGCTTCGTGTGTTGGCTGATCGTGGCGACGCTGGTGGCGGGCCTCTCGCTGGCGTCGGATGCGCCGGCGCAGGGCAAGAAGCTCAAGATCGGCGTCATCTACGACTACACCGGGCCGTTCGCGGGTGGCGGATCCGAGCTGCACGCGCTCGGCGCCAAGATCATGATCGACTACTTCATCAAGAAGGGCGGTGTCGAGGGCTACCAGATCGAGGCGATCTACGCCGACGCTCAGAGCAAGCCCGACATCGCCATCAACGAGGCGGTGCGCCTGGTCGAGCAGGAGAAGGTCGATATGCTGCTCGGTTTCTACTCGTCGGCAGAGTGCGTTCCGGTGGCCGCCCGCGTCGAGCAGCTCAAGAAGTTCATGTGGATCACCACCTGCATCTCCTCGGCGGTGCTCGAGAATCGCAATCTCAAGTACGTGTTCCGGGCGCAGCCGAGCGGCCGGCAATTCGGGCTGATGTCGATGGACTTCCTCGCGCAAAACGCGAAGGCCAAGCTCGGCAAGGAGCGCGCCTACGGCGTCGACGTCTCGAAGGGCAACGAGGAAGGCGCCAAGAAGGCCGGCTTCACGATCGTGCTGAAGGAAGGGTATGCCGCGACGGCGCCCGATCTGTCTTCGCTGGTGACGAAGCTCAAGCGCGGGCGCCCGGACGTCATCTTCCACACCGGCTACAACCCGGACATCACGCTGTTCCTGCGCCAGGCCCGCGAGCAGGGTTTGCGCTTCAGCGCCCTGATCGGTCACGGCGCCGGCTACGGCGTTTACGACAAGCTGAAGGAGGCGCTCGGTCGGGACGTGAACTACTTTTTCAACGTCGACCCGATCTCGATCTGGCTCACCAACGAGAAAGCGCTGCGCTCACCGCTGCCGGCCATGATCAAGATGGTGGGCGACGAGTACGAAAAAGCGCGCCCCGGCACCCTGGTCAAGTCGGCGCACGTGGGCATGTCCGCCAGCAACACCTACGTGTTCATGAGCGAGGTGTTGCCGCGCGCCATCAAGAAGTACGGTGGCATCGACGCCGACGCGCTCCGGAAGGCGGCGCTCGAGGTCGACCTCCCGGAGGGCGGCACCATGCTCGGCTTCGGTGTGAAGTTCGAAGGTGAGGGCGCGCCCATGTCCGGCCAGAACGATCGCGCCTTCCCGGTCATCCTCCAGTACGTCGACGACAAGCCGTATCTCGTATGGCCGAAGAGCCAGCAGCAGCGCGACCCGGTCCTGCCCCTCCCGGGCTCGTCGCCGTACGCGGCGCAGTGAGCGGCGTGACGGCGCGCTGAACTGAGCCAGGGGCGGGGCCGCGCGCCCCCACATCAATGCTAGCCGTCCATGGCCTCACCAAGCGCTTCGGCGGCTTCACGGCCGTCAGCAACGTGTCGTTCGTGGTCGACAAGGGCGAGATTCTGGGCCTGATCGGCCCGAACGGGTCCGGCAAGAGCACGATTTTCAACATGCTGTCGGGCGCCCTGGTCCCAAACGGCGGCTCGATCCGTTTCGAGGGGCGCGAGATCGCCGGCCAGGCGCCGCACCGGATCGTCAACCTCGGCGTCGGTCGCACCTTTCAGATCCCACGGCCGTTCCGCCGGCTCTCGATCCTCGAGAACGTGGTGCTCGCGGGTTTCTACGGACAGGGCCGGCGCTCGCGGACGAAGGCCTTCGAGGCGGCGGAGCGGGCGCTCGGGCTGGTGGGCCTGCCGACCGATCGCGCGGCGACGGTCGACGGACTGGGGGCGGCGGCGCTGAAGAAGCTGGAGCTCGCCAAGGCGCTCGCCACGGCGCCGAAGCTGCTGCTGGCCGACGAGAGCCTCAGCGGCCTGGACGAGCACGAGATGGATCAGGCCGCCGACCTGCTGCGCCGGATCTGCAAGGAGCTGGGCATCACCATCATCTGGGTCGAGCACATCATGGGGGTCCTGATGCGCGTCGTAGACCGCGTGATGGTGCTCGATCATGGCGAGAAGATCGCCGAGGGCCTTCCGGCTCAAGTCGCGAGCGATGCGCGTGTCATCGAGGTCTATCTCGGGACCCAGGCCGCGGCGGTGTCAGCGGTGGCGGCGGCCGCGCGCGCCTGACCGGGACCGTCGCGTGACGTCGGCCGCGCCCATGCTCGATCTGAAATCGATCCGCGCCGGATACGGGAGCTTCCAGGCGCTGTTCGACGTGTCGCTGGAGGTTCGCGAGGGCGAGGCGGTCGGCGTCATCGGACCCAACGGCGCCGGGAAGACGACGCTGATGCGAGTCGTGTCCGGCCTCATCCGGCCAACCTCCGGGTCGATCGTCATGGACGGCATCGACCTGGCGGCGACCCCACCGCACCGGATCGTGGAGCTCGGCGTGGCCCACGTGCCCGAGAGCCGGCGCCTCTTCGCGCGCATGAGCGTCGAGGACAACCTCAAGATGGGCGGGTTCGTGCCGGCGGCGCGGCCGAAGTTCCGCCGCCAGCTCGACGTCGTCTATGAACTCTTCCCGCGCCTGCGCGAGCGCCGCCGCCAGCTCGCCGGCAGCATGTCGGGGGGCGAGCAGCAAATGTGCGCGATCGGCCGGGCCCTCATGTCCGAACCGAAGCTGCTCCTTCTCGACGAGCCGTCCGCCGGGCTCGCGCCCGTCCTCGTGGAGCAGGTGTTCGAGCTGGTGAGGCGCATCCGCGCCGGCGGTTTGACGGTGTTGATCGTCGAGCAGAACGTGCAGCAGGTGCTGCGGGTAGTCGATCGCGCCTACCTGCTCAAGACCGGCCGCATCCATACCGCCGGACGGGCCGCCGAGCTCCTGGCGAGCGACAGCATCCGCGAAGCGTATCTCGGAGTCTGAGCGAGGAGGACACGACCTGGGCATCTTCGACATCTTCCTGCTCGAGGCGCTGATCAACGGGATTCTGCTAGGGGGGGTCCTGGCGTTGCTGTCGCTCGGCCTCAATCTGGTCTTCGGCGTCATCGACGTCGTCTGGATCTGCTACGCCGAGCTCATCATGCTCGGCATGTACGGGATGTACTTTCTCTATACGGTCTACCACGCGCCCATCGGGCTGGCGGCGGCGGTCTGCATCCTCGGTGTCGGCATCCTGGGCGTGATGCTGCACGTCCTGGTGATCGCCCCGCTCCTCGGGGCGGCGCCGATCAACCAGCTCCTGGCCACCGGCGGCGTGCTGTTCTTCCTGCAGTCCGCCGCGACCGTGCTCTTCGGCATCGAGTTCAAGAACCTGGGGCTGCGGCTGCCGGTGCTCCAGGTGGCGGGCATGTTCGTCAGCTACTCCCGCCTGCTGGCCTTCGCCGCGGCGCTCATCGGCATGGTGCTGGTCTATCTCTTGCTGACGCGGACCTACACGGGCACGGCGATCCGCGCGATCGCCCAGGACCGCCAGATCATGCCGCTCATGGGCGTCAACAGCCGCCGGATCTACCTGATCACCTCGGGGCTGGGGGGCGCGCTAGCGGGCCTCGCCGCGTGTCTGCTGGTGCTGCAGTACGACGTCCATCCCTTCGTCGGCCTCTCCTTCGGGCCGATCACGTTCCTGATCTGCGTCCTCGGCAGCCTCGGCAACTTCGTCGGTGGCTTCGTCGCCGCCTTCGTGTTCGCCGAGATCATCTCGGTCGGCGGTCTCTACCTCGACCTGGAGTGGGGATACGTGTTCGCATTCGTATTTTTCATCGTGATGATGTTCGTACGGCCCGAGGGCTTGATGGCTCGGCGCTCGTGACGCGCTATCTGCCGTGGATCGGCGGCGCCGCCCTGGTCGTGTTGCCGTTCGTCTACCGATCGCCCTACCCACTGCACATCCTGATCATCATCCTCATCTGGTCGTTCGCCTACACCTCGTGGTCGGTGATGGGGCGGTTCGGCCTGGTCTCGCTGGGTCACGGCGGATTCATGGGAATCGGCGCCTACGTCACGGCGCTCGCGTGGAACTATGGGCACGTCAGCCCCTGGATCGGCATCCTCCTGGCGCTCCTCGCCGGTGCCGGGCTGGCGGCGCTGGTGGCGTATCCGTGCTTCCGCTTCCGGATCACCGGCCACTACTTCGCGCTGGTCACGCTGGCCCTCTCGGGCATCGTCCTGCAGGTGATCACCGCGACGCGCGACTACACCGGGGGCTCGCTCGGCTACACGCCGGAACGCTACCGCGGAGGTAGCTCGCTGTGGGCGCTCCAGTTCAGCGACAAGACGACCTGGTACCTGATCGCGCTGGCGGTCTGGGCAGTCGGACTCTACGTCTGGCATCGGGTCGACCGGAGCATGCTCCGCTACGCGCTCGAGGCGATCTCGGAGGACGAGGACGCGGCGGCCGCGACGGGGGTCCACGTGACCGCGGAAAAGCTCAAGATCACCGTGCTCAGCGCCGCCATGACGGCCCTCGCGGGGGCGCTCTACTGCCAGTACCAGATGTTCATCTCGCCCGACACGGTGAGCGGGATCTCGGTCTCGCTCCAGATGGTCTTCGCGGTGGTGGTCGGCGGCATTTACGTATCGCTCGGGCCCACGATCGGCGCCGTGATCACGATCTTGATGGCCGAAGTGTTACGCATCTCGTTCGGTACCAGGGCGGTCGGCTGGGACAATCTCGTCTACGGAGTCCTGCTGGTGCTCTTCATCGTCTTCCTGCCCAAGGGCATCCTCGGAAGCCTGCTGGATCTCCGGCGGAGAGCGACATGGATCTCGAGCTGAGGGCTAAGGTCGCCGTCGTCACGGGCGCCAGCGTCGGCATCGGGCGCGAGATCGCGAAGGTGCTGGCCTCCGAGGGCGTGCAAACGGCCGTGATCGCCCGCCGGGCGAATCTGCTCGCCACGCTCCGGGAGGAGATCGAGCTCGCGGGCGGACCGCGACCGCTCGCCCTGCCCATCGACCTGTACGGGCCGGACGCCGCGGCGCGGATTCGCGATGCCGCGCTCTCCGCCTATGGGCGTGTCGATATCCTGATCAACAATGCCGGCGGGTCGCGGACGATCCCGTGGGACTCGCCCGACGCGGCCTGGGACGAATCGTTCTCGCTCAATTTCACCGCCGTGCGCAGGACGACCCAGGCGCTCTTGCCCGGCATGATCGAGCGGCGATGGGGCCGCATCCTCTGCGTGACCGGGAGCGCCGAACCGTCCACCGTCAATGCTGCCGTCGCCGCCAAGGCGGGCGTCCACGCCTGGGCCAAGGGGCTCTCGCGCGAGATCGGGCGACACGGGATCACGATCAACTGCCTGGCGCCCGGGCGTATCCACAGTGAGCAGATCGATATGCGTCTGCACCCGACGCCCGAGAGTCAGGCCGAGTTCGCGCGGAACATCCCGCTCGGCTATTTCGGCGATCCGTGCGACGTGGCGTTCTTCGCGGCGTTCCTGTGCTCGCCCAAAGCGCGCTACATCACCGGTGAACGCATCCACGTCGACGGCGGCCTGCACCGGTCCGTCTGAACGCGCATGACCCACGTGACCCGTGAGCTCTTTGGCTTTCTCCGCGAGTTGCGGCGACACAACAACCGCGAGTGGTTCAACGCGAACAAGGAGCGCTACCTGGGCGAGGTGCGCGACCCGCTCCTCGCCTTCATCCAGGCGATCGCGCCGAAGCTCACCCGGATCAGCCCGCGCATCGTCGCCGACGCGCGGCCCTCGGGCGGTTCGCTACTGAGAATCTATCGGGACACGCGGTTCAGTCGCGACAAGACGCCCTACAAGACCAACGCGGGACTGTCCTTCGGCCTTGATGCCCCGAGAGACTTTGACGCTCCTGGCTACTATCTCCACCTGGCGCCCGGGGAGGTCTTCATGGGCGCGGGTATCTGGCGCCCGAGCGCCGATGCCCTGCGCGCGATCCGCGAGGCGATCGTCAAGGACCCACGTGGATGGAGACGAGCGAAGCGGTCGGGCCTCTCGCACGGCGAAGCGACGCTGAAGCGGCCGCCACGGGGCTTCGACCCCGACCACCCGCTCATCGACGATCTCAAGCGGCTGAGCTTCACGGCTGGCGTGGAGTTCAGCGAGCGGCAGGCCTGCGCACCGCAGTTTCCCGCCCGCTTCGTCGCGGCCTGCCGCGGTCAGGCCTCGCTGATGAAATTCCTGGCGCGGGCGATGGGTCTCTCCTTCTGATCCGGTCACGCTGATCCGGTCTCGCTCTTACGGGCCGTCCAGCGTAGCATGGGGGCGCCGTGAGCCCCGGGAAATCCACTACGACCGGGATCGTCCACTCGCCCCTGACCCGGGAAGAGCTCCTTCGCCGAGCCGGCGAGCTCGTGCCGGTATTCAAGGGGCGTGCGGCTCGCACCGAGCAGCTCCGGCAGATACCCCTGGAAAGCGTCCAGGATCTGTTGGCCTCCGGTCTCATCCGAATCGGTAATCCTCGTCGATACGGCGGCCACGACGTCGAGGTGGACACGGCCTTCGACGTGGGATTCGAGCTGGGCCGCGGCTGCGGGTCGACCGCCTGGTGCTACTCACTGTGGACGGCGCACAACTGGTGGCTCGGCCATTTTCCCGAGCAGGCCCAGGAAGAGTTCTTCGCGACGGGGCCGGATACGCTCTTCTCGAGCGGCTTGAATCCCGCGGGCGGCAAGGTCGAGTCCGCGAGCGGCGGGTTCCGAGTGTCCGGCCGCTGGGGCTTCTCCAGCGGCTGCGACGCGGCCACCTGGGTCATGGTGGCGGTCCCCGGCCCTCGTCCCAACGGACTGAGCTGGCTCCTGCTCCCGCGCTCGGACTATCAGATACTCGACACGTGGTTCGCCTCGGGGATGCGGGGGACAGGGAGCAAGGACATCGTGATCAAGGATGCCTTCGTTCCGGCCCACCGAGTCGTGGATCCGGAGCGGTGCGGTGCCGATGACATGACCGGCTGGAAACTCCACGGACGCCTCAGCTATCGCGCGCCCCTCAGATGTCTGGCCGGGTGGGATCTGGCGGCTCCGCTCGTCGGCATCGCCCAGGGCGCCATCGACGAGTTCACGTCGAGCCTGCAGCGCACGTCGGGCCCGGGCCGGACAGCGGATTCCGTGGCTCTGCAGCTACGGCTGGCCGAAGCCGGCGCCGAAGTGGACGCCGCTCGCTCGCTGCATCGCCACGACATCCAGGAGATCCTCGACCGGGCGGCGCGAGGCGAGCCGTTCACCGAGCTGGACCGGGCCCGCTACCGTCGAGACAAGGCCTTCGTCGCGCGGCTCTGCGTCCGCGCCGTCGATCGGCTATTCGAAGGGAGCGGTGCCCGCGCCGTGCTGGACACGGAGCCGATCCAGCGCTGCCATCGCGACGTGCACGGCGCCTCGCACCACGCAGCACTCAGCTGGGACCTCGTCGCCGAACAATTCGGCCGCCAAGCCCTGGGACTCTCGCCGAGTCCCTAGCGCAATGAGCCTTTCGTCCGGCGAACCGCAGCGGAGTCGAGACGGAGCCCGAGACACACCTCCAGCGCCTACGCAGGACAGTCGAGACGCGCGCGGAGACGCTCGCCCAGCAGGTACGCAGGGGAGTCGAGCCGCGGGCGGAAATGCACGCACCGCGCATACGCAGTGGCGGCGAGACGCGGGCGGGAATGCACGCCCCGCGTGTACGCAGGGGAGTCGAGAGGGGGGCGGAGCCCCCCTCTCCTATAGGAGAGAGCCCGATGAAAGTGGTCGATGCGATCGCCGAGATCATGAAGCGCGAGGGAGTGGAATTCCTCAGCACGTATCCGACGACGCCCCTGATCGACGCGGTGGCGGCGACCGGGATCCGGCCGGTGCTCTGCCGCCAGGAGCGCGTCGGCGTGGGCATCGCCGACGGCTTCAGCCGGACCACGAACGGCCGTCGCCTCGGCGTGTTCGCCATGCAATACGGCCCGGGCGCCGAGAACGCCTTCGCGGGAGTCGCCACGGCGTATTCCGATTCGGTGCCGATCCTGGTGCTGCCTCTGGGGCACCAGCGGGATCGAGCGCAGGTATTTCCTCTGTTCAGCTCGGCGCGCACGTACGCCTCGGTCACCAAGTGGGTCGAGACGCTGAACCAGCCGGAGCAGGTGTCGGAGGTCATGCGGCGGGCGTTCAATCTCCTGAAGATGGGACGCCCGGGACCGGTCATGGTCGAGATCCCCGCGGACGTGGCCGTGGCGGACGTGGGTGACCAGGTCGTGCTCCAGTACAAGGTAGTGAAGGCCACCAGGCCGTCGGGCAACCCGCGTGACGTCGCGGCGGCGGCGCGTGTGCTCGTCGAGGCCGACAAGCCCGTGATCCACGCCGGCCAGGGCGTGATGTACGCCGAGGCTTCCCCCGAGTTGCTCGAGCTCGCCGAGCTCCTGCAGATTCCGGTCATGACCACGCTCGAGGGGAAGAGCGCCTTCCCGGAAGATCATCCGCTGGCGCTGGGCACCGGGGGTGGTGGTGTGATGTCGGGCCCGTCTCACCACTTCCTGTCCCAGGCGGACGTCGTGTTCGGGATCGGTTGCAGCTTCACGCGCCACGGTATGGCCACCAACATCCCGGCCGGCAAGACCATCATTCACGCGACCAACGACGAGCGCGATCTCAACAAGAACTATGCGGCGGACCATCCGATCCTCGGCGACGCCAAGCTGGTCCTGCGCCAGTTCATCGATGCGGCCAGGGACCTCCTGGGCGCCCGCCCCCGGCGCGACGGCGCCGCCGCGGGCGAGGTGCGGCAGGCCAGGGAGACGTGGCTCAAGGAATGGATGCCCAAGCTCACCTCGAACGAGGTGCCCATCACACCCTACCGTGTCATCTGGGACTTCATGCAGACGATCAATCCCCGCGACGCGATCGTGACGCACGATTCCGGCAGCCCGCGCAATCAGCTCGTGCCGTTCTACCGCGCGACCGCCCCTCGGGGCTACATGGGTTGGGGCAAATCCCACGCACTCGGCACCGGCCTGGGCCTCATCATGGGCGCCAAGCTCGCCGCCCCGGACAAATTCTGCGTGAACTTCATGGGGGACGCCGCGTTCGGGATGACGGGGCTCGACTTCGAAACCGCCGTACGCTGCGGCATTCCCATCACGACGATCGTCCTGAACAACTCCGCCATGGCGATCGAGCGGCACGCCCTCGTCGTTTCCCACGACCGCTATCGGACCCGGGATATCGGCGGGAACTACGCCGACATGGGGCGCGCGATGGGCGGCCAGGCAGAGCGAGTCGAGAAGCCCGCGGACATCGTCCCGGCGCTGGAGCGCGCCCGGAAGGCGAACGAGGGCGGGCAGGCCGTGCTGCTCGAGTTCGTCACCAGCGAAGAGATCGCCTTCTCCCACCGGCGCGCCCTGTAGGGCGCGCGGCCACGGAGGACGGGTGCAGTTCGGCTGGTTGACGCTCGCCCACTCCGCGTCCCCCGAGGGGGACTACGGGGCGATCCACGAGCTGGTCGCCCAGGCGTGCTTCGCGGAGACCATGGGCTTCGACGGGCTCTGGCTCACCGAGCACAACTTCACGGGCGAGAGCGTGTACTGCGATCCGATTCCGTTCGCCAGCGTCGTGGCCGCGCGCACGTCGCGGATCCGGATCGGCTTCGCAGTGCTCC
>WNEZ01005555.1_pt1 | contig 11043 bp, 6 predicted proteins | sample 5400521 | NCBI WGS metagenome assembly WNEZ01 (sample SAMN13153339, study PRJNA577476) | soil metagenome | isolation source: 120 cm saprolite under Douglas fir tree site 2 hole 1 replicate 1 | place: USA:California | collected 2015-04-18
AACGTCGGGCGGCGGCTTGCCGATCACGACCCCGAATTACCCGACACGCTGTAGCTATGTCTTTCGCCCCATCTACAACTCGGAGGTGTTTCATGGCGAGAACGGCTGTCGGGGTGATCGCGGTCTTGTCCGCTGCTTTCCTCTGCCCGGCGACGAGCCACGCGGCCGGCGATTTGGGCGCGACCATCGTCGTCATCTCTGCCGATCCGGATCAACTCAATGGAGATGGATCACCGGACTGCTCGACGATCGATCCGTGCACCTATCCCCGTGATGATGGCACGTTCGCTCCGGCGATCCGTTTCATCATGAGCGGCCCTGGGAGCGTTGATGTCTCGGCCGACATCTGGGGTACCGCATTCGACTGCTCCGGCGACCCCGATGCCTCCGTCGGAAGATCGATGGATCTTCCGGGTGGCCCATACATCGTCTACATCATCTTCCAGCCGCCGCCGCTGCCCGGCGACACATTTGCAATCAACTGGAACCTCGGCGACTGTCCAGTCGTCTTCTGCGCCACCCACTGGACTCCGCACACGATCGACAAAGCGGAACCGCCCGGCTGCGCGCAGTAGAGTCAGCTCTAGCTGGGTAGAGACTTCAGCTCTAGTGGTCGACGTGCTCGAGGGGCTCTAGCGTCGCTTCAGGCCTTTGCTCCTTGGCTTGAGCCTCTTTGGCCGCGGCCTCCTTCGCCGCCTTGGCCGCCCGCTTTCCCTCTTCGATCAGCTTCTTGACCTTCTGCCCACCCTTGCGGCCGATTTCCTCGTAGAAGTTCGGCCCCCGGGTCGCCTTCACCCGATCTCCGCCCTTTTTGCCAATCTCCTCGTAGAACTTGGCGCCCCGCTCGGCCTTGACCGTCTCGCCGCCCTTGCGGCCAATCTCCTCGTAGAAGGCGCGCCCCCTTTCGGCCTTGACCGTCGCGCCGCCCTTGCGGCCGATGGTCTCGTAAAACTCGCGGCCGCGCTCGTTTCGTACGGTTTCCCCGCCCTTCCGACCGGCTTCGGCCACCGTCATGCTGCCCTTGTTGTCCTTCTCAGCCATTGGCTCTCCTTGGCGAACAGCTCATCCATTCCGTTTGAAACTGGGGTCAGAAGCGCCTCAATGCAAGCACGCCCCTTACTCCAGCAGCCAATCCCGCCCGTAATTCATCGGGTCGGACCTTTGATCGCTTGTATTACATCCAAGCGTTCGTTGCCCTAACCGATTCAGCGCTCGCATGCTCGCCTGCTTTAAGCTGCCGTCGAGGAGCCCGCGGCGAAGGCATCGATCGCCCGACGCAAGGCGTTCAACGTGGCCTCTATGTGCTCGGGATCCGTTAGCTTTTCGCCCGCCGAGGTCACGTAGAAGGAGTCGATCGCCCGGTGCGCCTCGGTGGCCACCTTGGCCAGGGCGATTTCGAGCTGAAGCGCGGTGAGTTGGGATGCGATGACGTAGAGAAGCCCAATCCTGTCCTCCGCCCGAACGTCGATTACTGAAAAGTGCCGCGAACCGCGGTTGTCGACCGAGACCTTGGTCGGAACCGATGGCAGTGGACGGTTGAGCACCCGGTGGGCCCGCCGCTTCTCGAGAATGCCCTCCACGGTGGCTTCACCGGTGATGACCCGCACCAGATCGGCGCGGGCTGCCTCCCAGCGCTCCGGCTCTACCAGGTGGCCTCCCAGCGCCGTGATGTCAAAGATGTCCAAGGCAAAACCGTCGGTGGTGGAGGTGATTTGCGCTCTTAGAATATCGATCCGGTGCGCCGCGAGGACGCCGGCAAACTTGGCCAGCAGCCCCGGCTGATCCGCGGCACACAGCGTGGCCTCGCTGAAGCGCAGCTCCTCCCGATGCCGAAGGGACGTCGCCAACGGCTGGCGGCGGGCGCGAAGCAACAGCCGGGCGTGCGAAGAGGCGCTGGCCGGATCCGCAGAGAGGAAATACCGCGGGGGGAGCACCCGCCCGAACGCTTCCGCCTGCGAGCTGCCCAGCTCGCTTTCCCACCCGCGAAAAAACTCCTGACGGGCGGCCGCGACCAGATCCTCCGCGCTGGGTCGCACCTGGGTGGAAAGGTGCTCCCGGGCCTTGTCGAACAGCTGCTTCAAAAGCTGCGCCTTCCACTCGGTCCACCTCTCCGGTCCCACCGAGCTGATGTCCGCATAGGTCAGCAAATAAAGGCAGCGCAGCTTCTCGAGATCGCCCACCCGTTCGGCAAAATCGGCGATCAGGTGCGGGTCGCTGAGATCGCGCCGCTGGGCGCTGTGGGACATGAGGAGGTGCTCGAGGACGAGGAACCGGCTGATCTCCTTTTGTCGATCGGTCAGCTTGAGGCGATCGCCCAATTGGTCTGCCAGCTCCGCGCCTCGCTGCGAGTGGTCGCCGCCCATTCCCTTGCCCGCGTCGTGGAGGAGCATGCCCAGGTAGAGCGGAAGTGGATCTTCGAGATCCCGCATCTGCCGCGACAGCTGCGGCTCGTGCTCGACCAGATCGCCCGCGCGCAGGGAATAGAGCCGCCGCAGAGCGAAGAGGGTGTGAACATCCACCGTGTACACGTGGTACAAGTCATGCTGGTGCAGCGCGGTCACCCGGCCAAACTCCGGCAGCACCGTCCCCAACACCCCCAGCTCGTGCATTTCGAAGAGAAACTGCCCGTGCGTGTCCGGGCGCTGGAAGAGCTTCTTCACCTCTTCGATGACCGCGGGATTGCCGCGCGCCTCGCTCAGCGCCGGGAGGGCCTGGACGACCTGTTCTTTCGCCCAGGAGTAGAGCGGCAGCTGCTCCTCGTCCGCCACCCGGAACAGCTTCAAGATCAGCTCCGGCGAGCGGGTGAGCATCTCCGGCTCCCCGTCCAGGGTGAGCTTGCCGCGAAAGACCTTGAATGGGCCGAGCCGCCGCTCGGGTAGAAAGGGTCCGCGGCGCTGCTTGATCTCCTCGCAGCGGGCGATCAGGGATTCCGCCACCCGGCGAATCGCCTTGGCGGCGAGGTAGTAGTGGCGCATGAACTGCTCGACCGCCAGCCCGCGCTCGCTGTTTCGGTAGCCCAGGTAGGCGGCGACCTCCTCCTGCAGGTCGAAGGTCAGGCGGTCCTCTTTGCTGCCGCGCAGGTAGTGGAGGTGATTGCGGATTCGCAGCATGAAATCGCGCGCCGCGGCGAGCACATCCACTTCCGAGCGCGGCAGGACCGATTGCTGGAGCAGCTCGCGCAGCCCCCGCGCCCGAAACCGCGCCTGGGCAATCCACAACGCCGCTTGCAGGTCCCGCAGCCCTCCCTCGCCCTGTTTGAGGTTTGGCTCGAGCACGTAGATCGAGTCGCCGTACTTCTGACGGCGGGCGATCAGCTCCTGGGCCTTGTCCGCGATGAAGGCATCCGCCCGTCGGGAGAGAAGATCGCGAAGGGCGTGCTCGGCGAGGCGGGCATAGAGCTGAGCATCGCCGGCGAGGTAGCGGCAATCCAAAAGCGCGGTGCGGATGGTGTGATCTTCCTCCGCTGCCCGAGCGCACTCCGCCGCGGTCCGAACGCTCCAGCCCACCGCGAGGTTGAGATCCCACAGCAGCGTGTGAAGGGACTCGGCAAGCGGGGCCACGCTCTTTTCCGAAGCGCTCGTTCCGCGCAAAAGGAGCAGGTCTAGATCCGAGTGCGGCGCCAGCTCGCGGCGTCCGTACCCGCCCAGCGCCACCAGACAAATGCCCGAGCGGCGGTCGGCGAACAGCTCCCGCCACAATCCGATCAGCAGCCGATCCCGTCCTTCCGAAATCAAACGGGCGACGGAAAGCCCGGACGCGCCTTCGCGGTGCAAAGCTTCGATCTGCTTGCCCACCTTTTCCAGGTACGCCAAGAACCGATCCTTCCGATCCGCGCTCGATCCGGTGCGGAATGCGGGCAATCGGTTCCGCTCCTCGCGATGCGTCTGAACCGGAGGCGGCGGCGGCAAGAGCGCGAGCACTTCCGAGGTCAAGGTGGACGAGGGCATGGGCGGGCTTCTCCGCTCTATATAACCCAGCGTACGCCGACCTTGGGCGAACCGCCGCAGGCGCTCTCAGTTGACCTTGGCGACCTGCTGCCGGCTTCCGAGGAACTCGTGGATCGCCGCGGCGATCGCCTTGGCGACGTCCCCCTGATAGGCCTTCGACGAGAGCCGGCGCTCCTCTTCCGGATTGGACAGAAAAGAGGTCTCCACCAGGATCGCCGGCATCCGGACCCCCAGAAGCACGTAGAACAGCGCTTCCTTGGTGCCGAGGTCCTGCACGTCGCGGTGCCTGGCGCGAAGCTGCGAGACCAGGCTCTGCTGGACGCGGGCAGCCAGGCGCGACGATTCCTCGGTATTGGCCTTGGTCGCGAGGTCGGCAAGGATGTACTGGAGATCGGAGACGCCGCGCTCGGACGAGGCGTTTTCGCGGGCAGCGAGTCGGATCGAGTACCGGTTCCCCGAGGTGTTCAGCGTATAGGTCTCGATCCCATGCAGCTTCTTTTTCGGCGCCGAATTGCAATGAATGGAGATGAACAAGTCGCCCCGGGCGGAATTGGCGAGCAGCGCGCGGTCCTCCAGGCGCACGAACGAATCATCAGTCCTCGTAACGATGACCGTCAGGCCCTCGTTGACGAGCAGGTCGCGCAGCCGCAGGGAGATCGCCAGGGCGACGTCCTTCTCCCGCGTTCCTTTCCCACCGATTGCCCCGGTGTCGTGGCCGCCGTGGCCGGGGTCGATCACCACGCGCCGGAATTTCAATCCGAGCTGCTCGGCCAGGGAGGCATCGCTGGAGCGGGCCCGGGCGCCGATCGCGCGCGCCCGCTTGGCGGGATCGATCGCTACCGGGGGCGGCCTCACCAACCCCTGGGCGCTAGCTTCCCTTTCGACGGGCGCGCGCGAAGGCTCGGTCGATGGATCCGGATCGCCCTCCGGATCGCCGACCGCCTCTTCGCCCGCTTTGGGGTCAGACGCCTTCCGATCGCCCTCTGGCCTCTCGCGCCGATCCTCGGCCGGACTGCGCGTCGCCGCGGCGGGCAATTCGCCCTTGCCCACGCGGGCGATCGCCTCGAGCAGGGCGCCGGTGCGCGGCAGCGATTCCTGCGTCCGGCGGCGGCCTTTTTCCAGGACCGGCTCGGGCGCCTTTCGCCGCACCTGGACCTTCGCCCGCTTCGGCTCTTCGGGCAGCTCCGCGAGCAGCGACTTGAGCTCTTCGGCACGCGCGCTCCGGGGATGGCGCGCCAGCGCCTGCGTGGCGACCCGCCTCGCCAGCTCGTGCTCGCCGCGGCGCTTGAAGTAGATGCGGCCGAGCAGAAGCGCGGCGCCGTCAGACGATGGATGCTTGGGATAGGAGTCGATCAGCTTCTGACAATCGGCGATCGCCGCGTCCAGGTCCTCGTCCAGACGTGAAATCTGGCTCAGCTCAGAAAGCAGCTGCGCGGCCAAAAGCAGCGCCTCGGGCGCGCGCGCGCTTTGGGGATAATGGCCGGCGACCTGCTCGTAGCGCTTCGCCGCGTTGATCCAGTGGTGGCGAAGTTTCCGCTTCGCCGGATCTGCCTTGAGCGCGCGGTCGCTGCTCTTTGCCGCAAGAAGCGCTTCATCCGCCGGTATCGCAGCGGCGTTGACCGGCAAAGCGAACAGAGCCAATGCGCAGAGCCACCGCTTCAACATGGACGCCCGAGCGAGCAAAAAGGATCATCCGATCACGCCCGCCGCCCACGGGCAAGTTTTTGGCAAAGGTCAGCTAAGCGTTTTTTCCTCTTCGCCTGCGAGCGCCTTCTTCCACTTGGCGAGCAGGTTCAGCGCTTCCAGTGGGGTGAGCGCTTCGATGCAGGCGCCGCGCAGCTCGGCGAAGACTTCCTCCTGCGCGCCGGACAGCGAAGGCCCCTTCTCGCGTGCGAAAAAAGCGAGCTGCTCCGCCGGGGGGGCCTTGGCGCGATGGGAAACGCGCGGGCGGCCCGCCTCGTCCAGCTCGCCCGACTCGAGGTTGGCGAGGATCTCCCTTGCCCGCGCTACCACTTCCGGCGGCAGTCCGGCGAGCCTGGCCACCTCGATTCCGTAGGAGCGATTGGCCCCTCCGGGGACGAGCTTGCGCAGGAAGGTCACCTTGCCGCCGGCTTCGTTCACCGCCACCGACAGGTTTTTCACCCGCGGCTTTTCGCGCGCCAGATCGGTGAGCTCGTGGTAGTGCGTGGCGAACAGCGTCCGCGCCCCGATTCGATCATGGAGTTGCTCGGCGACCGCCCAGGCGATGGACAGTCCGTCGAAGGTGGAGGTCCCTCGACCGATCTCGTCTAGGAGGACCAGGCTCTTGCGCGTGGCGTGGTGCAGGATGCTCGCCGTCTCCGTCATCTCCACCATGAAAGTGGACTGTCCCCGGGCGAGGTTGTCCGCGGCGCCGACCCGGGTGAAGATCCGATCGCACAGGCCGATCCGGGCGCTCTGGGCGGGCACGAACGAGCCGGCCTGGGCCATCACCGCGATCAGCGCGGTTTGCCGCATCACCGTGCTCTTGCCCGCCATGTTCGGGCCGGTGATGATCGCCATCCGGGCGTCGCTTTGGCCCAGGTGGAGATCGTTGGGAACGAACAGCTCCGAATGGAGCACCCGCTCCACCACCGGGTGGCGCCCGGCGCAGATGGCGATGTCGGTAGACTCGTCCACCACCGGCCGGCGATAGCCGTACTCGACGGCGCAGCGGGCGAAAGAAAGCAGCGCGTCGCAGGTGGAGATCGCTTCCGCCGCGGCGCGAATGAGCGAGGCGTGGGCCAAAACGCGCGCGCACAGCTCCTCGAAGAGCTGCTGCTCCAGGGCGCAGCGCTTCTCCTCCGCGGATAGGACCTTCTCTTCGTACTCCCGCAGCTCGGGGGTGACGTAGCGCTCGGCGCCAACGGTGGTCTGTTTGCGGACGTAGTCTGCGGGGACGAGGTGGAGATTGGATCGGGTGACCTCGAGGTAGTAGCCAAAAACGCGGTTGTAGCGGACTTTGAGCGAGGCGATCCCGGTGCGTTCCCGCTCGCGGGATTCGATTCGGAGCAGAAAATCCCGGCCGGAGCTGGACAATCCGACGAGCTCATCCAGCTCCGGATTGTAGCCGGCGCGGATGAATCCGCCGTCCTTCACCGTGGCGGGAGGCTCGTCCACCACCGCCGATTGAAGCACCGCGGCGAGCTCGCTCAGCGAGCCGAGCGGGCCGACGAGGACGCCCAAAAGCGGAGAGCCGCAGCCTTTGAGCACCTCGGCGATCTTCGGCAGCGCGGCGAGGGAAAGGGCGAGCGAGCGCAAGTCACGGGCATTTCCCGCCCCCAGCGAGAGGCGGGCGCAGAGCCTTTCCAGATCTCCGACGTGGCGAAGGTGCGCGGAAAGCTCCTCCCGCAAAAGGGCGCGGCCGACCAGCTCTTCCACCGCATCCAGCCGGGCGTTGATCTCCGGCGGCGAGCGCAACGGTGCGACCAGCCAGCGGGCAAGCTTTCGCGCTCCCGGCGCGGTGAAGGTGCGATCGAGCACCGAGAGCAGCGAACCCTGGCGGCCGCCGTCCCGGAGATTGCGCAGGACCTCAAGATTTGATCGCGAGGCGTCGTCCAGCACCAAGTAACCGTCCGGCCGCAAAAGGCTGAGTCGATCCACATGGGCCGCGGGCGTCTTCTGCGTTGCCTTCAAATAGCGCAAGGCCGCCCCGGCGGCGGCAGTCGCATCTGGCGCGGCGGACAGGCCAAACCCGTCCAGAGAGGAGACCTGAAAGTGCGCTTTCAAGAAGGCAGCCGCGCGCCGCGGCTCGAAGGCGGCTCGATCCAATGAGGCGACTGCCGCCGCTCCGGGCAACGCGGCGCGGAGCGCCTTCAGCGCCGGCCCGCTCAGCTCCTCCTCGCAGACGAGCAACTCCTTTGGGTTCGCGCGCCCTAAGACCTCGGCGAGCTCCCCGGTGCTTTGCGCCTCGAAAGCCGAGAACTCGCCGGTCGAGGCATCCAAGAGCGCCGCTCCAAGCCCCGAATCCCCGAAATGCACCGCGGCAAGGTAGTTGTTCTCCCCGGCCTGCAGCGACTCCTCATCGAGCACCATTCCCGGCGTAATCACCCGGGTGACCTCTCGGCGGACGATTCCCGGACCTGGGCCAGGGGCTTCCATCTGATCGCAGATCGCCACCCGAAGGCCATGGTCGATGAGCTTGGCGATGTACCGTCGCGCCGCGTGGTACGGGACGCCACACATGGGCACCCGCTCGTCCCCTTTGGAACGCGAGGTGAGGGCGATCTGGAGCAGCTCGGAGGCCTTGATCGCGTCCTCGTAGAACATCTCGTAGAAGTCCCCCAGCCGGAAGAAGAGGATGGCGTCCGGATGAAGGGCCTTGGTCTCCAGATACTGGCGCATCATCGGCGTGGTGGGCGTGGTGGGGAGCGCGCCGGGGGGCGCGGCGGGGGCCACCTCCCGAAGCGCCGGGCTGGCAGAATCCCCTCGAGCCGCCGGTTGCCCGACCGGGAACGGGCTGGGTTGCGGCTGTGGACCGGCCATGCCTTTGGTTTGCTCCTCCCTCGGGGCGTCTACCATGCGCAACCGACATCGCGCGTGCCAATCGACAGCTGGGAAGGTCGATGCCCAGACCGCAGGCCCACCGGTCGCGCGGTGAAGTGAACGCGGGTTTTCCGCGAGCTCGGTGCAAACGGCGGTGCTCCCGTCGCTCGACCCCGCCGCTCGACGCGCCCCGGCGTACCCGTTGCCCCGCCGATCCCACGCTCGAGACTTCGGTCGCCTGCCGAGTCCCACGCAAAGTCCGGGTTGCACAGTCAGATTGCGGATCTCCAAGCCAGACATTGAACCAACGCCAGACGATGAGTGAATTCTTGATAGCTGTTAAATAATCGTCGTTGCCATCTAGTTGACAATCATTGTACTCGCGATGACGCAGTGCGAAGCGAATTCTCGCAGGGAAGCGGCGGGCAGCCCATCGGTCGATCAGCAGTTCATCTCAAACCCAGGGGGAGTTCCCATGACGTCGTGGCGAAGCGCGGTGGACGCGGTGAAAGTTCTGTTCGTTGTTTTGATTTCACTGATCAGCGCTGGGGCTCGCGCCCAACCGGCGGACGCATCGTTGCCGGCCGTGGCGATGGATGATCCAGGCACCTGGCTGCCCGATCCGGATCCTTTTGCTCCCACCAGCCCGGTGGACCCGGGTGTTCGCGGCGGACCCCCGGGCGGGGGTGGCCCATTTCCGGCGCTCAACGCCACGGAGCTGGCTTTCTTCACCGCGGCCCTGGACCGATTCGGGGAGGTCGACTCGGTGTCCGGAGCCGTCGCCGGCGAGGCGGGGGTTGGGCTTGGGCCCACTTTTAACGGCAACAGCTGCGCGCAGTGCCACGCTCAGCCACAGGCTGGCGGCACCAGCCCGGCAGTCAATCCTCAAGTAGGTTTGGCCTCTTTGGATCGCCTGCCCGGCCGGGAGCAGATTGTTCCATCCTTTATCACCCTCGATGGTCCCGTTCGCGAGGCGCGCTTCATCCGCAATCCAGACGGGTCCCTGGATGGCGGCGTCCACGGGGTGTATACAATTGCCGGGCGGACCGATGCGCCGGGCTGCAACCTCGCTCAGCCAAACTTCTCGCTGCACTTGGCGGCGGGAAACGTGATCTTCCGGATTCCGACGCCCACCTTCGGCGCCGGGCTGATCGAGAACGTTCCGGACGATGCGCTGGTGGCGAATCTCGCAGCGAATCGATTTCTCAAGGCGCTTCTCGGCATTCACGGCAAGCTGAACCGCACCGGGAACGATGGATCAATCACCCGCTTCGGTTGGAAGGCGCAAAACAAATCGCTGCTCATTTTCGCGGGTGAAGCGTACAACGTCGAGCAAGGCGTCTCGAATGAGGTGTTTCCCAATGAGCGCGCCACCGCCGCCGGTTGCCAGTACAATCCCAACCCGGAAGACTCGACCAATCTGGCGGGGAACAGCGCGGCCACCGGCGCCTCCGACACCGCGATGTTCGCGGCTTTCATCCGCCTCTCCGCCCCGCCGACGCCGGTGGCGCAGTCGCCGTCGGCCCAAAACGGCCACCGGCTCTTCGGCCTGATCGGTTGCGCCTTGTGCCACACGGAGACTCTCACCACGGGCAGCTCGGTCTTCACCGGAATGGGCAACCTCGCCATCCACCCGTACAGCGACATCGCCGTGCATCAGATGGGACACCGCCTGGCCGACTTCGTGAACCAGGGAAATGCGGGCTTCGACGAGTTTCGCACTGCGCCGCTCTGGGGCGCGGGTCAGCGGATCTTCTTTCTCCACGATGGGAGAGCGGGTCCGGCGAACGGCGGGCTGCTGACGGCGATCGTCTCCCACCGCAGCCACAATCCCGCCTGCGCCCCCGGGCAACATCTGGCGTCGGACGGCACCGCCTGCAATTCGGAGGCGAACCGCACCGTCAACCTGTTCCTGGCTCTGCCCACTCCGCAGCAGCAGGACATCCTGAACTTCCTGCGCTCTCTCTGACCGCGTCGGCGAAAAGCCACGCTCACAATCTCGCGGCAGGTCAAATCACCCATGGGATGCAATACAATAAGTCACGCGATGTAACACGATAAGTGACAATTACCATGGGATGAGAAACGCCGTCTTCGCCCGGGCAAAGCCCTATTCCTAAACTCGTGCAACGAATTACACATCCGTATTGCATTTCACATTTGCCTACGATATTGAGGCGAGAGTAGAGCGGGTTCATCCGCCAGGGCGCCGGGGGGGTTCAAACACAGACTTAGCGACTCGACTGAGGGACTGTCTCAGTTCTATTGGTTTGCCTTTATCAAGCGTGGGCCAAACGCGGGGGAGAATAATGTCGAGAAACAGGTGCAACAATCGAGCAGCATTGATCCAATCGATTGCGCTTAGCTTGATGCTGGGTGGCGCAGGCAGTGTTCTAGCGCAATCGGATCCTGGACCGCGGCCTGGAGCCAGGGGCGCCGGCGGCGGATTCTCAGCGCTGAGCACAAACGAGAGGAACTTTTTCAGCGCGGCGCGGGATCGATTCAAGGAGATCGATTCGGTGTCCGGCGCTGTCGCGGGGGAGGCTGGCATTGGCCTCGGTCCGACCTTCAACGCCAACAGCTGTGCGTCGTG
>WNEZ01005557.1_pt1 | contig 11042 bp, 10 predicted proteins | sample 5400521 | NCBI WGS metagenome assembly WNEZ01 (sample SAMN13153339, study PRJNA577476) | soil metagenome | isolation source: 120 cm saprolite under Douglas fir tree site 2 hole 1 replicate 1 | place: USA:California | collected 2015-04-18
GCACGACGGTCGCGTTCGAAGGGTCGACGGGTTGGTCGACGGGACCGCACCTGCACTTCGAGGTGCGCGTCTACAACGCATACAAGGACCCATGCATCTGGCTGGGCTGCTGAGATGCGGTCCCGGCGTAATCTCCTGACATGATCCTTCGCGCCGTCCTTCGGGGCGGCGCCTTTCTCGTGGTCGGCCTGGTCGGTTTCAGCGCGGGCGTATACGCGGACCAGGCGTTGCCGGACTGGATCCCGTACATCGCCCACAACCAGGCCGGGCGCGTCGACACCTCGGAGCTGCAGGATGCCATCCGCGTAATCCAAGCCGAGTACGTGGACGGCAACCTGGACTCGACCAAGATGTCGCACGGGACCATAAGCGGGCTGGTCGCCAGCCTGGGTGATCCGTACTCGGCGTACTACGACCCCGACCAGTACAAGAAGCTGCAGGCGGCGTACGAGGGCCGGTACTCCGGGATCGGGATCTACGTGACCTTTGGCTCCGGATACCCCCTCATCACTGGCACGGTGCCAGGTTCGCCCGCGGCCGGCGCGGGCCTTCAGAGTGGGGATCAGATTCTGAAGGTGGGTGGGCGAAACGCCCAGGGCATGACCGCCGATGCGGCGACCTCTTTGATTCAAGGGCCGGACGGCACCACCGTGACGCTGACCATCAAGCGCGACGCGTCGACTTTTGATGTGACGATCACTCGCGCCGAGATCCGGGTTCCGTCGGTCCGATCCAGGGTGATCGGCGACCACGTCCTGTACGTGCGCATCTACAGCTTCGGGTCTACGACTTTCGACGACTTCGCCTCGGTTCTCTCGACGAACCTCGCTTCCTCGAAGAGCATGGTTCTCGACCTTCGCGACAACCCTGGCGGGTTCGTGGACCAGGCCGACAGCGTGATCAGCGACTTCGTGGCGAGTGGGGAGACGTTCGAGGAGCATGGGCGCAACGGTTCGGTGACTAAACACTCGGTGAGTGGCACCCACCCGGCGGCCTCGGTCCCGCTGGTGGTTCTCGTGAACGCCAACAGCGCGTCCGCGGCCGAGATCGTCGCCGGATCGCTGCAGGTGCACAAGCGGGCGAAGCTGGTGGGCGCAAAGACGTTCGGCAAGGGCTCCGAGCAGCAGGACTTCCCGCTCAAGAATGGGACGGCGGGCGACCTGCACCTGACGATCAAGCGCTGGTCCCTGCCGGACGGGTCGACGGTGGATCATGTCGGCCTGACGCCGGACCTCTCGGTCGCCCTGGCGAACAGCAACGACGAGTTCGACGTGCTGCAGCCGACGGTGGGGCTCGACAAGGACATCCAGCTGAACGCGGCGCTGGGGCTGCTGGCGGCTAAGTAGACTTGGACGCGCTTTCGGGCGGTTAGCTCAGTTGGCTAGAGCGCCTCGCTTACACCGAGGAGGCCGTTGGTTCGAATCCATCACCGCCCACTTGACGGACAGTTTGTAAACCACCGCATCGAATAGTCGGCCGACCACGGCCTGCCGATCCGGATGAGGTGTTTAGCCGCTCGCGCGTCCCCAACAGTTATGGGGGCCTGAGCACGATTCGTGGGTGACGCGCGTACGATTCTGTCCGGTAGACGCAGCGATGAGACTTCTGGCAAACGCAGCGCTATGCGCATGTCTCGGTCTTGTTACGGCCTGCACCACACGCTCTGGCCCTATCGCGACTGCCAGTCCGTCAACGCTTCCCGCCGTCGGAATCGCGACCGTCCCAGCAGCGCGCCTGGTGCCACACCCGTGCGCGTACGTGACCGCTGGCGAGATTTCACTCATAGTCGGTGGGCCCGTCAAACATGGCGAGGAGTCGTTCTGGGCAAACGGCGCGGTTTGCACGTTTGTGCCAACCACTGTATTCACGCTGCCGGGGGATGTCGGGAGGTATGGCGCCGTGCCCGTTTCGAATGCGGTCGTCTCGTTCGTAAACGACCAAGTCTTTGACAACCGGATCCAGGACCTCACTGGAGTCTTCGGACTGACCGTTCTGCCGGGGATCGGTGATCGTGCATACCAATTCAACGGCCCACATTTCTCCGAGATGCTTGTTGCCAAAGGCTCCTACCGAGTTCTGTTTGACATTTACCTCGGCTTTACCGAGGCACGCGTCCAAGAGGTTCAGCTCGCGCAACTCGTGGCTCCTCGCATAGGTGGGCGCCCAGGCAATTGGCCTGACTAAGAGCCGAGCTCCCGAGCTTGGGCGGTCGTAGCTCATGCGGACACACCTTTTAGGACACGCTCACCTGTATTCCATGAGGCGCAGGCTTTCTGTCAGCGGTGTCGGTGATCCCTCACCGACCATCGTGTTGACCCTCCGGTGATGGCCTCCACGATCTTGAGACCGCTGCCCATCGGAGGCGCCGTTGACCGACTACCTCCTTATGCTGACCACCATGCGCCGATCGCGCGCTGCCGTCTACGTTGTCGGAGCAGTCGCGGGGGCAATTATTTCGGTCGTGGCCGCGACTGTCGGGATTCTCGAGGCGGGCTTGCCAGTGGGCGGCCTTTCCCGCGATCAGGCCATCGCGATTGCCGACAGACAGGTGTACTCCGAACCTGGAAAGCAGGTTCGCTGGGCTGTTCCGGGTCCCTTCGTGCTATTCAAAGATCACGCGACGGATGCTGTCTCGCCGCCAGCCCGCTTGGTGTGGGCGGTCGCGTTCAGCGGAACCTTTCCGCCGCCAAGTTGCGGGCCGTTCAATCCAAACGGGAACCAGCCTCACTGCCCGCCGCCGGACCATACCGAAACCATCATCCTTGACTACTTCAATGGCCAGTTCATCATGGGCAGCCTTTCGCCCTGACTACCCAGCATCAGCGCGCGATAGCCAGAGCGTCGGTGACCACTGTGACAGACACTTTCGTCCGCTCGTTTCGAGTAGGCGAGTGAGCTGCGCGGGCGTGTCATGGCGCGGCGTTAATCCGGTCACGCAAGCGTGACCTAGGGGGGCTGACGTCAGATTTCGCTCAGGTCCCTCGTTTCGTCGGCGAGTGTGTGCGGATCCGGCTGTGCTCGTCTTGCGACCAGCCTGCCCGCCGCGGCCATATCACCCTCTTCGTCGAGCTCAGGATCGCCGCCGCGATTTACCCCGACAGCTGCCTTGAGCACGCCATCCGCGAGGTAGAAGCCCAGGAACTTCCTCTCGTCCAGCGAGCCACGCACGATGAACTGGTCCCACTTGCGCACATGACCAACGTACTCGAGCTTGGTGTCGTACTGATCTGACCAGAACGTGTGGACGTAAGCGTACGGCGCTCCGACTCCAAGCATTGACCTCGCCGCTGCGGCGCCTTGCTTCTCGGCGTTGTTGTAGTGCTCGACGCGAATGCGGCCGAACAGGGGGTGATTGTGGCTGGCGACGTCACCGGCGGCGAACACTGCAGGGATGTTCGTCCTGCAAAGCTCATCGACCAGCACGCCGTTGTCGACCGCCACGCCGCTGCTCGCAAGTGCATCGACCGCAGGCCTGATGCCGACTGAGACCACCGCGAAGTCACACTCCAGGCGGAGTCCTTGGCGCGTGATAGCGCGCTCGACCCGCTGCGCACCCTCGAAACGGACGACTTCGTCACCACTGTGCAGCTCGACACCCGCGTCGCGATGGATACCGGCCATGACCTGCCCAACCTCCGGGCCGAGTACCGACTCGAGCGGCGATGCTCCCGGCAGGACCGCGGCCACCTGGACGCCCATCTGGGTCAGCGAAGCGGCCACTTCCGAGCCAATGAACCCCATGCCGACCACCACCGCACGTGCGCCGCGTCTGGCGTCTTGCTTGATCGCGTCGGACTCGGCCACGGTGCGTAGCTGATGGACGCCGGGCAGATCGGCACCGGGAACTTCCAAGGTCCTGTTCACGCCGCCGGTCGTGATCAGCAGCCGGTCGAAGGTCACGGGTCCGCCTTCCTGCAGGTGAACGTGGTGCGTGTCGGTGTCCACGCGCGTGGCCGTGGCGCGCACGCGAACCACGCGGTTGTCCTCGTACCACTGCTCGGGCACGACCATCCACCCATCGAGGGCCTCTTCGCCTCGCAGGTACGTCTTGGAGAGCGGAGGCCGGCCGAAGGGAGACGTCGGCTCGTGCCCGACCAGTACCAGGGGCCCGTCGTAGCCGGCCTCTCGGAGGGCTCGCGCGGCGACTCCTCCCGACATGCCCGCGCCAAGGATGACGATCGATTTCTCGTTCAACAGCGACCTTTACCTAACCGCCTGGGAAGTTAGGGCGCCGAATCCGCTCCGGCGCCCCAACTGAACATCAGCCTTGTGGGCCGACCAGGTCGCTCATCGGCGTCACGTTCGCCGAGTCGCAGGTGAAGGCAAGGCAGCCCAGCTGCCAGCCCTGCTGGATGGTCGCGAGCATCGAGTAGTGGTTGTAGGCGACCGATGATGTGCGCGCCGAGTGGTCGGAGTGCGAGATGGCCAGCGTCACCACGTGACCGCCGCCCGGGACCGCGTCGCAGCAGCCGCTGACATCAGCGAACGGGAAGTCGCTCTCGTCCCAGGTCACAAAGATGACCGAGTTCCCGTTCCACGCGGGCGAGGCCATGATCTTGCCCACGGTTGAAGACAGGAACGCATCGCCCGTGGCGATGAGGCCCGATATGTCGCCGAAGTTGCAAGGATCGGTGGCAGGCGCGGCCCTGCCGTGCATGTCGTTGCACTGGTCTGGGCTGATCCAGACGTAATTCGCCACGTCACCCGACGCAAGGTCGGAATCGAGCTGGCCGAAGTCGACGATGTTCGCCATCCGCGACGTGCTGCTCTGAACGTCCAGATAGGACACGAACGGATTGTGCTTGCGCTCGTAGAGTTGGTTGCCGCAGGCGTGGTCGAGCTTGGTGGCGCACAGGGACATCGACTGCATGTATGCCTTCCAGGTCCTGCCGCTGGCCTCGACCTGGTCGACGATGTTGGGCACGTCGATGGTGATGTCGTTGTCGTTGAAGACACCGTTCAGCGCTCCAGACGTTGCAGCGACATAGTTCGGCTGGCTTGGATGGCTAACGCCCGTGTAGTTCGTCGCGAGCCCGAACTCAGCGGCCGCGGAATTGATCCACGGCGCGTTCGAGTTCCCGATCAGATTGCTGTATCCGGTGTTCTCCATCATGATCACGAACACGTGCTGAAAGTTCTTGAGGTCGCTGCGATTGTCTGTGGCGGTGGCCGATCCGACTATGCCGGACAGCGCGATCGATAGCGCTGCGGCAAGCGGAACAAAGAAGACGCGTCTCTTCACGAAGCACCCTCCTTCTTGATGAAACCGCTGCCCGTCGAAGGCGGATTATGAGCCAATCCGGCGCCGGATAAAATTACGCGCCGTGCCGAGGTAGCTCAGCTTGGTAGAGCACTTGACTGAAAATCAAGGTGTCGCCGGTTCAAATCCGGCCCTCGGCACCACTCGGCGGGTGCAAGTTCGGCTGATGGGGGACAAACGCCTTCGGCTGCTGCGCGACAGACCTTCGGCAGGTTTGCTACACCTACTTAGGTACCTACGCGACACTCCCGGCCATGAATGAGACGAGCGTGACTGAGCAAAGCAACAGTCCCTGCCAACGTTCGTCGATTCGGACCGATGGCCAGAGAGTTCGGCTTCAGCCTGGTTCACCCGGACCGGTGACGTGCGGCGCCACTTAGTCGGGTTTGAACTCGATTGGCTCCCGGTCGACGCGGCCGGGCATATTGGTCTATTCAGCTCTGGGGGTTACGGCCCGGTGCCGCTTGCAGTCGTCAACCACCTTGGTGATGTCGAGGAGGCGCTGGGGCGGTTGGCCGTCATGCCGGTGACTAGCGAGTGCGTCGAAGAACCGGCGGGTGGGAAGTTTGAGTTTTGGATTGAACCCGCCCGACGAGGTTTTTTCGGCTTTGATTGGGGTCCCGGTCAGGAGGGGTCATTTACTCGGCTAACCGTGCCGTCGCGACCTGTGAAGGCTGCCGATCTTGTCGATCGAGACTTGCAGACCGCGGCCGCCCTTGTCCAGCTATCGATTGAGTTCAACACGGCAACGCAGGTGGAGGCGAGTGCGATTGGTGATCTAGATGGTGGGGAAACCAAATCATGACCTTCGCTGCAGCTGGTGACCAGACAGTCATGTTGACCTCCATTTCGGCGACCCCAGAAGGCCCTCGGCACCATCGACCGCTCTAGGGGTGCGTGAACCTCGCGACGTCGATCGCCAGCGACAGCGCGAAAAGGCCCATGGCCGCCAGACGAGCCAAACCATACTTATCGTCTGATGGCGCAACACCGACCTTTTCGGTTCGCGGTGCAAGCGCATTCTGCCGCCAGCGCACGCGAGTGGCGTGAGACCGCTAGAAGCGCCGAGTCGATGGGTTACGCCGCCCTGTATCTGCCCGACCACTTCTCGGATCTGCCCGGTCCGATCGCCGCGCTGATGGCCGCCGGAGACGCGACGACCCGGCTACGCGTCGGCTCGCTCGTCTTCGACAACGACTATCGCCATCCGGTCGTGCTCGCCAAAGAAGGTGCAACCATCGACCTGTTGTCCGAAGGGAGGTTCGACCTCGGACTAGGCGCCGGCTGGCTGACCTCTGACTACGACAAGAGCGGCATCACGCTTGACAGCGCAGGCACGCGCATTGAGCGCATGCACGAGGGTGTGCAAATCATCAAGGGCCTGATGGCTGACGGGAGCTTCTCGTTCTCAGGCAAGCACTACCAGATTAAGGATCTCGAGGGCACCCCGAAGCCGGTGCAGAAGCCGCATCCACCGATCCTGCTGGGCGGTGGGGGACGCAGGATGCTGGGCATCGCGGGGCGCGAAGCCGACATCGTCAACATCAATTACAACCTCCAGGAGGGCCGTATCAACCGCAAGATGGTGCGGACTGGAATGGCCTCCGCGACCGATGAGAAGCTCGGCTGGATCAAGGAGGCCGCGGGCGATAGGTTCGATGCGCTGGAGCTGAGCGTCACTATCTTCGTGGCCACCGTCACGGACGATCGCGACAGCATCGCCGAGGCGATGGGGTCGGGGCTCGACATGGAGCGTGACGAAGTCCTTGCGATTCCACACTTCCTCATCGGCACGGTCGATCAGATTGTCGACGACCTGCGGGCGCGCCGCGAGCGCTACGGCATCTCGTATGTCATCGTGCCGGGCGAGGTTGCCGAGCAAATGGCGCCGATAGTGGAGCGCCTGGCCGGCAGCTAGCCCAACCCCTGAATCTGTACATTGGCGCTGTAGTGGCCACCACCCGGCAGGTCGAGGTCAAAGGACCGGCCACCGCTCGCGGCCGAGAGGTACTGAGCGCCGAGGCGCTCGATTTCGCCGCGCGGCTGCAGCGCGAGTTTGGTGACAGGCGCCTCGAGCTGCTTCGCGCCAGGGACGAAAGGCAGAAACGAATCGACGCGGGCGAGTCTCCCGATTTTCTGGCCGCGACAAGCGCTGTCCGCGAATCGGACTGGAAGGTCGCGTCCATCCCGCATGACCTGCGCGACCGGCGCGTGGAGATCACGGGTCCGACCGACGCGAAGATGCTCATCAACGCGCTCAACTCGGGCGCTCGCGTTTTCATGGCCGACTTCGAGGACGCCAACTCGCCGACGTGGGCGAACCTGCTCGACGGTCAGGCCAACCTCACGGACGCGATCGAACGCCGCCTGGAGTTCACGAGCCCGGAAGGCAAGGAGTACCGGCTCAACGAAAAGGTCGCGACGTTGCTGGTGCGGCCGCGCGGCTGGCATCTCGAGGAACGGCACGTCGAGGTAGACGGAAAGCCGATGTCCGGCAGCCTGTTCGACTTCGGCATGTACTTCTTCCGCAACGCGCGGCGCCTGCTCGACAAGGGCAGTGGTCCCTACTTCTATCTCCCGAAGATCGAGAGCCACCTCGAAGCCCGCTTGTGGAACGACGTTTTCGACTTCGCACAGGACGAGTTGAAGATTCCGCGCGGCACGATCCGGGCGACCGTCTTGATCGAAACGATCCTCGCCGCTTTCGAGATGGAGGAGATCCTCTACGAGCTGCGCACACATTCGAGCGGGTTGAATGCGGGCCGCTGGGACTACATCTTCAGCATCATCAAGAAGTTCCGGAACCGGCCGGACTTCGTGCTCCCAGATCGCGCGCAGGTGACGATGACGGTGCCATTCATGCGCGCGTACACCGAGCTCCTGGTCAAGACGTGCCACAAGCGCGGTGCGCACGCGATGGGTGGGATGGCGGCGTTCATTCCGTCACGTCGCGACCCGAATGTCAATCGCGTGGCGATTACGAAGGTGAAGGAGGACAAGGATCGCGAGGCAGGCGACGGCTTCGACGGGACCTGGGTCGCGCACCCGGACCTTGTGGAGATCGCCACTCAGTCGTTCGATCGAGTGCTGGGGGATCGCCCGAACCAGATCGAGCGGCTGAGGCCCGAGGTATCGGTCAGCGCGTCACAGCTGCTCGATGCACGGGTGCCGGACGGCACGATCACCGAAGATGGGCTGCGCCTGAACGTCAGCGTGGGCATCCAGTACATCGAGTCGTGGCTCCGTGGCGTCGGCGCTGCCGCGATCAACAACCTGATGGAGGACGTCGCCACCGCCGAGATCTCGCGGTCGCAGGTTTGGCAATGGATCCGTCACTCGGCGCGCCTCGCCGACGGCGGGGTCGTCACCGACGACCTGGCGCGGGAGATCGCGGACGAAGAACTCAGTAAAGTCAGGGAGCGCTTGGGCGAGGAGCTGTGGGCCAAAGGTCGATTCGCCGAGGCGCGGACGGTGTTCGAGCAGGTCGCCCTGGCGAAGGACTTTCCGCAGTTCTTGACCCTGGCGGCGCTGAAGCTGATCGACTGAGGTAGGCGCGCCCCCTTAACAGGCTAGGTTGTAACGGTTCAGGAAATTTCCTAGCCTGCGCGACAAGGCGCGCAGGTGGGGGAGGGGCCTGGCGGAGGAGGGAGGGCCCGCAGAGCGGGCGAAGGCTACTGGGCCGGGCGCGGGGTCGCCGGGGGCTTGCCCGGCAGCCGGCGCCACTGGCGTGGGCCGACGCCGTTGTTCGGGTTGCCCGGCACGAACGCCACCGCCGACGGCTTGACCAGGATTGCGTCCTTGCGCACGACGCTGCGCTCGCCGCCTTCGTGATGCTCGATCACGACCGTCCGCTCCAGCACGGCCCGCACCCGGACCTGCTTGCCGTCGACGATCGCATTGAAGCCGCCGCTGACCTCGTGATTCGCGGGTGGGACGATGCTGGCGAGCGACACCAGGTCGGGTGGCTTGTTGTTCATGTGGCGGTCTTCCTTGGGCTAGGCGGCGTTGTGGCGGCCGCTGACTGATCGCCGGGTAGGTGGTTCGGCGTAGCGGTAGGGAAGCTTACCAGAACCTTAATTCGATACCTGCCGAGGCTCAGCCTGGGGAAATCCCAAGGGACGCAAGCTCAAGCCGCCGGGTTGTGCTCCTGCAGGCGAAGCTGCCGGGCCGCCTCGCGGCCACGACGCGCAGCCTCCTTGCTCGCCAGGTGACGAACCCGAAGCTGCCTAGGATCCACAAGCAGGCGGTGCCGGTTCACCAGCACCTTGGGCTCGCCGGGGGCCGGCTCGACCACGGCGGTCCGCTCCAGCACGGCGGTGACCCAGACGCGACGGCCGTCGTCGACCTCGGCCTCGAAGTCGGGGAGGATCTCGTCGTCCTCGTCCATGGCGACGGCGTCGAGGCGGACCAGCTCAGTCGCTGTCTTCGACGGGCCGCCTGCACGCTTTCGGTTCAAATCCATGCTCATATCTCAATTACCCGATCAGAAGCAGACCCAAACCCAGCAAAAACGATGGGATCAGGGGCGCCGGAAACAGTCCAAAGATCGCCGCTCAGATCGCCGCCGACACAAGTACGCACGGTATGAAAACGTGGTAAGGGGCGTTAAGTATTCCCGACAAACGGCCTCTCAGCAGATGGGGCCGACCGGCCGCAAGCGGTCAGCCGCCGCCCATGCGATCTCGACTCCGAACGCCTCAGCGAAATGTGGCGCGTAGCTGCGAGCTGCGGACTCGGTGTCGATGCGAGCGCCAGTCAGCGACTCGACCGACGTTGGGCGCAGGTCGGCGTGACCGCACGGGACTATGCCGTCGAAGTACTCGAGGTCAGCGGTCAGGTTGAGGGCGAAGCCGTGGCTCACGACCGAGCGGTTCAGCTTGATGCCGATGGCCGCGAGCTTCATCCCGTCGGACCACACGCCGGTCAGGCCCGGCGCCCCGGCCTCCGATCGGATTCCCAGCTCGTCCAGGTACGCGACGAGCGACGCCTCGAGGCGGGCGATGTAGTCACGGATCGTGATGCCCAAACGGGCCAGGTCGAGGATCGGGTAGCCGACGAGCTGGCCGGGGCCGTGATACGTGGCCTCGCCGCCGCGATCCACCCAAACCACGTCGACCCCGCGCAACCTGCGCTGGTCGTCGTTCCAGAGAACGTGATCTGGCTTCGCGGCCTTGCCCATCGTGAAGACGTGGGGATGCTCGAGCAGCAGCAGCGTGTCGTCCTCGCGGCCCTCACGCATCCGGGACACCATGGCGGCCTGGAGGTCCCAGGCCTCTCGGTAGCCGGCGCTACCCAGCCAGCAGGCTCTTACGCGATGCAACCGGAACCTGCTCGTCCGCGTGGTACGACGACCTGACCATCGGCCCGGCCTCGACATGCGCGAAGCCCATCTCCATCGCCTGCTGCTTCAGGTGCACGAATTCCTCGGGCCGGTAGTAGCGCGCGACCTCCGCGTGCTTCTTGCTCGGGCGCAAATACTGGCCGACGGTGAGCACGTCGATGTCGTGGGCGCGCATGTTGCGAAACACGTCGAGCAGCTCGTCCTCGGTCTCGCCAAGCCCGACCATGAGGCCCGACTTCGTCACCATGTCCGGCGCGAGGCGCTTCACGTGCTGGAGCAGTGCAAGGCTGTTCGCGTACACGGCCTTCGGCCGGATGCGGGCGTAAAGCCGGGGCACCGTCTCCGTGTTGTGGTTGAAGATGTCGGGCCGCGCCTCGACCACGGTCTGCACCGCGGCCAGGTCGCCCTGGACGTCCGGGGTCAGCACCTCGATCGTGGTCG
>WNEZ01007234.1_pt1:0-10000 | contig 11042 bp, 14 predicted proteins | sample 5400521 | NCBI WGS metagenome assembly WNEZ01 (sample SAMN13153339, study PRJNA577476) | soil metagenome | isolation source: 120 cm saprolite under Douglas fir tree site 2 hole 1 replicate 1 | place: USA:California | collected 2015-04-18
ATGGTGCCTGGGCCGACGGCTCCAGTTGGAGCGCCGTCATCGAGCGCCTGCAGGCCGACGGCTACCAGGTCACCGCACCCCAGTTTCCGATGACCGCGCTGGCGGATAACGTCGCCCGGCTGCGCGAGGTGCTGGCCCTCCAGAACGGCCCGACCATCGTCGCCGGCCATTCGTACGGCGGCCAGATCATCACCGCTCTGGGCACGGACGCGCCGGGCGTCGTCGGTCTGGTCTACATCGCGGCCTTCGGACTTGACGAGGGCGAATCGATCGGCGCGCTGCTGTCGCAGGGACCGGTGACCCCGGCACTGGCGCACCTCAGCATCGACAAGCAGGGCTTCGCCTGGCTGCCAGAGGACGACTTCGTGAACCACTTCGCGGCTGACGTTGATCCGGTGAAGGCCAGGGTCATGTACGCGGTGCAGCAGCCTTTGTCCACGACCGCCTTCCAGGAGGTGATGGGTGTCCCGGCCTGGAAATCGCTGCCGTCCTGGTACATGGTCGCCGATGGCGATCAGGCGATCCCGCCCGATGCCGAGCGTCTGTTCGCCAAGCGCATGGGTGCAACCACCGTCGAAGTCCCGACGAACCACCTGGCGATGGTCTCCCACCCCGATGACGTGGTGAAGCTCATCGAGACGGCGGCACAAGCAGCGGTGACCGCCTGAGTAGCGTCTTCAGCCGTGAGCTGGGCCGAAGCACTCTTTGCGCAGCTCACGGCCATGATTGAGCAGATCCACCCTCTAGAGAGGAAAAGAGGAAAAAAGGTGAAGATCATCTTGCTCTGCGCCTGACAGGACTGAACGTCTGCACATCATAGAATGATGAACAGCAGGAGAAAAGCGACAAAAGAACAGGAGGACATCATATAATGATGAACAGCGGGAGAAAAGCGACAAAAGAACAGGAGGTGAGGACATGAGTGAAGGATTCTTCACCTCTACTTCTGGAAGAGCGCCAAGTGGGTCCGGGGTCTGCGCCTGGTCGAGCAGGATGAACCGGGCTTCTGGGAGACGCTTGGCTACCACAATTATGGTGATCCATGGAAAGAACAGCGCTACTGGGACGACTGAGCTGGCAACTGGGTGAGGTGGTGGCCACGCAGGCAGAAACAGCACGGACCAAGAGCATCACGCTCGCTCTCCCCACCTGGATGGGGCATCGAGCGGGCCAGCACGTGGATGTGCGCCTGACTGCCGAAGACGGCTACCAGGCACAGCGCAGCTATTCGATCGCCTCGCCACCGGAGGAGCAACCACACGTGACGCTCACCGTCGAACGGCTCGATGACGGGGAAGTCTCCCCCTACCTCACCGAGGAACTACGCGTCGGTGACAAGCTGGAGCTGCGCGGCCCCATCGGGGGCTACTTCGCCTGGAAGGCGTCTATGGGTGGTCCTCTTCTGCTGGTCGCCGGGGGATCAGGCATTGTGCCATTAATGGCAATGCTGCGCCACCGGGCCGCCGTGGGCAGCACCGTTCCGACCCGGTTGCTCTACTCCTCGCGCTCTTACGCGGACATCATCTACCGCGACGAACTCGATCGCCTGGACGAGGCAGACCAGATGCTGGAGGTGGTGCATACCTTGACCCGTGCACAACCGCCCGGATGGACGGGCTATCAGCGCCGCATCGATACTGACATGCTGCGTGAGGTGGCCTGGCCATCAGATCAATACCCGCTGACATTCATCTGCGGCCCCACCCCGTTCGTCGAAACCGCCGCAGCCAGTCTCGTCACGCTGGGACACGAAACAGGACGAATCAAAACCGAACGATTCGGACCAACAGGAGAAGCATGATGGAAAACAAACTGGATGGCAATGCTGCCGCGGGCATCCTGCAAGCGATCTTCCCTTTTGAAATGACGCTCGTCCAGGCCACCTGTACGTGCTGCGGCACCACCAATCCGCTTGGTGCGACCGCCGCCTATATGCATGGGATGGGGACGGTCGTCCGCTGCCCCGTCTGCGATACCGCGCTCATCCGCGTTGCGCATGTGAAGGGACGAAACTTCCTGGATATGCGAGGCGTGCGTGTCCTTCAGATCAGCGCGGAGGCATAGCCCTTCTTCGCAAAAAGCGAGCGTCGTGGGAGGTGTCATCCTGAGCGCAGCGAAGGATCTCTCGTCAGACACCCGCTGTCCCTGCGCTACCGGTGTCGCTCTGGGCTTTCTCCTGGCTGTCCGGTATTGCGACGCAGTCGCTGCCAAAGCACGTGCTTCATGCTTCCGTAGAGCCCCGATTTATCGAGGGCTATTCCTTTAGGGGCGATACTGCTTTCCCGCTCCTCTCCTGCCACCCCTCGGCTTGCGGGAATAGGAGCGTTCTGGCACGTTCTGGCAAAGGAAAGCCTTCTGATCTGCCATACAAATGTGCGCGCTGGCGCTCCATTGGTAACACGCTCTTTCCGTCGTCTTTTCACGCCGGATTAAGAACATTTCTTCTTGAGTGACTATTCAGTTTAAACGCGTCCCATATCAACTGTACAAGCCATCCGAGATCACTGGATTGCAACCCAATCGCCTGACCATTCGCATTCAACCAGATGAAGGCATCTCGCTGCATATTCTGTCCAAAAATTCCCGTGTCACCCTGAGCGCAGCGAAGGGTCTGTCTCGATAGTATGAATTTCTCTTATACAACAGCCTTTGGTATCGAATCGCCCGATGCCTCTGAGCGCCTGATCGCAGATTGTATGATGGGAGACTCAACCCTCTTCATCCGTCGCGACGAAGTCGAGGCAGCCTGGCGGATCATAGCATATTCTGTTATCAACGCCTGGAAGAATATGCCTCCCAACAACATTCATCGCATATTCTGTCCAGGAACCTGGGGACCGGAGGAGGCCGATGCACTTATCGAGAAGGATGGGCGTAGGGACCCGATTTATCGCGTCCGGGGGGGGAGAATCCTTAGACCTACAATTGCGTTTGAGCGCGATGTAGTGGAACCCTGTCTGGGGGACAGGTATCCCCTTGCGGGTACCAGGCCCGCCCTCAAACACAAAAAACTTGCGAACTGCCAAATGTAGTGGTGCCCCTTGCGGGTACCAGGCAAGCGCACCAATAGCTACAAAGGCAGCCAGTTCACGCCTCACTCATAATGTAGTGGAACCCTGTCTGGGGGACAGGTATCCCCTTGCGGGTACCAGGATTGCATAAAATCACCTGGCGTACTCTTCTTTTAACTCTTTCCTGTATTCCCTCAGCAACTTCTGTACCTTGGGGTCTATTATGAACGTACAATAGGGCTGAGAGCGGTTATTGTCATAATAGTCTTTGTGGTAGTCCTCAGCCGCATAGAAGTTGGTGAATGCAGAAATCTCAGTCACAACAGGCTTTTTATAAGCGCCTGATTTTTCTAACGCTTCTTTCGAGGCGAGAGCAATCCGTTTTTGCTCATCATTTTGATAGAAAATGGCTGAGCGATATTGCGTTCCAACATCATTCCCCTGTCGGTTCAGTGTCGTGGGATCGTGCAGATGCCAAAAGATTTCCAGCAGTTTGTCGTAGGAAATGATGGATGGATCATACGTTATCTGAATAGCTTCCGCAGCGCCAGTTCTACCCGTACATACTGCTTGATACGAGGGATTGGGTACGTTGGATGCAGCATACCCTGGTACAACTGATGTTACGCCTTTGAGTCTATTGAAAATTGCCTCTGTACACCAGAAGCATCCTCCCGCAAGCGTGGCGGTCTCAAACTGAGACATGTGTTACCTCACTTCTGTTTTATCTCATTTTCATGAACGACTGGATCGGTCTTCTTGCTTTTCCGCGTCAGCAGGCCGGAAATCGAGGGCGCAGGAGTTGATGCAATAGCGTTGTCCCGTTGTCTCTCGTGGGCCATCGTCAAAGACATGCCCCAGATGCGCACCACAATTCTTGCAGACGACTTCGGTTCGGGTCATAAAGAACGATGTGTCCTCGTGTAGTTCCAGGTGTTCCCAATCAACCGGACGGTCAAAACTAGGCCAGCCCGTACCCGAATCGAATTTGGCATCTGAAGAGAACAACGGTTGTCCACAGGCGACACATTCATACCTGCCATTTTCATGGTTGTTCCACAAGGCGCCGCTAAACGCCCGCTCCGTCCCCTTCTGCCGTACCACCTTATACTGTTCAGGAGTCAGTTTTTCTTTCCAATACGACTCCGGCATATTTCTTAGATCACTCATTTTGATCTCCTTCTTATTGAATGTGAGGATAAAGTGCATTGATTACAGAGATTATATCCCACTTTTTTCACGGATGAGAGTGGCTTCTTTTTCTCTCTCCCATAAATGAGAACACTATATCATGCGAACTTGTTCCCGTTTCCTCTCGCTATATGTACACACTACATCCCCGCTGCTCAAGTCCTTGAAACCACTCAGGCAAAGAAGAGAGCTTGTTCCATCGCGCATCTAATTTTTCAAGCTTTGCCAGCTCTCCAATAGCTGCAGGCAGAGAAACCAATTTGTTCGCTCTCAAATCAAGAAATGTCAGACGTGTCAAATTGCGTAGGGGCGTGAGCTTGCCTCCGCCCTGGGCAGAGCTGTCAAGCGGTTATTTCTCAAGCGGAAGCCATTGTTCTCTTCTCCAACAAGTGCTGAAGCTGCCACTCGACAATTGTGCAGGTCGATCTCGACCACTGCAATGCCCAGGACCTCCATTTTTGCCAGTTCGCGAACGATGCGCAAGCCGCAATGAGGCAAGTCAACTACGAAGACGCTCACACCTTGTGCTCCAGCCCCCGGCCTGCTCACAGCAACCACAACTGCGCAATCGGCAACGGTCGCCTGGCCGGCCCAGAGCTTGATGCCATTGAGGACATAGCCGTCACCATCACGGATTGCGCTCGTGGTAATGTCGGCTGCATCAGACCCGGTCTCCGGCTCGGTCAAAGCAAAACAGCCGCGCAGTTGACCCTCTCCTACCCCGCGCAAGTAGCCATCCTTTTGCGCTGGCGTACCCCCTAGCGCAATGCACGTGGTTGCCAGCCGCGTCCTCAGCAGTATAAGACCAGCCGAGCAGTCATATTTGCCCAGTTCCTCGATCGCGATGGCCAGGCGAACCAGCTTCCCAGCCAGGGCCGGACCTTTCAAGCCCGCGTGGGGCGGGAAACGGCTATCGGGCTACGATATCGGTAGTGTCAAAGAACGTACCAAGGGGTGCGTGGTTGCCAGCCCCTTGCTCTACAACTTCTGGATTAATCAGGTCTACGAGGGTTAAGCCAGTGTCCAGAAGATGTGCAGGCCGGTATCATCGACGAGGCCCACATTACCCACAAGGGGAGCAATCCTTGCGTGGTGGGGTTTGGCCGTTCCCATTCAAAACGGCTCCCCGCAAGGGGAAGAGTTCGCTGGCTCTCGCAGCCTTTCTTTCCTCCCACCGCCCGGTTTTGAATGGTCTCAATTTAGAAGTTGCACATCAGGATAATTACTTTATAATATGGTAAATATATAAAATTGAGAGCGAGAAACTTGTGCCGAAATGTAGTGGCACCCCTTGCGGGTGCCAGGTCTCAGCCATCACTTGAACCTTGACAATCCACTAGGAGTGACAGAATTTATGTCACGGATACATAAAGACAGCATAAGCCAGCAACGCGGGCGCCCCCGCTACCCACAGGTCGATAAAGCCATCCTCCAGGCAACCCTGCGCCTCCTGGCCACCAAAGGCTACGCACGCATGACCATGGACGACATCGCAGCTGAAGCCGGCATTGGCAAGCCAACCATCTACCTGCGCTATAACGGCAAAATCGACGTCGCAACCGCCGCCCTCGCCCACATCAACCTGCAAAAAGCACCACCCACCACCGCTGATAGCAAAAATGACCTCATAGCACAGCTTCGCCTTCACCAAGACATCATGGCAGAACTGGCCACCTCCATGCAGATGATCGCCACCTTGCTTGCCGAAGAGCACCATACCCCCCAATTGCTCGCCCTCTTCCGCCAACAGGTCATCACACCACAACGCCAGCTCATAAGACATGTCCTCGCACAGGGCGTTCAACTCGGCCACATCCGTGCAGACCTCGATCTTGACATCGCCGTTGAACTGTTGCTAGGAGCCCACTACGCCCACTATCTCCTCGGAGAACCCTTTCCCGCCTCTTGGGCTGAACAAGTCGTCGCCACAATGTGGCCCACAATCGCCACCTGTCACCCCTCCGCGCAGTGAGCCGAAGCCCTGTCATCCTGAGCGCAGCGAGCCGAAGCCCTGTCATCCTGAGCGAGAAGCCCTGTCATCCTGAGCGCAGCGAGCCGAAGCCCTGTCATCCTGAGCGAGAAGCCCTGTCATCCTGAGCGAAGCGAAGGATCTGACTCAACCCCCACCCCTCACAGGACCCGACAACGCCCCCTTCTCACTCCATATTCTGTCCTGCAGCGCGGATTCTTTGCATGCCTTCACAAGCTTCTCGTAAATCTCTATATATCGCCTCGTCATCGCCTGAACGGAGAAGTTCTTCTCAATGTGCATGCGTGTCACACCACGATCGATCTCATCGATGCGCGGTATGTAATGCACCATTTCATCAAGATCATTGACCAGGAAGCCCGTTTCACCATGCACAATAATCTCCGGTGCCGCCCCACGGGCAAACGAAATCACCGGACACCCTACCCCCATAGCCTCGATCATCACCATGCCGAATGGCTCCTCCCACTGAATCGGGTTAAGGAAACCACGTGCACGGCTCAATAAGCTAACCTTCTCCTTCAAATTCACCGGACCGATATACTTGACCTGATTTCCGTCAATCAGGGGTTCGATCTTCTGATGAAAGTATTGTGTCGATTCCTGCACGTAGCGGTCAATCGTCCCAGCCAGCACAATCCGCACATGTGCTTGTTTTGCCGCTTCGATTGCGAGATGAACTCCCTTATCAGGAACGACACGCCCCAACCATACAAAGAAATCCTCCCGTTTCTTTCCCGTTGGGCGATATTGATCCATGGGTAAGCCGTGATACACCACGCCAACAAAGTTGAGTTTGTACTCCACTTCTGCCTGTGCGCTCTTGCTGATGGCGACCATCGGGACAAAAGGTGCCCATTCCATGTACAGGGAGTCAGCATCGCCCGTCCAGTTCTGGACACGATCGAAGGGGAAGCGGCTGTGCAATGTGGTCACGTGAGCAGTTTTAAGAGGAGCAGTAAGTGGAAAAATGTACATGTCCGAGCTGGTGGAAAGGTGCATATGCACAATGTCGAACTCTCCAGTATGTTCCAACGCTTTGTACAAGTGATAATAGGCCTTGAGGTGTGCAGGCCAGGGTACTCCACTGGGAACGAGCGATTTTGGGAAAAACGAAACCAACCTCGCTGATGTTTTTGCATCACCAGGCGCAAACAAGGTCACATCGTGACCTTGCGCTACCAGTTCCTCAACCAGGTTATAAATGACAACCTCGGTCCCACCATAATTTTTCGGTGGAATAGATATCCACGGAGGTGCCACGTGTGCGATTTTCATAATCTATCCTTCACAAGCCCCCTGCTTTTAAGCGGGGGTACCTGACAGCCTTGAGCCATCCGGCACGCACTTCATTACCTGCAAGCACCAGGGTAATACAGATACCCAGGATGGTACCAACCACCCAACAACCTCCGATGAGCGTGCCGATATTGATGGTCGCGAGGATATGCAGCACAAGCAAGAAAGCAAGTGAGAGTGAGTCATGTCCATTAGCGAATGGCAGCAATGCGCGTACAGATGGTTGCGCTAAAATTGAGCCAAGGGTGGCGATTGTTGCGAGCAGTGCCGCGGCCAGGAGTTCCGGCAACGATAGGCGCAGCGGCGAAAACTGAGACGTGCTGTGACGTGGCGAGGTCATGGCGACTCGCTGCATGATACGTGCTGTCAGGTCTTCTGGTTCAACAACCAGCTTGAGGTTATGTATGCCCTGTGCCACTTCCTCCAAGAGTGCCAATTCTGCTCGACAGCTGGCACAACGGGCAATATGCGCCTCGAGCGTGCGCATCTGCTCCATGGTCAGCCGATGATCAACATAGAGCTGTAGGTAATAGGCAGCATCTACGCACCGCATTAGCACTCTCCCGTTCTTGTACATCGCTCACGATCAAATGCCTCCAAACGTTCTTTGAGTAGATTGCGTGCCCGAAATAAATGTGTTTTAATGGTCCCAATAGGCATAGTGAGGGCTTCGGCCATTTCTTCGTAGGTCATTTCCTGTAAGTGACGCAGTACCAGCACGATGCGATATTTCGCGGGTAAGTTGGATATCTGTTCCTGAATCATGGTCTGGCGGTCATGCGCTTCCAGTTCAACATCAGCGCGCACACTGTCATCGACATGCTGCAAGACCTGCTCGGCCTGCATGGCAGCCTGTAACGCCCGATCACGCTTGCGGTGTTCGAGCTGTTTCAAGGAGCAATTGTAGGCAATACGATACAGCCACGTGGGGAAGCGAGCATCGCCACGAAACGATGGCAGGCCCTGCCAGGCGGCTAGAAAGGTCTCCTGTGTGATCTCGGTTGCTTCATCATATTGCTGCAAGATGCGAAAGACCAGGTTGAAGATGCGCCGCTGATAGCGTTGGACGAGTTGGGCAAACGCATCCTGGTCTCCTCGCCTGCTGGCAGCAACGAGAAGCGCGTCGTCCTGTTCGGTGCAGGAAGAAACTGCGTTTGTAAGAGACAGCTCTAGACTGCGTGGTGGTTGCAAGAGATATTCGCTCGCACTTTCTATTAGAGATCAGGTTGAGGCGAAGTGTTTCGTTTCTTGAAACATCTTTTCCCTTAGTAGTATCTTACCACAAACCTAGAATGCCTACAGAGGTCTTCCAAATGTCTTCGAGTGTACTGGCAGCGTTACTTGGTTGGCCCATAGCATTGGCCATCTTTTTTAGCTGTATCGTGCTCTTGCGCTACATTCAGCACCGAGAGCGTATGGCGCTGATCGTGCGAGGCATTGATCCTAACACGCTACGGAAAGAACGCCGAGGCAGCGGTGTGCTACGGGCCGGGCTGATAACCGCTATGGTTGGGCTGGCGCTGACCGTCGGTCTCTATCCAATCGGGTTCATGCTCCCGCTATCGTTTACCGCTGCACCATTTCACTTTGGTCCCTGGCTACTCCCCGGCTTAATTCCTCTGGGTGTTGGCGGCGCGTTGATCATTAGCTATTACCTGGGGCAGGATGGACAACTGCCGTACCCTGATAGGAAGAAAGGTGAGCCTAAGAAGAATGGGCATACCGAGATGGACGCCAGAAGCGATCTAGAGGCTGATGAATGATTCTAGTACTTTCATAAATTTTTATGAAAAAGCCCTTGACATGATAGAGGCGCGGTGGTATTATCTCACTTGCGCCGGACAGGCGCACTAGATGCGGAAGCATCGAAGATGTACCTGAACAACTGAAGAGCAATCTCTTATGAAGGGATTGAAAAAGGAATACAAGGAAGCAATACAGCATTCCTGTCAATTTGAGTGACGAACTTGTTCATCTGCAGTAGCATCTGGCCGTCGGGCCGGGTGAAAAGCACAAATGTCAGTCTCTGTTGAGAGGCTACACATAAAAACAGGATGGCGAGTTTGATCCTGGCTCAGGATAAACGCTGGCGGCGTGCCTAACACATGCAAGTCGAACGCCCTCGCGCTTCGGTGCGAGGGAGTGGCGGACGGGTGAGTAACACGTGGGTGACCTACCCTGCGGTGAGGAATACCGGCGAGAAATCGTCGACAAGACCGCATGCGCTTCCCGCATACGCGAGAAGCAAAGCTCCGCTTTCGGGCGGGGCGCCACAGGATGGGCCTGCGGCCGATTAGCTAGTTGGTGAGGTAAGACGATCGGTAGCTGGTCTGAGAGGATGATCAGCCACACTGGGATTGAGAACGGCCCAGACTCCTACGGGAGGCAGCAGTGAGGAATTTTCGGCAATGGGCGCAAGCCTGACCGAGCAACGCCGCGTGCAGGAGGAAGGTCTTCGGATCGTAAACTGCTTTTCTCGGGGACGAGTACGGACGGTACCCGAGGAAGA
>WNEZ01025632.1_pt1 | contig 11039 bp, 9 predicted proteins | sample 5400521 | NCBI WGS metagenome assembly WNEZ01 (sample SAMN13153339, study PRJNA577476) | soil metagenome | isolation source: 120 cm saprolite under Douglas fir tree site 2 hole 1 replicate 1 | place: USA:California | collected 2015-04-18
GGCCAAGCTGGGAACCAAGCGAAGCATCCTGGTTGAAGCGAGTGGTGTTCCAGTTGGCCTCGCCATCGATGGAGCCAACAGGAACGACTTCAAAATGGCGCGGGAGACGCTCGAAAACATCCCAGTTGCCCGACCCGAACCAACGCCCAAAGCCCGACAGAATCTCTGCCTCGACAAAGGCTACGACTATGACGAGATCCGAGCCTTGGCGGATGAATTCAACTTCACTGCTCACATTAGTTCTCGCGGCGAAGAGAGCCAGCAGGTGAAGCGGGCGCTCGAAAAAAGGCGCGCCGATGAGTGAGCGAACGCACCCACTCTTGGATGAATCGCTTTCGTCGACTGCTTGTTCGCTGGGAAGTTCGAGCCGATACATATTTGGCCATGCTCCATCTTGCGCTCGGCATCATTACGTGGCTTCAAGTTTCCCTACCGAAATAGGCTCTAAGTACTTGCCCCACGCGAAGTAGCTTAATTTGACACTGGGCTAGTGTTTGGCGCGTAATTGCTGGGGCTCTGATTGCAATTGTGTTTAATCTGAGCCTGCTGTTCTTTGATAGCTTGGACCAGGAGCCCTACCAATCGCGAGTAATCTACTGACTGCGCGTCCATCTAATGTAAAGAGCGTCAGAACGTATCCCTACGATTGCCGTGCATGTCCGCCGATGGCCGTGGATGCGTCATCCATCGGAAAGTATGCTCGCCGCGCCATCATTGAACCACGCTCACATTCCCTGGTCTTCCCACACCCATGCACTCCCATCCCAATACTTGTCATACAAATGACCGTTATCGCCGGTCACAAAGACGACGATCCGATCCTGCGTTGGCTGGTAGACGGCACTCAGTCTAAGTGCGGCGGAGGCGCCGGGAGGAATTCCCTGGTCTTCCCACACCCATCCGCTCCCATCCCAATATTTGTCATACAAATGGCCGTTATCGCCCGTCACAAAGACGACGATCCGATCCAGCGTCGGCTGATAGACGGCACTCAGTTCATATGCGGCGGACGTGCCGGGAGGAATTCCCTGGTCCTCCCACACCCATACACTCCCATCCCAATACTTGTCATACAAATGCTCGTTATCGCCCCTCACAAAGACGACGATCCGATCCTGCGTTGGCTGGTAGACGGCACTCGGGTTAAATGCGCCGGACGCACCGGGAGGAATTCCCTGGTCCTCCCACACCCATGTGCTCCCATCCCAATACTTGTCATACAAATGGCCGTTACCGCCGCCCGTCGCAAAGACGACGATCCGATCCTGCGTTGGCTGGTAGACGGCACTCGGTGCAAATCCGAGGGGCGCGCCAGGAGGAATTCCCTGGTCTTCCCATACCCATGCGCTCCCATCCCAATACTTGTCATACAAATGGCCGTTAGGGGCCGCCACAAAGACGACGATCCGATCCTGCGTTGGCTGGTAGACGACACTCGGTGCATATGTTGCGGCGTCCGCGCCGGGAGGAATTCCCTGGTCCTCCCACACCCATGCACTCCCATCCCAATACTTGTCATATAAGTGGCCATTGACGGAATCGACCGTCACAAAGACGACGATCCGATCCTGCGTTGGCTGGTAGACGGCACCCGGTGCATATGCGGCGGACGCGCCGGGAGGAATTCCCTGGTCTTCCCGCACCCATGCACTCCCATCCCAATACTTGTCATACAAATGGCCGTTAAAGGCTGTCACAAAGACAACGATCCGATCCTGCGTCGGCTGGTAGACGGCACTCGGATATACCAATCCTCCCGACCCTCCCGAGGTGGTGGCTCTCCCAACCATGGGGAAAGCCATCGACATCGCCGCCGCGATGACGGAGAGGACGCGAAAATAAGTCGCGCCGCCCCATCTGGTTCGACGGTGAGCTACGGAACCTGGATTCAACCGGCAAGCAGTGCTTTTAAGAGAATCGCTTCCAGATGCGGATGTATCTGCCGTGTCTGTGTCTGTCCGCTCGTACAAACTTGCCTGCACGCTTATATTAGTTTTCATGTTTCCGTCTCCTTGACGTTCGTTCTGACTTTCACGTTCTACTCCTTTTGCCGGGCACCGCAGTACGGAACCCGTCAATGAAAATGAGACAGCGAGTTTCTTGAATTTAGGCTGCGATGGCAGGGCTCCTTTCCGGTTTGGGTTTGTTGATCCACTGCAACTCCGAGGCGCTGCTGCGCCACCGCTGATGCCCGGGTACCAGTTCACTCCCGTCTCATCAACTGTTCGCCACGCGCAGACGGCGCTCAATTCTTAGTCGCAGTAATCGCAGATAGATGGGCCAGCTTTGATGTTCGTTTTGATTTTCACGGTCGTCCTCCTTTCGCGGGTTTGGGCCAGCTCCCGAACTGTTTGGCTATGCGCTAATCAAAAACCCAGTCTCCTCATTGAATTCATTTCGAGAACGCTGGCTCAATAACGTTAATGCGTGATTCCCGTTCTTGAGTTGCATAGCGTAAAGAACATGGAATCTCCGCCACTTTAATTTGCGTTTATTGCGAGCCGCGGGCGTCGGCGATGCGCGGACGAGCGCCCGTCGCCCAAGGCTTCAATCTGAGCGGTGCCTATGCCGACGCGGTCGCAGGCGAAGGTCGGCCCTAAGCGCCGCGGGCCGTTGCCGTCAGCGAACTCGGCAAAGCGAGCAGCGAGCCGGCGAAACTCGAGCCGTCCAGCTCGCCGATCTTAAGTGCGATCCGAGTCGAGACTGATCAGCGTCGCAATCTGAGAAGGCTGGTCGACCAGCCCTGCAGTTCGAGAGGGCTGGTTGACCAGCACTAAGATCCAAATCACTGAGTGAGGCGGGACGCAACTTGGAGCTGCAGCTGCCGCTTCCACCTGGGCTTCTTCTAAAACGGCCGGTCGTGATTCCCGATCGGGATGAAGGGCCGACTGTGTAAGGAAATTTGAAAGGGAGGTCTACTTCATCGATCGTGGGCGTTGCGAGACGTTCACTTTCAACAGAGGAGGAGCCTCCCTTTGCGCAGGATACCTCGATGGAGCGCAGAACGCAGAAGAAGATTCGTCGCCCAAGGAATTACGACCGGTCACCCACAAACGGCGCTGAGATTCCGGATGATTGCCCGGCTATCGAGAGGCATCTCCTGCAACCAAGTCGCCCTGGGCTTAGGCTGTGCGGTCTCCACTGTGGTTCAGGCTCGCCGTCGCTACTTGGAATTCGGTCGCCTGGGTCTCTTGGACCGGCGCGCGGGCAACGGCGAAACGAAAGTGACTTCGGCTTTTCGCGAAGAGCTGCGGAAGGTGCTTCAGCGAACGCCTCAGGACTTCGGTTGGGCGCGCACCACTTGGACCCGGGAGCTGCTCGCGCTGGAAATGGAGCGTCACCAATTCCCCCGGGTGGCAGTCTGCACGATGGGCAGGGCCCTGGCCCCTCTCGGAGCCAGGCTGGGAATGCCGAAAGCCATCGTCCTCTGCCCGTGGCCCGAGCGAAAGCGGCAACGAAGAATCTACGAGCTTCGTTGGCTGGCGGCACGAGCGACGGACAGAGATCCGGTCTTCTTCGCCGACGAGCTGGACCTCCACTTCAATCCGAAGATTGGACGCGACTGGATGCTTCCTGGCATGAGACGAGTCGTCATCACTCCGGGCAAGAACGAGAAGCACTATTTGGCGGGGGCATTGAACGCGAGACGCGGAAGCTCACCTGGGTAGACGACGAGAGGAAAAACAGCGCGCTTTTCTGCAAACTGCTTTGGCGCTTGGTCAGCGAGTACAAGCACGCCCGACGCATCCACATCATCCTGGACAACTACAGCATTCACGGCAGCCAGCTGACCCGTCGATGCCTGCAGCAATTGGCTGGGCGGGTTGTGTTGCATTTCCTTCCTCCTTGCTGCCCGGATGAAAACGACATCGAACGCCTTTGGCTTGACCTCCACTCGAACGTGACCCGAAATCATCGCTGCAGGACGATGCCGCAGCTCCTAAGGGAGGTGGATTGTTACCTGGCCAGACGAAACCAATCGCTGGCAAGCTTCAACTCAGCTGGCAGCGACCGTGAGGCTATTCGGAAATCGACGGCCGTTTTAGCACGCTTCAACCAGGACGAGGACGTCCGAATGGTGATCGATGGCATGATGCCGTCTGCCGCCGACGCGGCGGGGCTCACGTGGATGAACTTCCACTTCGCTCAGCCGACGGTGAGCGCGCAGCAGCACTACGGTGGTGAGGGATTGCCGATTTCAGCCGACCGCGCTACCGCTCCATTGCCTGCGTCGGAGCTGGAATCGAGGAGCACAATGCCCGCGCTTGATCGCGTCGGCGCGAGAGAAGGGCAGTTCGGTCGAGCGGTCGACTTTGGCGCCTTCGAGCTTCACTTTGTAAAGGTCCGCACCGCGAAGCAGCACGTTGAAGGTGGCGCTGCGCAAGTCTGGTAAAAGAGAAGAAATTCCCGCCACGCATATTGAGCTCATTCTGTGTCGCGAGCGTGACGAGATGGTTGCGGTCACCTGCCCTCGAAACGAGACGGCTATAGCATGACGGAAACGCCCAGCATGCGATCCAGTATCGAAGGCAGCAGGCGAGAGCAGTTTTGTTTCATGCGCAATCGCAATCGCCTTGCAAAGAGTTTCATTTTCTTCGGTCTTCTTGCCGAGGAGCCGCTGGAGCTACGGAATCTGCCCCCGAAGCGTTTTGAACTCGGACTCCGCCACCAGGCGCTTTTGTAGCCTCCGCCCCACCGAGGGTGTCCGACCAGGCAAGGGGCTAGAACAGCGCGCTTTTGATCGAGTGCGTCTTGGGTCGTGAGATAGCGCAATTACCATCTCACCGTCGCAAAGCCGTGGTCCGCTCCCAGTCCACGACAGTCCTCGTACAAGCCCACGATTCCTCCTCCTGCGTTGATCCCACTGGCCTCGGTCAACTCACTGGCTGGACCATCGATTGTGGTGAAGGTGCCCCCGTCCAATAAGAAGCCATGGGATGCGCTGGCATCGCGGTAATCCCCGACAATCTGGCCGGCATCGTTGATCCCAACGGCGTCGGTGGACATGGCGCCCGGAACATCAATGGTGGTGAACGTGCCGCCAGCTAACAGAAACCCGTGTCTACCACTGGCATCCGAATAGGTGCCCACGATTTCACCCTTATCGTTGATCCCGAGGCAAAGAGTTTCCACGCCACCCGGGACGTCGATCGTGTCGAACGTGCCTCCGGTCAGCCGAAAGCCATGCGTTGTGCCACTGACATCATCGTAGAAGCCAACGATCTGCCCAGCATTGTTGATCCCGTAGGCCGACGTGAACGTAGCGCCGGGGAAATCGATCCTTGTGAAGGCAACTCCGTTGAGCAGATATCCGTGTCCCACGCCAGCGGCATCTCGGTAAAACCCCACGACCCGACCAGGTCCCTCTGTCGAACATGAATCCATGACCGTCCGCAAAAATTGTATCCCTGTAAAACCCTACGATCCGGCCTGCATTGTTTATCCCCAAAGCACCACTAAAGGCGTGCTCGGGGACATCGATCGTTGTGAGGGCAATATAGGCAAACGCTGCCGGTGGCCAGAACACGAGTTTGAGGGCAAGTAGCCCAGAAAGGAGGATAGGGAGTCTTGCGGACGTCTGACACCAATTCATCTTCATCTCTCGCCTCCACTGGCAAATATCAACGAATGCGAAGCACACTCCGTAATTCCCGTTCTTAAGGTCTCTAGCGTAAAGGAGACGAAATTCCCGCCACGCAATCCGAAGTTCCTCACGTTGCGAGGGTGATGCGGCGGTTCCTCCTTGCCAATTCCCTTGCCGACAGGATTGCGATAGAAGCCGGCACCAGGGGGCGCTCGATGGAGCCTGAGGTCGGGGACGTCACGCAACTCCTGAAGAAATGGCGCGCCGGTGACCCGGATGCGGAAAGCCAGCTATTTCGGTTGGTCATGCCGGACCTGCGGCGCCTCGCGCGATATTACGTCGCTCGCGAAAAGCCCGATGAAATCCTGCAGCCCAGCGCCCTCGTAAACGAAGCCTATCTGAGATTGGTCAGAGCGAAGGAGCAGGACTGGCAGAGTCGGCAGCATTTTTTCGCCGTCGCCGCTCGCGCGATGCGCCGGTACCTGATCGACTACGCCCGCGCAAGGCCTAAAGGCACGTTTGTGCCGTTCGAAGATTTGGCGGAGCTTCTTCCTGCTGCCAGCACCCGGCTAGAGTTGGCCTTGGCCATCGACCCATTGCTCGAAGAGCTTGAAAGAATCCATCCCGACTTGTGCTCCTCCGTCGAGCTGAAGTTCTTCCTCGGTCTGACCGACAAGGAGGCGGCAGACGCCCTCGGCACCTCACTGCGTAGCTTCCAACGGCGGTTCAGCGATGCCCGCCGGTGGCTCTTCGAACGACTCCAGGACAAAAATGCCGCCCGAGACTGAAAACGACGAAGTGGTAATGACGCTCATCGCAGCGACATTACAGAAATCACCTGGGGAACGCGAAGCCTATCTCCGAGGCGCATGCCAAGACTCCAACGCACCGTTTGAAACCATTTGGCAGCGCGTGTGCTGGGAAGAGCGGATGGGAAGCTTCCTGCTGGAGCCGCTGATTCCCGGGCGGGAGCTCGATCATCCCTTCCATCCGGGAGACATTTTGTCCGAGCGATTCCGGGTCATCCGAGAGGTGGCCCACGGCGGCATGGGTGTGGTGTATGAGGCCCTCGACCAGAGGCTGGATCGGCGGATTGCGATCAAGTCTGCCCGACCTGGCTATCGCCACCGTCTCCCGCCGGAAGCTCGAAATGCCAGGGAGATCAGCCACAGGAACGTTTGCAAGCTCCACGATATCCACACCTGCCGCACGGAATTCGGGGAGATCGACTTCCTCTCGATGGAGTTTCTGGAGGGGGAAACGCTGGCCGAGCGTATCCGGCGCGACGGCACGCTGCCGGAAGAGGACGTACGCGAGATCGCGCGGCAGATTCTCACCGGCCTGGACGCCGCGCATTCCAAGGGCGTCGTACATGGTGATCTGAAGAGCAATAACGTGATCTTGACACAGGAGTCTGCCGGAGCGCTGCGAGCCGTGATTACCGACTTCGGCCTGGCGCGGCCTGTTGAGAGCGCAGGGTTCGCCGAGCCTAGCTCCAACGCCGGGACCAGCGTCCGCGGGGGCGCATTCGAGTACATGGCGCCGGAATTACTGAAGGGGCAACGCGCCTCGATCGCCGCCGATGTCTACGCCTTCGGAGTGATCTTACATGAGATGGTCGTCGGCTCCCGCCCGGCATCCCCCGGCAGGATGGCTCCAGGCTTACCACGGCGTTGGAGGCGCGTGATCGCGAGATGCCTTGAGCCAGAACCCGCGAAGCGGTTCGCTGGCGCTCGGCAGGCACTCGATTCGCTCGACGGCCATCGCTGGCGCTGGGCCTGGGCGGCGGCGCTGCTGTTTCTTCTTCTCCTCCCTCCGGTGCAGCACAAGGTCGAGGCTTGGTTCGCTCCCCCGCCGGTGAGGCTGGCTGTTTTAGCGTTTGAAGCCGATGCCGAGACTACTTCCCTCGCGAACGGATTGCTCCACGACACCTCCGATCGCTTGGCTTCGTTGGGCGGGAACTTTCTTCTGATTCCATTGACCGAGACAGATAGAAACAACGTTCGAACACTTGAACAAGCCAAGTCCGTCTCAAACGCCACGCACGTGCTGCGCGGAAAGATGCAGAAGCGCGCCGGTACCTTGGCGGTCTTCGCGGCAGTCACCGAAGTGAGCTCGCGGCACGTGGTGAAGGAGCTCACCGCCGAGTACAGGCTGTCCGAGTTGGCTCTGGTTGTGAAAGCCTTGACCGGCACTGTTACGGCCGGAATGCACCTGCGCGGGCGAATCCGCGCCGAAGCCGTGGCCCAGCCGGCTTATCCGTATTACGTCGAGGGCGTCTATTACCTTCGGCAAGATTCCCAGAGCGCCGATTCCGCGATTGGCTTGTTTGAAAAGGCCATCGAATTGGATCCCAATTCGGCCCTGCCCTACGCCGGCCTGGCCGAGTCACAATTGCAAAACTACAACCGTAAGAAGGGACGCCAGTGGCTGGATTTGGCCCGGACATCAGTCAACAAGGCAGAAGCGAGGAATCCTGACGCGGTTCCAGTGCGTCTGGTCACCGGCCAGCTGAAAGAGACACTCGGCTCATACGACAAAGCGGCCGAGGATTACCAGCGCGCCATCGAATTGGATCCGAAGAGCGGCGAGGCGTACCGCCGGCTGGGTTACGTCTATCAGTTGATGAACAGGCCAGCAGAGGCGCTCGCCACATACCGCAAGGCAATTGAAGTGGAGCCGAGCTATTACCGCCCGTATCTCGATCTAGCCAGCTTCTACGTCTATCAAGCACAATACCGTGAAGCTGAAACTGAATACCGAAAGCTTCTCCAGTTGGTGCCTGATTTGGCAGCCGGCCACAATAGCCTTGGCGTCGCCTTGATGGGCATGGGCCGATACGCAGAAGCCGAAGCGGAGTACCAAATCGCCCTCCGACTGCGGGAATCTTCATTGTATCTGAACAATTTGGGGGCGAATTTAGCCTATATGGGTCGTGACGCTGCAGCGGCTCAGTCTTATGAACGGGGTATTGAGAAGGGTGCTTCGACTAATCTTCTATACATAAACCTCGCCGATTCTTATCGGCGTCTCAAACGGAGCGCTGATGCAGAAGCCACCTACCAAAAAGGCTTGCAAATGGCAGACAGCGATCTTCTCCAAGACCCTTACAACGGCTTTGTGCGCTCCCTAGTGGCGTATGCCTGCGCCCGGCTCGGCGACACCAGGCGGGCTGAAATGGAGATCGTGCAAGCGCTCAAATTCTCCCCCAATGATTCGAAAGCTTTGAGATTCGCTGTTTTGACCTACGAAACCTTGAATCAGCGGGACAAGGCTCTTGAAGTCCTGGCATCCGCCCCCGCTGATCTGCTGTCGGAACTGAACCGGCAACCGGATTTGGCGGGACTCCGCCAGGATTCTCGCTTTGCCGAGTTGTTGAGGAGTAAGTCTATCCACTGAAAGGAGTAAAGCCATGGCTCAGAAAACAGATGCCGAGCATCACCCAGTAACTCTCAGTTTGAATGGCGGCAAGGTCACCCCGAGCACGATGTGGCTTCAAGTGAACCCAGGACACACGCTCGAGTTTTCGAGCAAGGACGGCGACGAAGTCGACATCCAGTTCGAGCCGAGGGACGCTGTCGACCCGGTTACGAGAGGCTTGAAGGTCATAACAACGGTCAGGAAAGTCCCTTTTGAGTTCCGTTGCCGAGTGAAACCCCCGGGCCGGAGTGAGTTTTTTGGCTGGCCAGAGCACAAAGGAGCGGGAGGGTGCGGACAGCCTGACCCGCCACACATCGATGGAATTCAGCCAACACCCTTGCCAAGGGGGTCCTCCAACACCGACATCACGCTCTTTGGCCTCTTCTGCCCAAGCGGGTCCATCGGCCAAGTCAACGGTAACGACCGCCCGACGCCCTCCTTTGACAAATTTAAACTTGTAATGACGGTGTTGGAGTCTGACCTCCAGACGACGACGGGGAGCATTAGCATTACGGTCAGGATCCCCAACAATGGCCCGACCAGCGGACCATTCTCGCTCCAGCTGACCTGACCGAGGTTATCACCGGCATTTCAGCAATCAAACCAGTTCTTCGCCTGAGCCGATAGCATGCCGAGGGCGCAGGACTGATCTGCTCGTCAGCGCCGGCCAGGGAGGATGGTGCTTCTCTCCCCGATGAAGGTCGAAGGATGGATCAGATCCAGACCCTGCTGACAGTGCCGAACTTGGATCACGTTACGACACCGGCGAGATCAATCATCGGTGTGGCGGGAATTTCTTCCGCTTGACGCTATAGGCAGAACAACAGACCAGAATGGCGAAGCGGGCGGTAGCCCAGCTTGGTTGCTGTCCAAAGGTCTGGCGGCGGGCGATTCGGATGAGTGCGAATCGGCCCCGAACTTCATCCCGTGAGTGTATACATCCACGCCCTCCAATTCTGGTTCGCCAAATTGCGGCGACAGGCAGAACGTTCTGCGCGTTTGCTTCCACATACAAGGGGCTGACGGGCCGGATGTACTAAAGTAGCTCGACAGATTTGAACAACGAGTTGGCCGAGGCGCCGATGGAGCGTGCACGCGCATGACAATCCCGCCGCGTCACCACGGGGCTCGGAATGAACGCAAATTAAAGTGGCGGGGCTTCCTCCTTCTTTACGCTATGCAACTCAGGAACGGAAATCACGGATCAGCGCCACTGATCCAGCTTTGTTTCATTGTCTAACCGGGAGGTTCAAATATGACGCAAACATTACGTGTTTTGGTTGCAACTTTGTTCCTGGTGCCGTTGACAGCGACGCCGAGCGCGCTGGAGCAACCCGATTGGATACCCGAGAGATTGCGCGTACCGGCCGGCCATGAAGTGCTGCTCCGGGCGTCGGCGGTGGGAGTGCAGATTTATGGCTGCCGAGCCACCAAGAACGGCGGCTTTGAATGGGTCTTCCGAGCCCCTGAAGCTGCTTTGTTTCGCGGCAACGTAGAGTTGACGGGAACGCACTTCGCTGGCCCAAACTGGCAAGCGCGAGACGGCAGCCGGGTTTTCGGCATGCGGATCGAGTCGAGCGACGCGCCGAACCCTAGCTCGATTCCCTGGTTGTTGCTGCAGGCCGTCTCGCACGAGGGAAGCGGCATCTTCAGCAACGGTGCGATGCAGCCCACGAGGGGGATGAAGCGCGCGTCGAATATATCGCCGCCTATTACTTCTACGTTGAAGCACCGACCACAGAAAAGTAGTTCAGCGGTTCGGGGGCCGAGCCGCTGGCGCGGGACAGTGAGTGAGGCAATCAATGGCCACAGTGAGGTTGAAAACTTTGTTCGTGTCGCTTGTATCTTTGACAGCCTTGCCGCGGAGAATGCCTCAGCAGAGGACCTTGGCTATCGATTCAACGCGAGCACGGGTCATTGCGAGAGCAGCAGTGGCGAGCGAGGCCTAAACCCCGACTTCATGGGGCAATGCGGCGATCTTCGCGGCGCTTACCTGTTTGAGGCCGACTTGCGTGGGGTCGACTTGCGCGGCGCG
>WNEZ01005561.1_pt1 | contig 11038 bp, 8 predicted proteins | sample 5400521 | NCBI WGS metagenome assembly WNEZ01 (sample SAMN13153339, study PRJNA577476) | soil metagenome | isolation source: 120 cm saprolite under Douglas fir tree site 2 hole 1 replicate 1 | place: USA:California | collected 2015-04-18
TCCTCGCGCACGGGAATCGCCGCAATCTCGAACCCTGATGGAATTTCCGTGGGTAAATCTTTGAGACTATGCACCGCGAGATCGATCCGCTGGTCAGCCAGTGCCTCCTCAATTTCCTTGGTGAACATCCCTTTAGTGCCGACCTGGGAGAGCGCGACGTTGGTGATTTTGTCGCCGGTCGTCTTTATGATTTCAAGTTCGACTTTGTGCCCACGCTGCTCGAGCAGCGCCCTGACGTGATTGGCCTGCCACAGCGCCAACTGCGATCCTCGCGAGCCGATGCGCAGCAGTGCCACTAACGTTCCGCTCCGGAATCTCCAGTGGCGGATTTGGCCGCCCTCTTCTGATCTTTTTCTCTTTCCTTCTCGTTCTCCCGAAAATTCTTCTCTTGCAGATTCTTCTCCTGCAGATTAAAGAGACGGCGGACCAGGTCGACGACAGTCGTTGCCTCCGGTTCGCGTACGGCTGTCTTCAGCGTGCTGATGGGGGTATGCATGATCTTGCTTACGATGCCGCGAGTAAGTGCCTCTACGGCCAGTTCCTGTTCCGGCGAAAGCGTTCCCAGTCGGCCGCGTACCCGGTCAATCTCCGCCTGCCGGATGGTTTCCAGGTGGTCCTGCAAGGAGACGATGGTAGGGACGACGTCCAGGGTCTGCAGGCGGGCCTGGAAGCGCTCCACTTCGGCCGCGACAATGGTCTCGGCGTGTTCTGCTTCCTTCCTGCGATCGGCGACGTGAGAAGAAACCGCCTGCTGCAAATCGTCGATGTCATAGACAAAGATTCCGTCCAGGCGGTTCATCCCAGGGTCGACGTCGCGCGGCACGGCGATGTCGATGAAGAACATGGGGCGATTCTTGCGTCGTGCCAGGAACAGCTCGCCATGCTCGCGCCGGAAGATGGCGTGGGGCGCGCCGGTCGAGGTGATGACGATATCGGCGCGGTCGCAGGTTTCGTAGAGCTGTTCAAACAGAATGGCTTTGCCCTCGAACCTGGCGGCCAGCTGCTGGGCGCGGTCGTAGGTTCGATTAGCTACAAAAATCGACTCCGCGCCGTGTGCCAGGAGGTGGCGCGCCGCCAGCTCGCTCATCTTGCCGGCACCGACCAGGTAAACATGCTTGCCTTGAAGGGATCCAAAAATTTTCTTGGCCAGTTCGACCGCGACTGACGCAACCGACACCGCAGAGGAGCCCACAGCGGTTTCCGTCCGTACCCTCTTGGCGACCGCGAAAGCGCGGGTGAGAAGCAGATCGAGTTGCGAGTGCACCGCTCCGACCGCACGAGCTGTGGCGTAGGCTTCTTTCACCTGCCCCAGGATTTGTGGCTCGCCCACAACCATCGAGTCCAGACTGGAGGTCACTCGAAACAGGTGCCGAACCGCTTCGCCCTCGCGATACTCGTACAGGTGGGATTCGTAGTCGCTGGGATTCAACTGAAAGTAGTCGCGCAGAAAGCCGCGCAAGTCCGCTGTCCCATTTTTGGTTTGCGTCAGCAACTCGACGCGATTGCAGGTGGAGAGGATAAGGCCCTCGTCCACGCCCGGATGTTCGGCCAGGCGCCTGACCGCCTCCGGCAAGTGCGAATCGGGGATAGCCAGGCGTTCGCGCACCTCAACCGGCGCGGTCTTGTGATTCACCCCGATGAGATGAAACTTCATGATTGGACGAACCCGTGAATCGTACTGTAGTAGTTCGCCGACCAGGCGATGACCGCTGCCACCACGGCGCCAGCAGCGAGATAGGCGGCGCGGCGTCCGCGCCATCCCGCGTTCCAGCGGGTGAAGACCATCACCATGTAAACCGCCCACATCACCAGCGAGAGAAAAATCTTGGGATCAAGCAGGTCTACGCGCCCGTAGGTGGACTGGGCCACGATGCTCCCGGCGACCAGCCCCAGGGTCATGAAAGGAAAACCGAGCAGCAGCGAGCGATAGCCGATCTCGTCAATCACTTCCAGGGCGGGCAGGCGCAAGCGTATATCCGCGGCCTTTTTTGATTTGAGCCGGCGCTCCTGCACCAGGTAGAGCAGGCTGGCGGCAAAGCTCAGAAACAGAGCCGCGTATCCGGTGAAGATCAGGGCGATGTGGGCAAAGAGCCAGCCCCGGCGCATCCCCGGTGATGCCAGCAGAAACGGCTGCTGGGTGGTGGCCGCGACAAACGTCAAAACAAAAACCAGGGGAAACACAACAATCCCGGGCGAGGTCGTGCGATACACCAGATACACAATCATGAACGCCACCATGACCAGCAGCGCCAGAAACGACTCGGAATTGTGGACGGAAGCAAGCGTCAGTTGCCCGGAAAGGAGCACCGCTTCGGCCAGCGAAACAAACTGAAATACCATGCCCAGGCTCATGGCGGGCAACGCGACCCGGCTCAGCAGCGAACTGGTGCGAGTAAGGGCGAGGAGCGCGTAGAGCAGTCCCACGGTGTAGCAGACAAGCGCCACTCGGAGCCACAGTATTGGCATAGGTAGAGACAGAGAGGTTCGCGGGGCGGTCGTCGGACCGCGTCCACCTACATGATTATAGTCTGCACTAGACGTGAGGCAGAAAATAAGAAGGTCAGTGGGTAACGTAGCGCTGGGGTTTCGTAGCGCCGGCGTCCCTTCGGCTACGCTCAGGGCAGGCTCGCCGACTGTCCGGAGGCATCTTGCCCTCCGCGGGGGCGGCGGCGCCACGAAATCTCTACTCCACTCCCAGCGTTTCCGTTGCTGCCTCCAAACTTTCCCTGCTGACCAGCAGTCGGCGGCCGTGAATCATCATGTCTTCGATTTCATCGAAGGCCTGAAACAGCCTCATTTTGACCGCGCCATATTGCTCGGCGTCATTCAGCGCCCGGCCATGTCGATCCGCCCAGGCCCGCAGAACCTCGTTCTGCAGAAAAACGCTTACCGCGAATGTCGTTTTGCGATCCGAGGTGACGTCGAAAACATATTCGCTGGCGGGAGCTTCGGGAGCGTCCACGAATGCCGGGCGTTTGCCCACAAAATAGTATTGATAGACATATCCCTGACCACCGGTGTACGTCTTCATGCGTCGCAGAGTCATAGGTTCGGTGGTTAGCCGTTGGTCGTTGGCTCTGGGTCGTTGGCCGTGTCAGCCCCGAGTTTTGGCTAACAACCGACGACCAAAGGCCGGCGACCCTTTACTTACTACTGTTCCCGGGTGAAATCACCCGTCCATACTCGCTGGCTCGAGCCAGGCGGTCAAACATGCTGAAGGCCGCGGCAGAAATCCTGCTGATCGCCTGTTCGCCATCCCGCTCGTGCCGCAGGTATGTGGTCATTACACAGATTACGTAGGGGCGGTTTTCGACGAACACAACACCCGAATCATTGCGGACGCCTTCGAGCTCTCCCTGCTTGTTCGCGACCTTCACTCCCTCCGGCAAGTCTCGCGGAATAAAGCTTTGCTTGTGGGTGCTGAGCATCTTGAAGAAATCGTCCGTCATTTCCCGGTTGAGAACCTTGCCGCGATAGAGGTTTTCGAGCAGCGCCATCATTTCCGCTGGTGTGGAAACATTTTCTCGACCCTCGCCGGCGGCTTTCAAATCCATCATCTTGCGGCGCAGGCGAGTGTGCGCGAGACCGAGCGAGTCCATCAGAGCATTGACGTTTTCCATTCCCACGCGATCGATCAGCACGTTGGTAGCGCTGTTGTCACTTACCGCGACCATCATGGTGGCCAGATCGCGCAAGGTAATCCGGGTAACGCCGGGAGTCAGACCATTCATGATGTCGCTGTCGGCAACCAAGTCGCTCGCCTGCACCGTATACAAATCGGTAAGTTTCAGTTTGCCGGCCTGGGCCTGGCGGTAGAGCTCGGCCAGAACAGCAATCTTGATGGAGCTGGCCTGCGGAAATACTTCGTCAGCGTGCAAGAGGATTTTCTTGCCGCTGCTGAGGTCGAGGATGGCAACTCCGAGCACACCATCGAGATTGTGATCAGTTTCGTTGATGGTGGATTCGAGCTTCTGCCACAGGACCTCCTGCTTCGGCGGCGTTTGCGCGGAAGCGATGGCGACTAAAAGAAAAAAGAATATGAACGGCTTCAAAGCGCGGTAATCCTCCGGAAAGGGAGCATTATAGGCTGCAACAAGATTGTCATGCTGAGCGAGAAAGCCCTCTTTGCTTTGCAAAGAGGGCGAAGGAGTCGAAGCACCCCTAGCGCCATCGATACCGCCCGGGGGCAGGGGTCCTTCGACTCCGCAACTTCTTCGCGGCTGCGAAGAAGTTACTTCGCTCAGGATGACAACTTAATTCACCCGTCGATCCTGGCTTCTCGCAACCGTTTTACCGCACTCTCCGAGCTCACGGGCGAGTAGTACACCTCTTTGAATGTGTACGACTTCGCCTTGCCCGCAACGACCGGCAGGATTTCAATGTGCCAGTGGTAGTCGTCATCGATGGTTCTCCAATAATCGAGGCTCTTCGAGCGGTGGAGGGTGTTGGGCGAGGTGTGGAGCACGAGGTGAAATTCGTGAGTTATGGTGCGAATCCTTTGCAAGGTGCGGCGCAAGATTGCTCCCAGATCCAGCATGCTGGCCGGCCGGGCCAGACCGAAACGCTCAAAGGCGGCTTCGTGGATGCGCGGAATGATCCAGGTTTCGTACGGTACGCGTGGGGCGTAAGGACAGAGCGCGATAAAGTCACCCCGCACTTCGATCACCCGCTGGTTCTGTTGCAGCTCCTGGGAAATGATGTCGCAAAAGACGCAGCGTTCTTTGGCTTTGAAATAATCCCTGCCAGCGCGCAGTTCATAGAGCACCCGGCGCGGTACGAAAGTGTTGGCCGTCAGCTGCGATGTGGGATGCTCGAATTCCTGGCCGGCGTTGGCTCCATGGTTTTTGAAGACGCTGACGTACTTGAAACGCGCATCGCGTTTCAAATCCTGGATGCGATGCGCGACCAGCAGCAGGAACTGTTCCAGTTCAGCATCGCTTGCGGCCCAAAGCTGCCGGTCATGCCGGAGGTTCTCTACCAGCACCTCGTGCGCGCCCACCGACGACATGCGATCGTAGAGACCATCGCCGCGCCGCGCCGGCTCACCCTCGATCCGATACAGCGGCGTAGGATGGACCACCGCGCGGGCTGACCACGGACCGCCCTCAATCCCTGGCATGTTGGAAACCAATTGCGCCGCTGCCGGTGAGTCCGGACAAAACCGGCAGAAGGTCTCGACGCGCGGAGCCGCGTCGGGCACGTCGTCCCCGGTGATGACCCAGGAGCGGGTGATGGGATCCTTACGTAATTCCATGCGTGTAAGGAAAACATCCGTGCGGCGAACCGTCAACTGTGATTTCCATCACCCGGAGCGGAACCCTTCGTTTGTTATAATCCGCGCACGAAGCCCCTTGAAATGACTGAGCCGTCCACCCCGTTGATGCGGCAATACGCCGCCATCAAGAAACAGCACCCCAGCGCGCTACTGTTCTTTCGCCTGGGAGATTTCTACGAGCTTTTTTTTGACGACGCCATCCTGGCCGCGCGTGAACTGCAGATCACGCTCACCTCACGCAATAAAGAGAAAGGCATCGCCGTACCCATGTGCGGCGTCCCTCACCACGCTGCCGAGGGTTATATTTCCAAGCTGATCCGCAAAGGGTTCAAGGTCGCAATCTGCGAGCAAGTAGAAGATCCCCGTGTGGCCAAGAAGCTGGTGCGGCGCGAAGTCACGCGAGTGGTCACGCCCGGTACGGCGGCGGACTCTTCTCTCAACTCGGAAGAAAATAATTTTTTGGCGGCCATCGCGGGCTCCGGCGAGCGCGTGGGCTTTGCCGCCCTCGACCTTTCCACGGGCGAGTTTCGCGCCACAGAATTCCAGGGTGAGGACGCGGCCAAACGAATCCAGGAAGAGATCCAGCAGTTGCGTCCCAAGGAAGTACTGTACGGATCGACGGCGCCGCTGTTTGAGCGAAGCAGGCCGTGTGGCGACGGGTCTTTGACCCGTCCTGGCCGCGCATCGGGCGGCAGTGCCGGCTACGCCGAGACCGCGCTCGATGATTGGATCTTCGCCCCGGACCATGCCATCCCTCTGCTGGAAAACCATTTCGGAGTGCTGTCGTTGGAAGGCTTTGGCTTGTCCGGCAAACCAGCAGCGGCTGCCGCGGCGGGCGCAATTCTCTACTACGTCCGTTCCACACAACGCGGAACTTTAAGTCACGTCGACCGCATCGGATTTTACGAACGCCAAACCTGCCTGGTGCTCGATGCGGTGACGGTACGCAACCTGGAGCTGATCGAGCCGCTCTTTGCCGGCGCGGATGCCGGCGTCACGCTGTTCCGCTCGATCGATGCCACGGTCACTCCGATGGGCAAACGCCTGCTGCGCTCCTGGCTGCTGCGGCCGTCTATCGAAATTGCCGAAATCAACTCTCGCCTGGACGCGGTCGAATCGCAACTGAAAGAAACTGTCGGCCGCGAAGAGCTGCGCCGCGCGCTGGACGGCATTCTTGACCTGGAGCGGCTGCTCAGCCGGGTAACGCTGGAAACCGCCAACCCGCGCGACGTCCTGGCGCTTTCTGCTTCACTGGGGAAGTTGCCGGCGGTCCGCAGAGCGCTGGAACAATTCGGCGCCATTGCCCATGTGGCCGCGGCCGACTCGGCCGCGCGGGTCTCTGCTTCTCAAGAAGCCTCAGCGAATCGCCTCTTCACGCTGCACTCCTCGGTCGATGAACTGGCCGACCTGCGACAGCGGATCGAAACCACCATCATCCCCGAGCCTCCAATCTCACTAAGCGACGGCGGCGTAATCCAAACCGCTGTCGAGCCGGAACTGGACCAACTGCGCGATCTGAGCCGCAACAGCAAACAATTCCTGGCGCAGATCGAGCAGCGCGAGCGGCAGCGCACCGGAATCGCGTCGCTGAAGGTGAAGTTCAATTCAATTTTTGGTTACTACCTGGAAGTTTCGAAGGCCAACCTGCACCTGGCCCCGTCGGACTATGAACGCAAACAAACCCTGGTCAACGCGGAGCGCTTTACCACGCCGGAACTGAAAGAGTACGAATCGAAAATTCTCGATGCCCAGGAAAAGATCGTGGACATCGAGCGCAGACTGTTCGCCGAACTGCGCTCGGCCATCGCCGGAGAAGCCCGGCGCATCCGGCAGACGGCGCTCGCACTTGCGGAAATCGATGTGCTTGCCGCCCTGGCCCAGATTGCCGCCCTGCGAAACTACTGCCGCCCGAAGCTGGATGATTCCGCCGACATCGAAATCCTCGAAGGCCGCCACCCCGTCATCGAGCAACAGGAATTGGGTAGTGGCGAACGCTTCGTACCTAACGATCTCTATTTGAACTCGACCACCCACACGATTTTGGTGTTGACCGGCCCGAATATGGGTGGCAAGTCCACGTATCTGAGGCAGGCCGCGCTCATCACCATCCTGGCGCAGATGGGATCGTTCGTTCCGGCGCGTTCCGCCCGGCTGGGGCTGGTAGACCGGGTCTTCACCCGTATCGGCGCCAGCGACAACCTGGCGCGCGGCCGCTCCACCTTCATGATTGAGATGACGGAAACGGCGGCGATTTTGCATACCGCGACACCGCGATCACTGATTCTTCTCGACGAAGTGGGACGCGGCACCGCGACCTACGATGGCCTCGCCATCGCCTGGGCCGCGGTCGAATACATTCATGCCCACACGCGAGCCAAGACGTTGTTCGCCACCCACTATTTTGAATTGACGGAGCTATCCGGGCAGCTCTCGGGCGTAAAGAACTACCACGTTGCAGTGAAGGAAACCGGTGGCGGAATTGTGTTCCTGCGCAAAGTCGAGCCGGGCGCGGCGGATCGCAGTTACGGGATCGAAGTCGCGAAGCTGGCGGGGCTTCCCCACGAAGTCATTGTGCGGGCACGCGAGGTGCTGGCCGAGCACGAAAATGCAGAACGCCAGGTGACTGGTAATCTTTCACCCGGCGCCGACCCCCCGCCGGCGCAGTTGACCATTTTCACGCCATTGTCGCAGCCCGTACTGGAAAGATTGCGCGAAGTGGATTTGAATCGCCTGACGCCGCTGGAAGCGTTGAATCTGCTGGCGGAGTTGAAGAAACAGATCGAATGACGGCCACCCGCAATATGCGCAAGAAAACAGATTCGTCCAATCGGGCCGGCATCGGCCAACTTCTAATCATCGGCTTCGACGGCACCGAGATGTCACCCCGCCTTGCTTCCCTGCTAACCCGACTGCAACCCGCGGGCGTCATCCTCTTTGCCCGCAACATCAGGGGGGGAGAGCAGACCTACAAGCTGCTCAAAGACTGCCAGGCTTGCGTTCCAACTCCTCTTTTCACCTGCGTGGACCTGGAAGGGGGACGGGTTGACCGGTTCCGCAGCGTCACGGGCTCGGCACCTTCCGCCGCCGATGTTTTTGCCAGCGGCGACCGCAAACTTTTCCGCAAGCACGGTAAAGTTATCGGCGAATCCTGCCGCACGTTAGGATTCAATACCGACTTCGCGCCCGTCGTGGATCTCGCCCTGGAAGCCTCGAAGACGGTCATGAGTTCGCGCGCGGTTTCGGCTGATCCGAAAGAGGTCGTAGTTTATGCCAGAGAATTTCTGGCGGGATTGCGCTCGGCCAACGTGGTTGGCTCAGGCAAACATTTTCCCGGCCTCGGCGAAGCCAACCTTGATACCCACCACGAATTGCCCTCCGTAAACAAGTCGTGGAAAAAACTTTGGGCGGAAGACTTGTATCCCTACCGGGCGATGCGCCGTGAATTGCCGATGGTTTTGATTGGACATGCGAACTATCCGAAAGTAACGCGCGACTCGAGTCCGGCATCGCTTTCCAGAAAATGGATCACCGACGTTCTACGCAAGAAGATTGGCTATCGTGGTCTGGTCGTCTCCGACGATCTGGAAATGGGCGGAGTTCTGAAAGCCGCGCCCATTGAGCAGGCCGCGGTTGAACACATTCGCGCCGGCGGCGATCTCTGCCTGGTCTGTCACGTCGAAGAATACGTCACGCGGTCTTACGAGGCTCTCATCAACACCGCGGAGGGTGACCGCACGTTTGCACGGCGGGTGCAGGAGTCGGTCGCGCGGGTGCTGGCCTTCAAGAAAAGATCCTCCGCGCTGAAACGTAAAGCACCGCTGCCCACCCAGAAAAAGCTGGAAAGGCTGTCGCGGCGAGTGTGGGAATTCGGTGAAGAAGTGCGCCTGGCCAAATTGAGGACGACGAACTCATGATCGTCGCCGGCATCATGAGTGGAACCTCGGCCGACGGCATCAACGTGGCCCTGGTAAGGCTCATGTGGTCGCGGGCGACTCGCCCGCGTGCGGCGCGATCAAAGCTCGAGTTCAAGCTTGTAGCGCACGCCGAATACCCTTATCCCAAGAATGTCCGCCAAGCTGTGCTGCAGGCAATGAACGCGTCAAACGCAAGCGTGGCCGATCTCGCCCGACTGAATTTCCTGCTCGCGGAACTCTACGCCGACGCCGTGCTGGCCACCCAACGCCGGTTCCGTCACAAAGTGGAACTGGTCGGCTGCCACGGACAGACTCTTTATCATCAAGGCGAGGCGGCTCTATTTCTCGGGCGCAGGCTCGCGGTCACCTGGCAGACAGGCGAGGGCGCTGTGATTGCCGCGCGCGTCGGTGCGCCTGTCGTATCCGATTTCCGGCCGGCAGATATGGCGGCCGGAGGCAAGGGCGCTCCCTTGGTTCCCTTTCTGGATTATTTGCTGTATCGCGATCAGCGCGTGGGCCGGATCGTGCAGAACATCGGCGGCATCGCCAACCTGACAGCTATTCCCGCTGGGGCGTCTGCCGAAAAAGTTGTTGCCTTCGACACCGGCCCCGGCAACATGGTCATTGATGCCGTCACCGGTCGTCTCTTCGGCAAGCCGTTCGATCGCGACGGCCGCATCGCGGCTTCCGGCACGGTGATCGATGATGTGCTTGCCCATGCCCTGCGACTGCCGTTTTTTCGGCGCAGGCCACCCAAGACCGCGGGTCGCGAAGAATTCGGACGTGAGTTCGCCCAGCGGTTTATCAAGCAATGTGGACGAGCGAATAAAGCAGATGTAGTCGCCACCGCCACGGCATTGACGGCGCGTTCGATTGCGGATGGGTTGCGCCGATTCGCGCTGACGCGACCCGGGAGATTCAGCGAATTCGTCGTTTCCGGCGGCGGCGCCAACAATCCAATCCTGCTGGCCATGCTGGCCAATGAACTCCGGCCGCTGGGCCTCAAGATTCGAGCATCCGACGAATTCGGGTTGCCCTCCGAAGCCAAGGAGGCGGCGGCATTCGCCCTGATGGCGTTTGAGACGTGGAATCGGAGAGCGTCGAATGTGCCGTCCGCTACCGGGGCGAAGCGGGCGGCCATCCTGGGGAAAATCTCGTATGCGTGAGGGGAAAGAGCGGGCCAAACCGAGGTCCCTCCGCTCGTCTCGGCGCGCGAGCGCGCCTGCGCCTTCGCTCGGGATGACATTCTTATTTACGGCGTCTACGACTGTTCAAGCGCTGGCTTGCGGCGGCTTGCTTGCGGTCCTGCTCTCTTGTTCCAGCAAGCCCGATCCCAATACTTTGGTGATGATCATCGAGAGCAGCCCTACGAATCTCGATCCGCGGGTTGGTCTGGATGCGCAATCGGAGCGTATTGACGACCTTATCTTCGATGACCTGTTCACCCGCGATGCGCACCTGAACGTCGCGCCAGGTCTGGCCGAACGTTGGGAGACCCCCGATCCTCTCACTTACACTTTCCATCTGCATCAGGGTGTGAAGTTTCATGACGGCAGTCCCCTGACCGCTCGCGATGTGAAGTGGACGTTCGACTCGTTGCTTCAAGGCAAGATTCGCAGCACCAAGTCGGCTGTCTACCGCTTCGTCGACCGGATTGACGCGTCGGACGATTACACCGTTACGTTCCACCTGAAGGAACCCTTTGCCACCCTGCTGTGGAATCTGTCGGATGGCGCGATAGGAATCGTGCCCTATGGCAGCGGCGACGAGATTAGCCGCCATCCCATTGGTTCGGGCCCGTTCCGTTTCGTCAGCGCCGAGCAGGACAAGGAAGTGGTGGTTGCGCGCA
>WNEZ01005562.1_pt1 | contig 11038 bp, 11 predicted proteins | sample 5400521 | NCBI WGS metagenome assembly WNEZ01 (sample SAMN13153339, study PRJNA577476) | soil metagenome | isolation source: 120 cm saprolite under Douglas fir tree site 2 hole 1 replicate 1 | place: USA:California | collected 2015-04-18
ATGATTAGAGCGGTTTGCGAAACGATTTCTGCGTTTTGTAATGCTCGTAGCCGTTGCGTTCGTAAAATTCGTGCGCACGCTCGCGAATTACATTCGATCGGACCGACACGCTCCTGCAGCCGTGCTTGCGCGCCCAATCCTCGGCGGCGGCCAGCAATTTCGCGCCCGCTCCCAGGCTGCGCTGCCCTTCGGCCACGACCAGCCCGTTCACTTCGGCGCGGATTTCCACCTCCAGCAGCGGCTGCCTGCTCACATGCACCCAGCCGATTACTCCATGCTCGGGAAAATCTGCCACGAATACGGCGTGTTGCGATGCCGGCTTGATTCCCACTAGGCGCTTGCGCATCTGCACCGCCGTCGCCGGATACCCAAGCTGGCCGGCGAGGACTGCGATTTGCGGCGCATCGGCGCTCTTCGCGCGCCGAATTTTCATTTCTCCATGCATCGTTCGCTTTGTCATTCCCTCTTCTCTGCGATTCCTCAGCGCGCTCTGCGTCTCTGCGTTATCGTTTCTCTTCTCTGATCTCTCCAACTCTAGGGCCCTTTGCGCCGCAGTCGTGTCTGCACGGCGTCGCTCTTCAATTCGCGGAGCGCATCCGTGGCAATCCAGCGAGCCGCGCGTGAACTTTGCCGGTGAATCCTCTCCGCGGCGCGAATCGCTTCCCGGTTGAGCCGTGTATTTCTTTTACCGATATTTCGCAAGGCCCAGTTAACCGCTTTTTTCACAAAATTTCGTTCGTCGTGCGCTTCGCGCTCGATCACGCGCAAGAATCGCACAAATCGTGCATCCGGAGCCGCCTTGTCTTTGTAGCTGAGATACGCAATCAGGGAAAAACTGGCACGCTTCGCAAACTCTTCGCGGCGCCCGCTCCATGCTACTGCCTTGCTCCAAGCGGGTCGCGCATGCGCGTAGAGATAGCAGCACGCCGCATCCACCACGTCCCAGGAGTTGAAGTCGCGCACCCAGCGATCCATTTCCGCCGCCGTGACTTTTTCGGATTCAGCAATCAGCGTCGCGAGGATCCGCGCCTCATGAATGCCGCTCTTCCACAGTTGTTGCGCGAGCCGGTGATCTTTGCCGATCTGTTTTGCGAATTGCTGTAACACCGGCGTGGAAATGCCGTGCGCTTGCGGTACATGCACGCCAAAGTAGGCCATTTTCGCGCGCACTTTCGGATCGCCCAATCCAGCAAGTTCGCGCAATACGGCCGCTTTGGTCCACCGCGTGGAGTTCTCTAGTGCCGCGCGATGCCTAGAATGTTTTGTCAGAGTCGAGGAGAATCGTGACCGGGCCTTCATTGACCAGCTCCACGGACATCATCGCTTGAAAGATTCCGGTCGCCACGGTTAAGCCAAGTTTGCGAAGCGCTTCACAGAATTCTTCGTAGAGAGCTTTAGCGAGTTCGGGCGGCGCCGCGGAGATGAAGCTGGGCCGCCGCTGCCCGCGAGCGTCGCCGTAAACCGTGAACTGCGAGACGACCAGCGCCGCTCCTTTCACATCCAGCAGCGACCGGTTCATCTTTCCTTGATCGTCTTCGAAGATGCGCAGGTTCCCGCACTTTTCTGCCATCGAAGCGGCGACCGCCGCCGTATCTTCGCGGCCGACTCCGAGCAGGATCATCAACCCGGAGCCGACCTCGCCGGTCACACGCCCGTCAACCGTTACTTTCGCGCGGCTGACTCTCTGGAGAACCGCCCGCATCCACGCGGCTCAGTTTCCGCCCTGCTTGGAAGATTTGCGGGGCAGCATGTCCGGCAGTTGGGCGGCGTTGTACGCAAACACTGCCAGCACTTGCGCCCCTTCCATCAGGTCATCCCAGCGCACGCGGTCCAGCGTGTCTGCCTGCGAATGGTGCGTCTTGTCGTAATCCACGTTGTCCTGCACACACCAGAATCCCGGCACGCCTGCTTCATCGAAAGGGACATGATCGCTTCCACCCTCGGAACGCAGCGTCGGCTCCGCCAATCCGACCTCCTTCGCCCGAGCCAGCGGATTCAGCATGCGGTCCATCGTCTCTCTCGCCATGTAATTTCCCATCAGGCCAATGGTCAGAACTTTTCCGGTGCCGCTGTCATGCACCAGCACGCCGGAAACTTTTTCCAATTCCTTCAGATGCGCCTTCACGTAAGCCTTCGAGCCGTTCAATCCTTGCTCCTCGCCAGTAAAGAGCACGAACCGGATCGTCCGCTTTGGCTTCACGCCTAGCTTTTGCAGAGCGCGCGCCGCCGCCAGCACGGCCATCGAGCCTGTGCCGTTGTCCGTTGCCCCGGTTCCCAGATCCCACGAATCAAGATGCCCGCCGATAATCACCACTTCATCGGGTCTTTCCGTGCCCGCGATTTCCGCGACGGTGTTGTAGACCTCGACGGGTTTCCCCCTGAAGCTGCTCCCGATGTTCACTTCCGCTTCCACCGCTCCCGCGTCCAACAACCTCCACAGCAGAATGTAGTTCTCACGCGTGGTATACGCGGTCGGAATCATACTAGGTGCGTACTCGGCGCCAGCGGAGCTCATGTTTAGCAGGCCGTACCATTTTTCCGAACCACGCAGCACCGCGGCGACTCCTTCTTGCTCGAAGAACTTCGTTTGCGCCTGCCGCAACTTCATCATCGCCTCGAAATCAAATGGTTTGCCGCCATCCGCTTTCGGCATCGCCAAGGGAATGGTCTCCTCTCCCCACGGCGTCAGCAACGGATTTCCCGGCAAAACTATTTCGTGCGGCCGGCCGGCGATGACGATGGCGCCCTTCAATTTTCCTTTGTACTGCTGCAGGTCTTCGAGTTTTTCTGCGGCAACTCCAATCACCGCGCCGCGAAGTGCGCCTTTGGTGGCTGCGGACCAACCTGCGGTTTCCAGCGTCAGAGTGTGATGCGTTGGAGAAATAATCTGCCCCGTCGCGGGACCACGCGTCCAGCTATTCGCAATCGTCCAAGGCTCCAGGTGGGCATTGGAAAGACCCAATTCCTTGAAGCGATCCATCGTCCAATGACTGGCCTGATCGAGCTGCGGCGATCCCGTCAGCCGCGGGCCAATGCGGTCCGCCAAATATTGCAGATTGGATTTTAATTCGCCCTGGTCGGCCTTCAGTTGCTCCAGAATTTTCGTATCCATCTCGGCGATTGGATCGGGTTTGGGCGCTTCGGCCTTGGAAGTCTCAGTGGGCGGCCGATAGGGCAGCGGGCGCCGCGGCAGCATGCCGGGAAGTTGCGCGGTGTTGTACGCCCAGGCCGCGAGCACCTGAGCCCCTTGGTTGAAATCGTCCTTCCACACTTTGTCGAAAGTATCCGACTGGCTGTGGTGTGTCTTCGAATACTCTGCGACGTTTTGAATGCAAAAGAATCCCGGCACGCCGACATCATCGAATGAGGCATGATCGGTTCCAAACGAACGCGCCATGCTCGGCTCGAGCAACTTCAATTCTTTCAGCGGTCCGAGCACCTGATCGACGAGCTCGCGATCCTGATAATTGTCGTGCAATCCGAGTGTCAGCACGCGGCCTGTGCCCGTATCATGGACCAGCACGCCCGAGACTTTCTCCAATTCGTCTTTGTGGGTTTCCACGTACTTCACGGAGCCAACCAGCCCCTCTTCCTCACCAGAGAACAGGACGAACCGGATGGTCCGCTTCGGTTTCAAGTTCAGTTTCGCAAGCGTTCTCGCCGCTTCCAGTACTGCCATTGAACCCGTGCCGTTGTCCGTCGAACCCGTGCCGAGATCCCAGGAATCCAGGTGCGCGCCGAGAATCACGACCTCGTCGGGCTTTTCGCTGCCCCGAATGTCCGCAACTGTGTTGTAAACATCCACAGGCTTGTCACCGAAGGAATTCGTCATTTCAATCTCGACTTCCACTTTCCCGCGTTTCAGCATGCGGAATAGCATGCGGTAGCCCTCGCCGTTGATGAACGCTGTGGGAATCGCGCCGATCTCGAACTTCTCTCCGCCGATGCCGGTCATATTTAGAAGGCCGTGCGGCTTGTTCGAGTCGCGGAGTACAACGACGACGCCTTCTTGCTTGAAAAAATCGCTTCGCGCGCGTGCCACTTCCTGCAGCGCCGCAAACGGCGAAGGCGCCGGCGGTTGTCCCTTCATCGGTGGGGGCGTCTGCATCGGGCGAATCAGAAACCCATTTGGGTTGTCCGGTCTGGGCGGAGAAAGACTTTCCGGCTCCTGGTAGATGACGATGGCACCTTTCAGTTTTCCGCGAAACTTTTCGAAGTCTTCTTTCGTCTTCGCTTCAAAGTACACGACAGGCCCGCGCGCGACTCCGTTGGTGCCCGGCGACCATCCCGCCGATGCGATCGTCAGGGGATGCTCGGCAGGAGTCACAATGCGGGCCCGCGCAGTGCCGCGCGTCCAGGAATGCGCAATGGTCCACGGCTCTAACTTCACGTTGGTGAGTCCGTATTCGCGGAATTTGGCCGCCGTCCAATCGTTGGCCTGCTTCAATTGCGCAGAACCAGTCAGCCGCGGCCCAATCTCGTCGGAAAGATATTCGAGGTTCTCCATCGCCTGGCTGTGATCCCGGATTTCGCTCAGGATCTGCGCATCCACGGCCGCAACCGCACTTGATTCATCCCCCGCCAGCCGCGCGGCTCCTGTGTGGACCGCGCCCAACACGAATACCGCCGTAAACACAAAACGAACCACCCGCCGTGCGTTCATTCGCTCTCCCTTGCCGAATTTAGTCAGTTTTTCTGAAAGAAATAATCTGCCCTCGCGCAGCCAAACCCGCCGTGCCGACATCGTGGCTGTGCGGCCTGCTCCACGGACTTGTCTTGATAGACGTACGGAACCGCTCTCTCCGTTTCGCGGTTATTTCAGCGCCACCGCTCACATTTTCATTTCGCACTTCTTCTCTGCAAATTATCAGCGTGCGCCGTGTTGCCGCGTTTCGTATTTCTTGGGCAGCGGCAAGGTTGCGAAGCCGCGCGGCGAGGGCTGGCATCGCGGACAAAAATAGCTGCTTCGCCCCGCTACGATCGCGCGACGGATCGGCGTCTTGCATCGGTGGCATTTTTTCCCTTCGCGTCCGTAGGCGCGATGGTGCCGCTGATATTCTCCCGGCTCGCCTTCGGCGTCAAGAAAATCGGAAATCGAAGACCCACGCAGCAAAATCGCTTTCCGCAAGATGTCTTGCAGCACGCGGCGCAACGTTTCCGCTTGTTTCCGGCCCAGGTTTGTTCCCAGCCGCGCCGGATGGATTTTGGCGCGCCACAGGCTCTCATCCGCATAGATATTGCCGACGCCGCGGAGCACGCTCTGGTCCAGCAACAGCGCCTTGACTCGTGCGCGCCGACCGCAAATCCGGTCCGCGAATTCTTCCTTTCTCACTTCGAGAGGATCGGCGCCGAATCCGGTCAATTCTTTGGCAAGCAAGACTTTCGTCAAGTAGGCAATGCGTCCGAAGCGCCGCGCATCCGTGTAGCGCAGTTCGCGCCCGTCATCCAGAAGCAGGCAAACGTGCGTATGTTTTTCCAGAGGTTGCGCTGCAGGAGTGGGCGCGATCTGGCCGGTCATCCCCAGATGCACGAGAAGTGACGCCGGCTCCGCATTCCCATTCGCGGCAAAGAGTGTTCCTCCCCGCACCGCAGAAAGCCGCAGCAGCATGAATTTGCCGTAACGCTCGACCGCTTCAATCTCGCGCCCCGGCAAGTGCTGCTCGAGCGCGGCAGGATCGTCAATAAAGTCGGTTTTACCAAGCGAAACAGACAGAATCCGCCGCCCGAGAATCGCTTGGCGCAATCCGCGCGCTACCGTTTCGACTTCGGGAAGTTCCGGCATCAGAGAACCGACTCCTCAAAATAGCACACCGCCGCGATCAATTCTCCTCGCGACAAAGTCATTTCAACTCACTCGCTGGGTTGTTCGCGGAGTCCTAGAAAAACTCTTGAATACCAAGAAGCCAGAATCGCCGCTGATTCAAGGCAGGAGCGCGAAGACCCTCACGGGCCCACCCGAGCCGCCCTCTAGCTTGATCGGAGCAACAATCAAGAATGCGCCCGCTTCGGGTAATTCGCTCAGGTCGGCGAGGTTTTCGAGATGATACAAGCCCGCGCCCAACGCCAGGTGATGTACCGCATAGTCGCTCGACGCGCCGTAGTCGATGCTGAGCGTATCGCAACCGAGCCCGTTGACCTTCCGGGATATCAAAAACTTTGCCGCTTCCAAAGAAAAGCCCGGGAAGTGCATCTTGCCCTGCGCATCCTGATTCCGGTACTTCGGTGCATCCGGCCATCGCGACGCCCATCCCGTCCTCAGAAGCACAATCGCGCCTTCGGGAATTCGTCCGTGCCGCTTCTCCCAATCCTCGAGGCTTGCAGCGGTGAGCTGGTAATCCGCATCCTTGGCGCTCTCAGCGCGGACATCGATCACCACTGCGGGCCCGAATAATTGTTTCGCTGGAATTTGGTCAACGGTCGCCTTACCGGGGAGAAAATGTGCGGGCGCATCCAGATGCGTTCCGTAATGCTCCAGCATCCAGAAGCTGCGTGTGAAGTAGCCGTTTTTCTCAACGCTCGCGTTGACCTTGGCTTCGAAGAATTTTTCGTCTCCAGGCCACGGCACCAGCTTATCGTTGATCGCGTAACTCAGGTCGAGCAAACGCGTCTTCCCGGAGCGAATGCCTTCAAGCATCGAATCGTGGTGCATGTTCTGCGAAAAGAGCGTAGTGAGGACAGCAAAACAAACGACAAAAACACTGGAGCGGCCAATCGCAGCCATCTCTCACCTCAGTTCAATTTGCCCCAGGCGGCTCTCCGACGACTCCAGGCTCACTCGTGGAACGGCGACGGTTCGCGCGCGTGGCATCAAGGCAGAGGAATTCCCGGCGTCGCGACAATCCCGGCCATGCGCAGGATTTCCTGATACTCCAGGTCGGTGAGCAGCGAAACGATCAGCCGCACATTCTTGAGCAATTTCATTTTCTTCAATGCAGGATTCGCGCGCATCTCCGCCAGCGTCACCTGCCGTGGCAGCTTTTCAAAGGCGCGCAGGTCGGCGACCAGATTCTTGCCTTTGCGGTCGTGCGGGTCAGGATAAGGATCTCGCGTGACTTCCGCGATCGAATAAAGCGAACGCTCCGGGGCCGAGTGGTAGCACAGCACGCGGTCGCCCTTGCGCACCTGTTTTAACGCGCGAATCGCGTCAGACTTCGACCCAGCACCATGCCACATCTCCTTGCCCTTTACGAAAAGAGTGTCCCAGTGATAGTGGTGCGGGTCGGCGCTGAAGATCCAGTAGTGTCGTTGAGCAGTCGGTATCGCCATCGAGGCTTCGGGTCGGCAGCAATATACACGCTGGCATCCAAAAAGCGAAACAAAATATGAGGGTTAGGGGAAAGACGGCTTTGCAGGTTGGCCAGACCTGAAGCGGCTTTATTTTGATAGAATCTATATAACTGGTGTATTTTCAACAGCTTAACAAGAACTATCCGCATCAACGAAAATGTCTTCCCCGCGAACCTCGATGGCGTAGCAATCCACGCCCACTGTCGGATTCTGACTAATCTTCCCGGTGGTCACGTTGTACTGCCACCCGTGCCAGGGGCAGGTCACAACATTGCCGTCCATGACGCCCTGGCCCAGCGGCCCGCCCCGGTGAAGGCAGGTATTGTTGACAGCATAGAACTTGCCGCCTACATTGGCCAAGGCAATGGCTTTGCCCTCGACCTGAAATTCTCGAATCGTTCCGGGAGTGATTTCATTCGTCTTGGCCGCTCTCACAAATGGCATCTCTTCTTCCCTCTCCTCTTTCTGTCTCCGTGCTCTCAGCCCGTTCTGCGCTGAATCCGCTCCCATTCAAACTTCAACCTGGTACGCTCCGCCAAAACGGCGCGAATCTCTTTTCCTTTACCTGATTTACTTCCTATTTCGGTTCCGGTGTCTGCGCCACCATCACGCCTTTTTTGAACTCTTCCACCATTTGGGGCTTCAGGCGAACTTCCGTCGGCCGCTTCGCAAGCGTCATCTGATCAATCTTGTCCTGGAGCTTCAAGAGTGCGAAGAAAAGTCCTTCCGGCCGCGGCGGGCATCCTACGACGTACACATCTACCGGTACGATGCGATCCACGCCTTGCAACACCGAATACGCATTAAATGGACCACCCACGCTCGAGCAAGCTCCCATCGAGATGCACCACTTTGGGTCCGGCATCTGCTCCCACACACGCTTGAGCACCGGCGCCATCTTCAGCGTCACCGTGCCCGCGACAATCATCAGGTCGGCTTGTCGCGGCGATGGCCGGAACACTTCTGCGCCAAACCTTGCCATATCGAACCGCGAAGTCGTCGAGGCGATCATCTCGATGGCGCAGCACGCCAGCCCAAACGTCAGAGGCCAGATGGCGCTCTTGCGCGCCCAGTTAAAGACGTAGTCCACCGACGTGATCATGAAGTTCTTTTCGAATCTTTGGTCCAGTACGCCCATTGGCCGGTCCTTCCTTGATGAAGCCGAGTATATTCACCGTTCCCGTTGGAGTCAAAAGCTCTCTAGGACGCGGGGCAAACGGACCCGCTTCATCTCGATTCTGCCGCGAGCTTTTCGAATCTCCGCGAAAGGGTTTTCCAATACGTTGCGGGCCGGAGACGCTGGAGAATATCGACCTGATACGCATCTGCGCCGATCAGGATCCGCGGCTCGCGGCGTTCCACGCCGCGCAGAATCCGCGCCGCAGCTACCTCAGGAGAAGTTCGAAGAAGCTTCTCAAACTGGGCAGCCTTCTCGTGATGTCCCGTTCTTGTGACACCGGCCCCGATGCGCGCGTGGCGCGCAATCTGCGTTCGAATTCCGCCGGGGTGCACGCAAGAGACGCCCACGTTGCTGCCCGCAAGTTCGTGGCGCAGCGCCTCCGTGAACCCACGCACCGCAAACTTGCTCGCCGCGTAAGCGCACTGTCCCGCCGGGGCGATCATTCCGTAAACGCTCGAAACGTTTACGATGTGCGCGCGCTTCTCCCGCTTCAATACGGGCAAAAAGAATTGTACGCCGTACACCGTGCCCCAGAAATTGATGTTCATCAACAAGCGGAAATCATCCAGTGAAACTTCTTCAAAATCGCCATGCAGCGCAACCCCCGCATTATTGATCAGCAGGGTAACGCGCCCATGTCTCTTGGTGACATCCTGGGCGAACGACCGCACGCCCGCTTCATCGGCAACGTCCACTACGTGCGTGGTAACCAGCGCGTTCTTTTTCGCTAATGATTGCGCCGTCTGCGCCAGCCCCGCTTCATCCACGTCCGCAAGTGCCAGCGCCGAGCCAGCCGCAGTCAGTTGTTGCGCCAGAGCGCGGCCAATGCCGGACCCTGCCCCCGTGACCACGGCTACACCGCTATTCAGAAATGACATTAGAGAACCTCGTTGTGCGGCGGCATTTCTATCACAGGCGGCCGTACGCGGCCACTTGTTTCATTCTTTCGCCCCGTGAATGAGCAACGCGCCCTCGGCCTTGAACGCGCGCAGTTGTTCCGCGTCGCGGAACCACCGGCCCGTGTAGAGCTCCGGCGACGGAGATCGATCCACGATGCGCTCGTGCGCAACATTCGTGAATCCTGCCTCACGGAACAGCTCGCCCCATTCCTCGGCGGAGAAAAGATGCGTCGGCACCGCGAGGAGATTACCCCACTGGTGGCAGTGCGGATTGTTGCGGTAGTAGTTGATCAGAATCCACGCCGAGCCACCTTCGCTGAGAACCCGAAAAATATCTTTGATGCCCGCCGCGGGATCGGGCCAGTAATACGAAGATTCCACGGAAATCGCGCGCGAGAAAAAGTGCGGCTGCCAGGGAATTTGCGCAACTTCGCCCGTGACGAACATCAAATTGTCGAAGTCCACGCTGGCGCGGCGAGCCTGACGGATCATTTCGTCCGAAATGTCCATCCCCACCACGCGGCCCTCGGGCACCAGTTTCGCCAGCCGCCGCGACAGCCAGCCCGCCCCGCAGCCTAAGTCCAGGACGTTGTCCGTTGGCGCAAGGCGCATCTTTTCCAACACCGGCAGCGTGATGGGCAGGTGGTCCTGCTCCATCCCCTCGCCCCGCCCCGCTTCCGCCCAGCGATTAAACTCCTCACGTAATGAGGATCCAGAACTGGATTGGAGATTCGTGATAAGGGCCAACAGACGCCGCGGAATCAATTTCTTCTCCACCGGGTCGACCACAAAACCCAGGGCCTCCAAGGCGGTCGCGCCCAGCACACTTTCTTCTCCAGGTTCCGCAAAGGCGCACGGGATTGCTAGCGTCTTGCCGTCAAGCGTGAAAAGGGCAGCGCCCACGTCTCGCAGGGTTGTGCGTCCATCCGTGAACTGAAATTCCAGGCGGGTCGTTGGCCTAACGCCAAGCTTCTGGAGCAGCTCTCGAGGAACCCAGGAAAGAGTGGCGCCAGTATCCACCAGCAGAGAAACATCCGATGAGCACGACGGTTCGCCCGGGTTAGCCAATTTGACTTGAACTTCAAACATTTCCATAACGCGTTTCCAAAACCATCGCTAAGCACCTTGGACTTTGGCCAGCAGCTCGACGAACTTCTGCTTCCGCTCCGTCTGGTCGTGGCCGCCTTCGGCGTCCGCCATTTGCGTGATGTTCATCGAGCAGAATTTCGGCCCGCACATCGAGCAGAACTTAGCTTCTTTATAAAAATCATCCGGCAAATTTTCGTCATGCATGGCTTTCGCGGTCGGCGGATCGAGCGAAAGCTCGAACTGTTTGTTCCAGTCAAAGAGAAACCGCGCATAACTCAGCGCGTCGTCGCGGTCGCGCGCGCCCGGCCGGTGCCGCGCCACGTCCGCTGCGTGCGCTGCAATCTTGTATGCAATCACGCCCTGCTTCACGTCTTCGGCATTCGGCAGTCCGAGATGCTCCTTCGGCGTGACGTAGCACAACATCGAAGCGCCATGCCATCCGATCATCGCCGCGCCAATCGCGCTGGTGATGTGGTCGTACCCGGGCGCAATGTCAATCACCAATGGCCCCAGCGTGTAGAACGGCGCTTCATGGCACCATTCCATCTCCTTGTCCACCTGCTCTTTGATCTTGTCCAGCGGC
>WNEZ01005564.1_pt1 | contig 11037 bp, 8 predicted proteins | sample 5400521 | NCBI WGS metagenome assembly WNEZ01 (sample SAMN13153339, study PRJNA577476) | soil metagenome | isolation source: 120 cm saprolite under Douglas fir tree site 2 hole 1 replicate 1 | place: USA:California | collected 2015-04-18
ATCTTTTACTTTGCTGCCAGATGCGTAACCGCTTACATCGATATATCTTCCGCTTGTATCGTCGAAGGGGCTGAAGACGTATCCAGGCTTGCCGGGGACCGACTTAGCTGTCGGAAATTCCAGCTTGGTAGAGGAAGCGCGCGGCGATGACGATGGCTCTGGTTTTGTTTGCGCCGTCTCCTCGCGACTCACAGGTGAGGCAACAGTTGCTGAACGATTTGGAACCCTTTCGGCGGAGTTCTCTTCCGTCGTTGCAGATTTTCCGCGCGGCACTAAATGCACGGAAACCGGGTTTGGATAGAGAGAGTTGTATGCACCGCTGGCGGCATCGACCGCTATCCCAGCGACGGCTCCGACAACAGTGACGCCTCCGACAACAACATTACCCGCCATGGCCGTTCCGCCGGTTGCGGATCCCTTACTTTTAACTTTTACGGTTTGCGGAATATAGCCCGGCTTGCTTACCGTAACCGTAAAATTGTCCCGACGACTCTTCACAAATTTGGTTGGAGTGACACCTTCTTCTCCCGAAGAAAGCGTGACATTCGCTCCAGGCGGGTCGCTTAACACGCTAAGCTTATCATGAACCCCGCGGGTTACAGTGGCGCAAGCCGTGAAGAAGAAAAGTGGCAGGGACAGCAGATAGCTCGTCTTCATGAATCGCAGCCCGAACAGCCGAAATGATCAAATCGGCCTCCCTCCGTTACAAGTCAAGGCTTTACGCGCGCGCGTGCGCGAGGCATGTGGTGAAATTCGCCGGGAATCATTGCGCTACCCCCCTGCCACGGTATCACATTGCTGGTGTCAGTAACTGGCACGGTCTGCCAGTACCGCTGGGCTTCTTCTGGCCGGACGAGTTCCCGATATGTGGAATAAAGCATCTGCGGACTTGTGTGCCCCAGTTCCGAGGCAACCCGTGGCGCGTCATGAATCGCGGCCAACCGATACGAGGCAAAACTATGCCGCAGACCATTTTTCGGCCAGCGCGTCAGTCCAGCGACTTTACAGGCCAAGTCGAGTTTGTTTCGCGTGTTCGCCGGCACCACCTGACCCGTCATTTCCGCATATGGCCGAAGCCATTCCGCAAGGTTTGGTTGAATCTCGACAATTCGGCGGCGCGCGGACTTGGTCTTGCTGGCTTTTAATTCTACAAATCCGCGCACAAGGTCAATTTCAGCCCAATTCAACCGTTTGATTTCACTGTCGCGCACTCCCGTAAACGCGGCTATCGCGAGCATAGGGACGACATCGGGTGCGACTTTTGACGCGGCGTTTAGAAGCGCGCTAAGTTCATCCACGCGGAAGATTTCGGGCGGCCCGCTGACAAGTTTAGGCCGCGCGGTTCGCAGAATGGGATTGCTATCAATCATCCGCCGCCGTTCCGCGTAGCTAAACAAAACGCCGACATTCGCCCGGAAATTCGCGCGGCTTTTCGGCGCGCAATCGAGATTGCGCAACCAGTTGTCCAATTCTTCGACGGTGATTCCCGCGATTGGCCTTGTCCCAAAGTCGCGACAGAATCTTGCGAGCCGCTTTCTCAAGTCAGCGATGTACATTGGCGCGTGTCCATCCTTGCGTTTCGCTCCGAGCACTTCCTCAGCGAGTTCCGCAACCGTCACGTTGCACCTGCGAATCCGCTCTAGATGATCAAGGTAAAACGTGGCCGCATCGGCAAGCGTCTTCCCGTGTGTCGCAAGCTTTTTGCGCGCTTGGACGATTGAGGAGAGTTCAGTCAGCGGTAGTCCGACCGCTTCGCGTCCGCCGCGTTCCCGCAAAGTTAATTGCCGAAAACGCTCGGCATCAGCTTCCGCTCTCGTTTTGAAAAACTTCCGTCCTTGCCCAAAGGCTCGGAGGTCGAGATAATAGGGATGGGTGTTGCTGTGACGATATGGACGAACTGCAAGTTTGGCGCGCTTCATGGTTCGCGAATTTTCGCAGAAGGCCGCGATAATGTCAACATACCGTCAAATGAAGTTTACAACGGTGACGATGATTCACACATTTTCATAGGTAAATGGGCCTGTAGCTCAGCGGTTAGAGCAGGGGACTCATAATCCCTTGGTCCCAGGTTCGAATCCTGGCGGGCCCAATTTCAGAGATCAGAAGTCAGAGATCAGAGGACGGATTTGAAAATTCCTTTTCAGCGCGTTGTGCGGGGAACGTGCGTCGTAATTGAAATCGCCATCTTAAGCGCGCTCGTTCTGGCAACCCGGTGCGCGAATTATCAGGACGTGTTCGTTGCCGGGAACGTTTATTTCACCGATGCGGATTGTTACGCGCGGATGACGCGCGTTCGCATGTGCCAGCAACATCCGGGCTTGATCGTGCGTCATCACAATTTCGAAAATTACCCGCGCGGCACAACTCCGCACACGACTGCGCCGCTCGATTATCTCATTCTCACATTGTCGATCTTGCTCAAGCCCTTCACCGTGCACGCGACCGATCTTGCTGGCGCGTTCATCTCGCCGCTGCTCGGACTGCTCGGCGGCTGGTTTCTCTGGTGGTGGTCGAAACTAATGAAATTCCGTTATCGCTGGGCGCTGCTCATTCTCTACGCCATCAGCCCAATTCTCGTTCACGCGACGGAGCTTGGACGGCCCGATCATCAATCGCTCTCGATCCTGCTCGTCACCATCGCGATCTGCGCGGAATGGACCTGGCAAGGTGGAAGTTCCCGAAAAACCAATGCTATACGTGATTCACGTATAGCATGGTCTACGCTGAGTGGCGTTGCGTGGGGTTTGGCGATCTGGGTGTCGCTTTATGAACCGCTCGTTTTGTTCCTCATCGTGCTTGCAACCAGGGGGCTGCAAGATCGACATCTTCTTTTTGCGAAAGATCGGCGCATCGGCTGGATCTTGTTCGCGGCAATCATTACGTTTGCATTCGTCGTCGAGAGACGCGGGCCGCAGTTGTCGATCTTTCATTCCGGAGAGCTTTTCCGAAACTGGTCGCGCTCGATTGGCGAACTCGCTCGCGTCTGGCCGGCGAATTCGATCTGGTTTCACTGGGCCGGGTACATGATTGCAGTGGCGCCGTTGCTTATTTGGGTTCTTGCCCGAGAGCGAAATAACGGCGCGCCCCGCGGTCGCGCCCAAGCAATATTCATTCTCGGACTTCTCCTGGCGACCTATTGCTTCACAATCTGGCAAGCGCGCTGGGCTTATTTTTTCATGTCGATCTTTGCCATCGCGCTTCCCCTTTTACTGGAGCCGATCAAATCACGAACCGCGGTTTGGATTGCCTTTGCATTGTCGATCTTTCCGATTCTTGGTGATTGGGACGAGCGGCTTTGGCCGAACGAAACGGAGTACGGGCGCCGAGTGGAGCAGCGCAATGAATCGGTGCAGTTGCGCGATCTGGCGATCAATTTGAAATCGTCGGAGGCGCATCCGTTTCTCGCGCCGTGGTGGATTTCTCCATCCATTGCGTATTGGTCGGGTCAACCTGGGGTGGCCGGCAGTTCGCACGAGAGTCTGGAGGGAGTCGGGGATAGTGCGCGGTTTTTTCTTGCGGAAGATTGGGGAATGGCACGGGTCATTCTGGGCGAGCATAAGGTGACATGGGTGCTGGCTTACGATTCCGAACGAGTGGCGCGAAATTCCGCGGCAGTGCTGGGTGTGGCCGTGCCGCGCCAAGCGCTATGCTCGATTCTAGACAGAACATCCGTCAAGGTGCCGCGATTCCTGGCCTTTTCGGCTCAAAACGGGGCCGGCAAACTCTATCGAGTTGGTAATAATCGGTGAAAAGGGGTGGACTTTCTATGAGAATACGTTGACAGAATCGATGAGTTTTACAATAATAGCGCGTGTTAAGAAAATTCATCCCGCAAAAACCAATGCCGGCGATGGGAGAAGGGTCGCCGTATTCAGCTGCGGATGACTACAACCGGCTTGCGCGGGGCGAACAATCAAACACATCACCATCCACAACTGACTACCAAAAACATATGGCAGAACATTCCGGCAAAGACATTCTCTCGAGCGATGTCGAAATCAAAGGCTCGATCAAATTTCAGAAAGAACTTCTTATCGACGGGAAGGTTGAAGGAGAAATCAATTCTGATGGTGTGCTGACGATTGGCGAGAATGCCGATATCCGAGGCGAGATCAAAACCAAGTCGATCACGGTGTTTGGGAAGGTGCAGGGCAACATCACCGTGGCCGAGCGTTGCGAGCTAAAAGCAAAATGCACCCTGCAGGGAGATTTAAAGGCGGCCCGGCTTGTCATCGAAGAAGGAGCAACCTTTATTGGAAAATCGGAAGTGACCAGCGGAACAAGCCCGGCAAAACCGGTAACAGGGCGGCCGGAAATTGTCCGGCACGATGAGCCGGTCAAAGCCGTCTTTGCCGCTCGCACATAAAGAGAGGGGTTTTTCGCTTAGCAAAACAGTGGCCAAGCCGTCGCCTGCCAAGCTCAGTGTGGAATGTCCACACTGTGGCTTCAAGCAGATGGAGTATGCGGCGGCGAAGAGCACGCTGTGTCGCCAGTGCGGACGCTATTTCTGTCCATTTGCGCCTAGACCTGGACTAAAGCTCCAGACTAAAGACCAAGCTGCCGCGACGCTGGAACCTTCCGGTCTTCGTAAACTTGAAGGTCTCTGGAACAAGCAACGAACTCGCCTGGTAGGCTGCTTTGAGTGCATGCGCAAACACGAAGTCAGCGACGCCGCAACATCGACAAACTGCCCGGGCTGCAGTGCCCATATCGATCTCCGCGATTACAAAATTGCAACCAGCTTTAGCCGATCGATTCGAACGCGGGGCGACGTTCATCTGATGGCCAAAGGCGATCTTAGCAGCACAAGTGTTGTTTGCAGGTCAGCCCTGCTCGAGGGTAAGTTGCGCGGCAATCTCCAGTGCGAGACTTCAGCCACAATTAACCTCGCCGGAAAAATCCCGGGACGCCTTGTCGCCAATTATGTCTGCGTTGAGCGAAAAGCCGACGTGCAATGCTACCGATGCGTGAGAGTGGCGAACATCGACATAAAAGGTCGAATGTCCGGAGAAATAATTGCCACTGGTGCCGTGAACGTTCATAAAACCGGAGTGCTTGACGGCAACGTAACGGCGAAATCGATCACGATCGACAAAGGCGGAGTCTTTTCCGGCCAGCTTGTGATTGGACAGGCAGATCTTACACAAGCCGAATTGTTGCCGGATCAAAAACCTCCAGTCGCAAGTACACTCGAATCCAACATCCCGGGAACCGCGGCGCACCCTCTGCCCGCCACTTAAAGCTTCGCGTCGATGCAAAAACTGCGTCCACGCAGCCCCTACGAAAGACTCGGCGGGTACGTGCATCTGCCGCGTTTAATCGACAAAGCCAGATTGTACCGAAAAGGCCTGCTCAACGGCTACAATTACAAAACCGTCGGCTTCGACAAGCATTTGCTTGCGTTTTTAAAACTCAACCCGGATGCATTTGAAGAAGCGGCGCACCACCTGGATGACGATCATGCCGTTTTAACCTGGGTGCAGGAACGTGGCGTCAAGCATTCTCCGGAAACGATCGAGCAATGGAATGAAGCGATGATTTCCCGTCACCCGGACACGGCCGCAAAAAAAGCGCGCTTCCTGCATTTTCTCAAAGAAGCGGGCGGCGAAGGTCGCACGGATATTCGGACTTACTTTGATCTCATCGAATTCGATGAAGGTCGACTCAAATAAGATCGACAGGTTGCTACACCTTCGCAAAAATCTCATTGGCTTCCTCCAGCGTTTCTTTGCTTCCGATATCGAGCCATTTCCCTTTGATCTGGAAAGTTTTCACCGGCTCGCGCTGGTAAAGCCATTGAACAAACCGGCCCGGCTGATCGGGATTATTTCCCGCGGCAAGGTAGGTGGTCAGGAGGGCAGCGCCTTCGCGCGAGTAATAATAAACCGCAAGGGCGACCAGAGTGCTTCGCGGTTTCTCCGGCTTTTCCTCAAAGTGCGTGATGGTGCTGTTCGAATCGATCGTGATGTTGCCATATTTTTTGACCGCCTCCAGATCGCCGATGTCATAAATGCCAACCGTCGCTACGGTCTTCTTCGCGTAGTCAACAAAGCCCCGAAGCGATTCGTTAAACAGGTTATCGCCTGCTAGGATCAACAAATCGCTCTCCGCCAAATTCTCTCGGGTAATAACAAAACTGATATCTCCGATCGCGCCTAATTTATCGCCATCGCTTTTCGAACCGTCATCGATGATTTTGAGCTTGAGCGCTGGTTGTCGATCTTGATAACGCACTGCCCAAGCCTGAAAATCATTCGCGAACTTGTTGTTGGTTACGATGTAAATAGCTCCGAGGTTCGGAACATCGGCTAGATTATCTAAGACCCATTCGATCATGGGCCTGCCTGCGACTTCCAGTAACGGCTTGGCCTTGTCGAGCGTGAGTGGATAAAGGCGGGTCGCATAACCAGCAGCGAGAATGATTACGTTCATGCCGGTGCGAGACGATAGAGAGCGGGGAAAAACGAGCCAGCGATTTCAGTGCTCGAGCACACTCACCGCCGCCCGCTGCAGATGTCTTTGGAGCGTGGCGATGCGTTGTGAATCGGTGATTTTGCTCCGAGTGGAGCAGTCAGCGACATAAAAAGTGTCGATAGCCGCTCCATTCTGCGTGCTGATGCGCGAGAGCGCAATGGAAACGCCTTCGCGGTCGAGGCACGCGAGAAGATCGTAGAGCAAGCCGAGACGGTCCGGCGTTTGAATTTGGATGAGCGTGTAAGCGGGATGTGCCCTGTTATCCATCGCGATGCGAGTCGGAAATTCTATTTCCTGCACAAGATGATGCCGGCTTTGACTCCTCGCCTTTTCCATTAACTGTCCAAAATCGAAGTCCACGCTCTCCAGCGCGGCATGCAAGGTTTTCTCGACCAGCTCAAGGTCCGCCTTGTCGGTAACCGCGCGCGCTCTTGTGTCGCAAACTCGAAAAATGTCGAGAACGACGTTGTCTCCGCGGGAAAAAATGTCCGCGCTCAAGATATTAATTGGGACGACCGAAAACGAGCCGGCGATTTTGGCCAGCAGTTGTTCGCGGTCCCAAGTGCAGAAGCTGACGATGCTGTGACCGTGCTCGGGAAAAGCTTTCCAGTTGATCGCCGGAGCCAACGGCTGGTCGCCCCGGAGGGATACGTTCTCGAGAAATGCGCGAAAAAGTTCAAGATGCCCGACAATTTCGGGAACGTTGAAAGCGCGAAAATAATTGTCCGGCATGAAGTCAAAGTGCGCTTCAATCTCCTCCCCATAATCGCGGGGAAGATTATCGGCGATGGAGCGATGCAGGCTTTCACGCTCGATTTTTGTTTGTTCGTAGTAGGATTTTTGGTCGGCGAGGTATTGCGAAGTCGCATCGAAAAGTTGCCAGACGAGCGATTCCTTCCAGTCCGACCATGCTTCCGCGCTCGTGCCCTGGCCGTCAGCCAAAGTGAGGAGCATCAGTGTATTCAAGTTCTTCTGATCCCTCACGATGTTGCCCAACTCCACCATCGTGGCTGGATCATCGAGATTTCTCTGTTGGGCGATATTGGAGAGCGTGAGGTGATGGTCGACGAGAAGAATAAGGGATTTGCGCTGCTCGGAAGACAACTGAAGACGCGTTGCGACGCGCTGGGCAAAAAGCGCGCTCGCTTCGGAGTGCGGCCGCGCCCCCACTGCTTTGCCCGTGTCATGCAAAAGCAGCGCCAGGTAAAGAATAAAAGGATCGTCAAGTCGCTCAAAGAGCTTCCGATACGAAACCAGTTTCGGATCAGCCGTCTGCGCCAGCGCGTCGAGTTTGTCGATGCAAACCAGTGTGTGCTCGTCCGCCGTGTAACGGTGACGAAACTCGTGTTGCACGAGGCAGGTCAGTTGGCCAAACTCGGGAATGTAGCGTCCGAGGAAATCCACGCGATGCATCATTCGAAGGACGCGTCCCACCTCCCCCTTTTGCGATAGGATCGTCTTAAAGACTTCGCGCGGGGCCTTGGCATATTGATATGTACGCGTGATTTGCCTGAGACTTCGGGTAAGCAAGTCCGCCAGGTCCGGACTAACATCCAGAGCGCGCTGCTGCGCGAGCTGAAACACGTGCATCATCTGTGCCGGGTCTTTGTGAAAGAGATCGCGTTGATCGGTGTTGAGTTGTCCGTTGCGAATGAAAAACGGCTCAACCCGCGTCTCGTCGCTGCGCACCAACGGCAGAAAACTGAAAAGGTAACGTGTTCTTTCCGTGGCCCGTCCGCTCGCAAATTGTTCTGTGATCCGCTCCGTCACGCGAAAGATGTTTCGTGTGTGCTCATAATACTCCCGCATGAGCGCCTCGCTTCGGAGCTGCCCCCGCTCCGAGGAATAGTTCAAGTGTTTTGCGATCTGCTCCTGCATATTAAGATACAGAAAGTCTGTGGCCCGCCCCGTGGCGTAGTGCAGATCCGTGCGAATGCGAAGAAGGAAATCGTAAGCCCGCTCGATCCGGCGCTGATCGGATTCGCTCAACCAATCTTTTCCGACAAGGTGAGTCGTCGTCAGGGCGCCTTCCTTGAAATAAGTCATCCAGAGCAGATTTTGATAATCGCGCAAACCACCGCATCCGCTTTTCAGGTGTGGCTCTTGCATGTAAACGCTGTCGCCAAATTTTCTATGGCGCGCGATTTGGTCCTGCATCCGCATCTCGACGTAGCGCCGCTCATTGCCGGCCACACATCTTGAGCGGAATTGGTCTCGAAATTCTCGCGCCAGCTCGGCATCTCCCGCCAGATAACGCGACTCGAGCATTGAGGTTTTTGTGCGCATGTCGCGATTGGCCTGGGTGATGGCCTCCTTAATCGAGCGCGTGGAATGACCGACCTTGAAACCGATATCCCAGAGCAAATAGAGAATTTGCTCAACGATTTGCTCGAGGTAGGGCGGGACTTTTCCGGCGCTTTTGCCATGCAAGAGCATGACGTCGACATCGCTAAAAGGATTGAGCTCTCCCCGGCCATACCCGCCAAGCGCGATAAGGGCGAGCGGCAGCTTTGCCTTCTCCTCGCTCCCCGCTGAAGTGGTCGCAGCGGTGAAAACGTGTCGCAATAGAACATCGACTAGATCGGCCCGTCGCGCGCAAATTTCACGGCCACCACCACCAGCCTGGTGTTTCAGGCGCAATCGATGTTCTTCGATCTTCAGAAATTTTCTGTAAAACGGAAGGACTTCCGTCGGACGTCTTGCGCCGGTGGCGGCGAGTTGGTTCTCGGCGTGCGCCAGAACTTGTTCGAGATGGCGAGACATGGTGATTGTCGATCTTAGCGCGAGATGTTCTCAGCGCCAACGAAGGCGTAGAGGCGGGGGCCAAGGCGGCTGACAGAATTTACACGCAATCGATTTCGTCACAGCTCGATCGCGTAACGCTTCATTTTATTGTAAAGCGTCGGCCGCTGGATGCCGAGAAGCTGGGCGGCTTTCTTCTTGTTCCCATGACATTGCGCGAGCGCCTGAAGAATTGTGTTCCGCTCCATGTCATCCAGGGTCTGCACGCCGGCTCGCTGCGCAATTCCGCGCTCGGTCTGCTGCAGCGCGTTGGGCAACTGTAATTCTGTGGGCAACTCTTTCACGCCAATCAGATTGTGCCGCGCCAGGACCACCGCATACTCCATTGCATTCTGCAATTCGCGCACGTTACCTGGCCAGGCGTAGTCGAGCAATTTCTCGAAAGCATCCGGCGCGATCGTTGGCTCGGGTTTGCCCAGTTGCTGCGCGAATTGTTTCACAAACGAAGCGACCAATGGCGGAATATCCTGTTTTCGTTCTCGTAGCGGCGGCACTTCGATCTGAAATGTATTGAGCCGATAATACAAATCCGAGCGCAGGCGATTCTCGGCGAGCGCTTGTGCTACGGGTCGATTGGTCGCGGCGATAACGCGGAAATCGGCCTTGAGCGTGCGCGTGCTGCCCAGCGGCCGGTACTCGCGCTCCTGCAACACGCGCAAAAAACGCGTCTGCAAATCCGCTGGCATATCGGAAATCTCATCGAGAAACAAAGTGCCTCCACTGGCCGCGGCAATCATCCCCGGAAAATCGTTCATCGCGCCGGTGAACGCCCCTTTTACATAGCCAAAGAGTTCTCCCTCAATCATCGTCTGTGGAAATGCAGCGCAGTTGAGCTTTACCATTGGTTTGGCGGCGCGACGGCTGCGTGTGTGGATCACATTGGCGATTACTTCTTTGCCCGTCCCGCTTTCCCCCGTGATTAAGACATTTGCTTCCGAAGGCGCCATCGCTTCGATCAGTTCATCGATCTCTTGCATCACCTTGCTTTTAAAAACAGGAGCCAGCTGCGTCTCGGCAATTTCAAGACGCTTCTCCAGTTGTTCTGTTTTCTGCCGCAGTTCTTTCGTCTCGCGGAGAAGCAATTCCTTTTCCAAAGCTTTCTCGACCAAACTGAGCAACTCTTCTGGCGCGTACGGTTTGCTGATGAAATGAAAGGCACCGCGCTTGATCGACTCGATCGCGTTGCTCAAAGAATCGTGCGCCGTCAAAATGATGACTTGGGTCCCTGGAGACTCAGCTTTGATTTGATCGAGTGTTTGCAGGCCTTCCGCGTCGGGTAGCTGTAGATCAAGCAAAACCAGGTCAGGCGACTTCGTCTTCAACAATCGAAGGCCGTGCGAAGCAGTGCCGGAAGTCTCAACCTGATAACCGTAGCGGCCGAGAAGCGCCTCCAGCGTGAAGAGGATCGGCCGCTCATCGTCAATGATCAGAATTCGGCGCTGCGCTGTTGTCATGGAGATGATGTTCGCGCCAAACCCGTTTGTGGTTGACCGCTTTTCGAATTGGTCGGTTCAAGATTCAAGCCCGTTACTTCAACCCTGTTTTGCGGACAAAGGCAACGTAATTGTCGTAACGAGAACCGATTCCGTTGGATCATAATGGGCGCGTAACTTGCCGCCGTGAGCTTCGACAATAATGCGCGCAAGATTTAGTCCAAGTCCATAATGACCGGCGCTGATTTCCCGAAGCGGTTTGCGTCCCCAGTTTTCGGTGGATAATTCGAATCGCGATTTTGGCTCGCGAAGCGTGAAGACAAATCGG
>WNEZ01013830.1_pt1 | contig 11037 bp, 11 predicted proteins | sample 5400521 | NCBI WGS metagenome assembly WNEZ01 (sample SAMN13153339, study PRJNA577476) | soil metagenome | isolation source: 120 cm saprolite under Douglas fir tree site 2 hole 1 replicate 1 | place: USA:California | collected 2015-04-18
TTCTCCGCCCCGTAGCCCTGGCGCAGATAGCCGAACGAGCCGCCCGAGCCCGGCATGGCGGCGCCGAGCTCGCTCCAGACGGTGCTGTCGCACAAGACGGTAATCAACGCGACGACCCAGCCAAGCATTGCCTGCGGGCCGCCGAGCGCAGACATGAGCAGCGGGATCGTAATGAAGGGTCCGATCCCGATCATGTTGGTCATGTTGAGCGCCGTGGCATGCAGCAGGCCGAAGCGGCGGACCAACGAGGGTTCCGTCACCGGAGCGATCCTGGATGGGAGAACAGTTCGGCCGCCGGGCACCGGAGCTGCAGCGGGCAGCGATCGCACCCCGGCGCGCGGCGCCGGCACAGCTCCTGCCCGTGCTGGCGCAACAGGCTGTACGCGGTGATCGGCCAGTCGCGGTCGCGGGGGATCGCGTGCGCGAGCGCCTCCTGCGCGCGCCGATAGCTCGATCGGTAGTCTTTCGCCTCCGTGGTGAGGCCGAGACGCGTGACGACGCGCAGCGCGTTGGAATCGAGCGGCACGAGCCGCGCGCGCTTCGTGAACGCGAGGATCTTATCCGCACCGGGCTCTCCGATCATGGAGAACTCGGCGAGGGCGCGACGCGCCTGCGACAGGGGCAGCCGGAGCGCACGACCAAGATCGCCATCCCAGCGATCGATGACGCGCTCCGCTGATTCACGCAGGCGGGAGGCCCGGATGCGCACGGCGATCGACCCGCCGAGTCGCGTGATCTGTTCCAGCCTCTTGGCTGACGCGCCCAGAATCGCCGCGGGCCCGAGCCCGACCTCTTTTCGCAGCGCCGCGTAGGCCCGACGCCGCTGCGCGTCGGGCACCAAGTACCCGACCTGCTCCCACAGGACAAGATGAAAGGGATCTCGACTGACTGGCGGAGCCGGCTTGCCGTAACGCCGCCGCAGAGCCGTGACGACCGGACGGAGCGAGGCATAGCGGGCTGCCTTCATTTGTGGCGCTGGAGCCGGAGCTCGAGATGGCGCCGCACGTCCGGCCACTCAGCCGCGAGAATGCTGTACATCACGACGTCGCGCGCGCTGCCGTCGCGGCGGATGCCGAAGTGCCGGATCACACCGTCCTTCTTCGCGCCGAGCGCTTCGATGGCCCGCTGCGATTGGAAGTTGAAGTTGTCCGTCCTGAGGCCCACCGCCTTGCAGCCCAGCGCGTCGAACGCGTGACCCAGCAGCAACAGCTTGCACGTGGTGTTGACGTGCGTGCGCTGGCGACTGCGCCCGTACCAGGTATGGCCGATTTCCACTCGATCGATGGCGGGCGCGATGTCGTGATAGCGCGTCGACCCGATGATGGCGCCACTCGGGATATCGCGAACGATCCAGGGCAGCATGTGCCCGTCGCGCTGGCCCTGCAATGCATCGGCAACGTACGTCCGCATCCCATCGGGCGGCGGCACCGCCACGAACCACAACTCCCACAGCCGCCCGTCACTTGCGGCCGCGACCAGCGCATCGCGATGCGATTCGGTCAGCGGCTCGAGGCGTATGCCGTGACCCTCGAGTACCACCTGTTGCGGAGTAATCACGGCACAGAAGCTACAACGACCTAGCGTGAGGGGGCGACATAATCCTGCGCGGCCACTATCTGCCAGCCGCCGCCCCGCTTCACCCACGTGTCCGTGAACCGGTAGCGCCGTCGGAACGCACCTTCCGCTCCTCGGCCGCCCACGATCAGCCATCCCGTGACGACCGCCGTCGTGGGGCCGAAGCGATGCACGACCATGGAGTCGTTGCGCGCCACCACGACGGTATCCGAACCCGCAACGACAGAGTTCAGGACCGCGGTACGATCCATCGTCTGGTCGTTCTCGGTGTAGACAAAGCCGTCGGCCAAGAGCCGCTCGAACGCGACGCGGTCTCGCTGTACCAGGGCCGTCGCCCACGCATCCTCCAGCTGCAGCAACACCCGCGTATCCGCATCCTGCGCGGTGAGGATGAGACACACGACAAGAAGCAACGCGCGCATACGTTCACTCCCCCAGAACTTTGATGATGACCCGTTTCTTGCGCTGTCCGTCCCACTCGCCATAAAAGACGCGCTGCCACGGCCCAAAGTCGAGCTTTCCCCCCGTGATCGGCACGATGACCTCGTGCCCGATGGTGAGGCTCCGCAAGTGCGCGGCGGCGTTGTCTTCGCCGGTCTCGTTGTGCCGGTAGCGCGGCGGATCCCACGGCGCGATCGTCCCTTCGAGCCACTTCAGGATGTCGTCCCACAGCCCGGACTCGTGATCGTTCATGAAGACTGAAGCCGAGATGTGCATCGCGCCCACGAGGACCAACCCGTCCCGGACCTCGCTCGCCTCGACCTGTTTTGCAACCTCGTCGGTGATATCGATGATCTCCTGACGCCGCTTCGTGTTGAACCAGAGGTAGTGGGTGCGCGCCTTCATCAATCCCCCGTGTCGAATTGTCACAGCCAAACCGACTCCCTAAATTGGCCCCAAATATGGCTCTGCCCTTCAGGCGGCGAATCTTCGTCGTCCTCGTCGTGATGACTGTGGTGCCGACCGTTCTGGCGGTCGCCGGCTGGGTGCTGTCGGTCCGGCGGCTGCTCCCCGCCGCCGGGGCGCGCGCTTCGACTGAACGCGTCGCCTCCACGGCCCGCATGCTGCTGGACGGCGTGGACACGCTGCATCTCACGCTCCGCGAGCGCGCGCTGCTCCGCCACCATTTGAACGAAGTATCGGCGTCCGTCAGCCTCGCCCGTCGCGCGGAAACGTTCCTGCGCTATTACACGGCCGGCTTCGCGGTGGTGATCGTCCTGCTCGGCGCTGGCGTCCTGTACGCGTCGGTGAACCTCGCCGGCCACCTGTCCCGCCAGCTCTCCCGTCCGATCGATGAGCTGGTCGGGTGGACCCAGCTCATCCGTCGCCACGAGCCGCTCCCAACCGGGCTGGCGACGCGCGGAGCGCCGGAGTTCGAGGCGCTGCGGCAGGCGCTGCGTGAGCTGGCCGCGGCGTTGGAAGCGGCCCGCGAGCGCGAGCTCGAGGCCGAGCGTCTCCGGGCGTTCCGCGAAGTGGCGCGGCGCGTGGCCCACGAGATCAAGAATCCGTTGACGTCGATGCGGATCGCGGTGGATCAGATGCGGCGGACGGTCGGTCCGTTGGACAGCCGGACGGAAACTGCGGTCCAGGTGCTCGAGGCCGAGACCGACCGGCTCGAGCGGCTCGCGAAGGAGTTCTCCGAGTTCGGGCGACTGCCCGAGGGACCGCAAAGCGAAATCGATCTGCACGAGCTGCTCGAAGAGCTGGGGCGCACGGGCGTTCCCGAAGGAATCCGCGTAACCGTCTACGCGAACGGCGGACCGCGCTCGCTGCTGGGCCATTACGAACCGTTGCGGCGGGCGTTCGCCAATCTCTATCGCAATGCCGCCGAGGCGATGCGAGGCCGGGGAGCCATCGACGTGACCGTCACGGGAGACGGCGCCGGCCTGGCGATCACGATCGCCGATCATGGCCCGGGCATCCCCGCCGAGCTGCGGCAGCGCGTGTTCGAGCCGTACTTCACGACCAAAGACGACGGCACCGGCCTCGGCCTCGCGCTCGTGCGCGTCACGCTCGAAGCTCACCGCGGCACGATCTCCGTGAGTGAGACGCCGGGTGGCGGCGCCACCTTCGCGATTGTGTTTCCCCGGGCGGGGACGTCATGAGTCCGCGCGTGCTGCTCGTCGACGACGAGGCCAACATCCGGCGTATGGTTGGCGCGCTGCTGCAATCGGATGGTTTCGAAACCGTCGAAGCCCCTGATGGGAACGCGGCGCTGGTCCGGCTGGCGGACGACGCGCCGGACGTGGTGCTGCTCGACCTGATGATGCCGCCCGGCCCGGACGGACTCGCGACGCTCGAGCAGATCCGCAAGCGCGCGCCGCACGTTCCGGTCGTCATGATGAGCGGCAAAGCGAACCTCGCGGACGCCGTCCGCGCGACCAAGCTCGGCGCGTTCCAGTTTCTCGAGAAGCCGCTCACACCGGAGGGCGTGCTGGTGGCGCTGCGGAGCGCGCTGGAGCTGGGGCGCACGCTGGCCGAAAACAAACGCCTGCACGAGCAGCTGGGCCACGCCGATCCCCTCGTCGGCGGCAGTACCGCCATGGAGGACTTGCGCGCGTTGATCGCGCGCGTCGCCCCGACGGAGTCGCGCGTGCTGATCACCGGTGAGTCCGGCACCGGGAAGGAGCTCGTCGCCTCCGCGATCCATCGCCTGAGCGCCCGCGGCAACAAGCGGTTCGTCACGGTCAACAGCGCGGCCCTCCCACGCGATCTCGTCGAGTCGGAGATGTTCGGACACGAGCGGGGCGCCTTCACCGGCGCGACGGAGCGCCGCCAGGGCCGCTTCGAGCTGGCCGACGGCGGCACGCTGTTTCTGGACGAGGTCGGCGATCTGGGCGCGGAGGCGCAGGCGAAGCTGCTGCGCGTGCTCGAAAGCGGCGTGGTGGAGCGCGTCGGTGGCGAGCGGCCCTTCGCGGTGAACGTGCGCGTGATCGCCGCCACCAACAAGGATCTGCAGCAGGCGGTGAAACAGGGACAGTTCCGCGAGGACCTGTGGTTCCGGCTGAACGTTCTGCCGATTCACATCCCGCCGCTGCGCGAGCGGCCTGAGGACGTCGCCCCGCTGGTGCGCCATTTCGCCGAACGCTGTGCGGGGCGCCTGCGTCGCGCCGTGAACTTCGACGCGGGGGCGGTGCCGCTGCTCGCGGCGTATTCCTGGCCGGGAAATGTGCGCGAGCTCGCCAACATCGTGGAACGGCTGGCGATTCTTGCGACGTCGGACCTCATCGCCGCTGCCGACGTCGCTCGCGTCCTTCCGAACGGCGGCGGCGTGGTCGCCGCCGCCCCATCCGGCGAGGTGCTCTGGCGCGACATTGCGCTCAGCGAAACGCTCGACCAGTACGAGCGCGACCTGATCGCGAAGGCGCTCTCCGCGGCGCGCGGCAACGTCGCCGAGGCCGCGCGCCGGCTGCAAACCGACCGCGCCAATCTGTATCGTCGCATGCGACGTCTGGGTATCGAGCCTCCACTCCGAGCCGATCTATGATCACACTGCTGTTAGCGCTGGCCATGGTGCAAGACACCACGATCGTCATCCACGCGGAAAGCTCCAGCGCCACCCTCGAGGCACGCGCGCTGCCGCGAGTCGTGTCCGAGGAAATCATCCGGTTCTACAACGCCCCCGGAACCACGCGGCTCGTGGGGCGCACGCGGCTGCCGCGCGGCAACGAGTGGCGCGGGAACGTGGCCGTGCGCAACGGACCGGTGCTCGTCGCCGGGCGGGTCCAGGGCTCGCTCGTCGTCATCAACGGCGATCTGTTGTTCGAGACCGGCGCCGAGGTGACTGGCGACGTGATCGTCGTCGGGGGAACCGCGGACGACACCGCGAAGGCGCGCATCGGGGGCGAGGTGCGCCAGTATCGCGAGCCGCTGCTGTATCGCCTGCGCAAGGACGGTGACGAGCTGGTGTACGCGCCGAACCTCCGGGTTCGGCTCTGGAATCCCGGGGCGCAGGTCTCCTGGGGGACGGCTGACTCGCGCTCAGCCCTGACGATCGCGACCGGCGGCACATTCAACCGGGTCGAGGGACTCCCGGTCGTGTTCGGCCCACTCTTCGACTGGAAGCTCCAGCGCAACTTCCGGATGCGCGTCGACGCGCTCGGCGTGTTCCGCTCCGCCGGCGACCTGTCCGACCGGCGAAGCGATCTCGGCTACATGTTCCGCAGTGAGCTGCGCGCGGGAGACATGCGGCCCGTGGGTCTTGCGTTGCGCGCGTTCGACGTCGTCTCGCCGATCGAAGACTGGGGTCTCCACGGCCCGGAGATCGGCTGGAGCGCGTTCCTCTTCGGGCGCGATTATCGCGATTACTACCTGAACAAGGGCTGGGCGGCGCGCGCCTTCGCGCAACCGGAGCGACAAATCTCGCTGGCCGTCGAGCTGCGACGCGAATGGCAGACGAGCGTCACCACTCAGGATCCCTGGACGGTGTTTCGCAATTCCGACAAGTGGCGCCCGAACCCGCCGATCGACGAGGGACATTTCACGACGATCGCCACCAGCGCGGTACTGGACGCCCGCAACGATCCCGAGGAACCGACGTCGGGGTGGCTCGTCCGGGCGACGCTCGAGAATTCCCGAAGCACCGACGTCGTCCCGAACTCGGGCGTTCCCGCGACGGTGCGCGATCCGATTCCCAACCGCTATCGGTTCGATCGCCTGTTTTTTGACGTCAGGAATTACTCGCGCATCAGCCCCGGAGGCCGCGTCAACGTCCGGCTCATCGGTGGCGGCTGGATCGGCGGCGATCCGCTGCCCCTGCAGCGCCGCCTCTCGCTCGGCGGCCCCGATCCGATGCCCGGCCATGCGTTCCGCGCCGCGGGGTGCAACAACGCGTTCACCGATCCCACGTTCACGGAAGCGAACGTCGCGGCGTGCGATCGCGTGATCACGTTCCAGACCGAATACCGCGGGCATGTGAAGCTCAATTGGAGCTACAACCCCTCGAAGGACGACAAGCCCGAGCGCGACGAGGGCGGCGGACCCTCGTTCTTCTGGCTCGAAGGTCTCGACGTCGTGGTCTTCGCGGATGCGGGCCAGGCGTGGCTCGTGGGGAACGGACCGGGACACGTCCCGGCCGGCAAGCTTCCCGCGTTCTCGAGCTGGCTGGTCGATGCGGGACTGGGCGTGGATTGGGGTGGATTCGGGGTCTACATAGCCAAGGCGGTCACCACCGGCGAACGGCTGCGCTTCACGGTCCGACTCGATCATCGGTTCTAGAGTGCGTCTTCCGCTGCACTCGTGGGCAGGGCTCGGGTTGATCACCCTGGCCATCGCCGCCCGGCCGCAGCTCGGAGCCGCGCAGTCTCCCTCGCTTACCGTCACCCTACAAAACAACCTGCCGCGCGTGCGCAGCACGGGGCTGCTCGCCGACGGGAAGTTCGTCGGGTTGATGCGCTCGGGCTTTCCGCTCCGGCTCCACTACCGGCTCGAGCTGTGGCACGAGCGCTCCAGCTGGTTCGATCAATTCGTACGCGAAGTGACGTGGGACGCGGTCGCCCGCAACGACCCCCTCGCCGACGACTTCGTGCTCATCCGGCAAGGCGGCGCGGTGAGCCGCTACGCCACCGCCGAGCAGCTCGCGGTGGCGCTCGAAATTCCCTACACCGTCACGTTGCGGCCCAGCTCGAGCTCGGGTGCACGGTACTACTTCGTCGCGCGGCTCGAGGTGACGACGTTATCAGGCGAGGGGAACATCGGCGCGGCGCTGGCGCGTGGAGCGCAACGCGTGCTGGTACGGCTCGCGGGATTGCCGCGGCAGCGCCTCGAGGCCCGGAGTCCTATGTTCCGAACTGGCGGTCAATAGCGGCGCGGATGTCCAGCAGCGACTGCCCGCGCCCCGCCATTTCACTCGCGAGCCGCGCTTCACCCATGCAGATGTCGCAGTAGGCACCATGATTGGACTCGAAGCAGGTCAGCAACGAGCGGTGCCCCGCGTGCTTCGAGCAGTCGCAATGGCAGTACACACCGTCCAACGTTCCCGGAGCACGCCGCGCGGCGGCGTACGCCTCCAGCGCACCGGGATTCCTCGGAATCGCAAAGTCGGGAAGGATCTTGGCCGCCGTGATCCCCGGTCGCGGGGTCGGATGACCGGACCCTGTGGCCGGGCGGGTGAGAAACACCACCCCGGCGAGCGCGACCGCGGCCGCGCCCGCCACCACCCATGGGGTCTTCGGCATTAGAGAGCCTCGAGCGTCGCCAGCACATCGGCTCCGTAGAAGAGCCGGATGTACTTCGCCTGCGTCCGCGTGAGGCGGCGCACGGCCCACGAGAGATGCACGAAGTGCGGCTCATGGGGGGCGCGGAGCGGATACATACCGACTTCCTCGGGCAGCAGGTTCCCCTTGCGGGTGTTGCAGCTCGAGCAGGCGGTGAGGACGTTCGTCCAAGCGTTCGTGCCGCCGCGGGACAGCGGCACGAGATGATCGCGGGTCAGACACTCACGCTGCCGCAGCTCCTGCTGCGAGCGGCCACAGAACAGGCAGCGGTAGTTGTCGCGGGCAAACAGGAATGTGTTGGTGACTTGGCGACGGAAGCGGCGAGGGACGTGGACGAAGCGAACCAGGCGGATGACGGCAGGTCGTGGAACCGCCAATCGCTCGCTATGGACCGGCGTTCCCTCGGCTTCGACGACCTCGGCCTTGCCGTCAATGACCAGCCGCAGCGCCCGGCGCACGGGCACCATGGTCAGCGGCTCGAACGAAGCATTGAGGGCCAGGCAGCGCACCACACGTCTCCTCGAAAAAAGACCGTCTCGACTAATATACGAGGCGGCCCCATATGCTATAGCGACGGCCAACTTGCGGCAAGTGTTGCGTTTACGGCTCTAGTGGAAGAGCGTCCGCAGTTCTTCGACCTGTTCTTCGACTGATTTGCGGGATGCTCCGCCGGGGGTCGCGCGGCTCTCCACGCTGTCCTCCCAGCTGCCGAGCTGGGCCAACGCGGGGCCCAATGCCGGATGGATGGCACTCGCGGTCTGCGCGGGCACCTGATCGAGCGGCACACCCGCCTGTTCCGCGGCGCGGACCAATCTGCCGATCAAACCGTGACTCTCCCGGAAGGGCACGCCGGCCTGGACGAGGAGATCCGCGAGATCGGTGGCTCGCATCGCGGGATCGAGCGCGGCGGCCATGCGATCAGCATTGACGGTGAGCGTCGCGATCGCGCCGGTCACCGCCGGCAACACCGTCGCCAGCGTGTCGCACGCGTCGAACAGCAGTGCCTTGTCCTCCTGCAGGTCCTTCTGATAGCCGGCGGGAATTCCCTTGAGCGTCGTAAGCAGGGCGACAAGATCGCCCAGCATGCGTCCCGCCTTGCCGCGCGCGAGCTCGAACACGTCGGGATTGCGTTTCTGCGGCATCAGGCTCGAGCCGGTGCTGAAGCTATCCGCGAGGGTGACGAATCCGAATTCGCCGCTGGCGTAGGTAATCAGCTCCGCACCTAGGCGCGAGAGGTGCGCGCCGGTAAGGGAGATCGCGAACAAGACGTCGGCGACGAAGTCGCGGTCGCCGGTCGCATCGAGAGCGTTCGCCGAAATCGCGCGGAAACCGAGCGCTTCTTTCAACAGGACGCGGTCGACGGGCAACCCGGAGCCGGCGAGCGCGCCGGAGCCGAGCGGCATCTCCGCCGTGCGGCGCCGGGCGTCAGCCAAGCGCTGGCGATCTCGCACGAGCGGCCAGGCGTGGGCGAGCAGCACGTACGCCCAGCGCACCGGCTGCGCGCGCTGGCCGTGGGTGTATCCGGGGAGGATCGCGCCGAGCCCGTCTTTCGCCTTCGCGACGAGCGCGCGGCCGAGCGCGGCGACGGCGGCGTCCAGGTCGTCGATCGCATCGAGCGTCCAGAGCCGGAGATCGGTCGCGACCTGGTCGTTCCGCGAGCGGCCGGTGTGCAGCTTGCCGGCGACCGCGCCGACTTCAGCATAGAGCAGCCGCTCGACGAGCGTATGGATGTCTTCATCGGGTGCACCGACGGCCGCGCCGTCCGCGAGCTTGTCGGCGACGCGATCGAGACCGCTCAGGAGCTGCGCTTCCTCAGCGGCAGTCACGACCCCTGCCTGACAGAGCGCGTGCACCCACGCCTTGCTCGCGGCGACGTCTTGCGGCCAGAGACGGTGATCGACGGGAAGGGAGCGGTTTAATGCATCGAGCGCCTCGCTCGGACCCAGCGCGAAGCGCCCACCCCACATGTGATGCGTGTCAGCTTGCCGGGACATCCGTGCGTTCGGCCTGGAGACCCGCCGCGATCCTGCTGGCGAGCCCGTACAGCCGGATGAAGCCCTCGGCGTCCTTCTGGTTGTAGACGTTGTCCTTGCCGAATGTCGCGTACGACGGCTGGTACAGCGCGTAGGGGCTTTCGCGGCCGGCGACGATCACGTTCCCCTTGAACAGCTTCAGCCGTACCGTACCGGTGACGTTCTTCTGCGTCGCGGTGACGAGCGCATCGAGCGCCTCGCGCTCCGGCGTCCACCAGCGGCCGTCGTAGACGAGATCGGCGTAGCGCAGCGCGAGCTCGTCTTTCAGTCTGAGTGTGCGACGATCGAGGACCATCTGCTCCAGCTCGCGATGCGCCGCATAGAGCACGGTGCCGCCCGGCGTCTCGTACACGCCGCGGGACTTCATCCCGACGAGACGATCTTCGACGATGTCGGCGCGGCCGACGCCGTGTTCGCCCGCTACTTCGTTCAGTTGCTCCAGGAGCTCGACAGGACCAAGGGGGACGGCATCGACGCTGACGGGATTGCCTTCCTCGAAACCGATCGTCACGACGACCGGCTCGTTCGGCGCCTCGAGCGGATTCTTCGTCATCACGAAGATGTGCTCGGGCGCTTCCTGCGACGGATCCTCCAGGATCCCGCCCTCGTGCGAGCAGTGCCACAGGTTGCGATCGGTGGAGTACGGCTTTTCAGCGGTCGCCTGCACCGGCACGCCCTTCGCGTGCACATAATTGATCAGATCTTCGCGGCTCTGGAACTTCCACTCGCGCCACGGCGCGATGACCTGCAGCTCCGGCGCGAGCGCCGCGTACGTCAGCTCGAAGCGAACCTGATCGTTGCCTTTGCCCGTGCAGCCGTGCGCCACGGCATCGGCGCCGATGCGCTGGGCGACCGCGACCTGATGCGCTGCCGTGATCGGCCGCGCCATCGACGTGCCGAGCAGATAGGTGCGGGCGTACACGGCGCCCGCGCGCAGCGTCGGGAACACGAAGTCGCGCACGAATTCTTCACGCAGGTCTTCGATGATGCAGTCGTCGGCGCCCGAGCGTTTTGCTTTCGCAATCAGGCCGTCGAGCTCGCCGAGGCCCTGCCCCACATCGGCAGCGAAGCAGACAACCCGCGCCCCGTACTGCTCGCGCAGCCAGGGGACGATGGCGGAGGTGTCGAGCCCACCCGAGTAGGCGAGCACCACGAGCGGGCCGGTCTGGCCGTTGTGTTGTTTATGCATAGGTGTGCATAAAAATACAGGAACT
>WNEZ01014073.1_pt1 | contig 11037 bp, 11 predicted proteins | sample 5400521 | NCBI WGS metagenome assembly WNEZ01 (sample SAMN13153339, study PRJNA577476) | soil metagenome | isolation source: 120 cm saprolite under Douglas fir tree site 2 hole 1 replicate 1 | place: USA:California | collected 2015-04-18
GCAGATGAGCTCCTGGAACGCGACGAACGCCAATGGAGGAAAATCGAGCCATGATACTTGCAGGAGAGATCGGCGCTACTGGTACCCGGCTCGCGGCATTCGAGAAGGAAGGCAGCCGGCTCCAGCTTGTGGTCGAAAAGACCTACATGAGCCAGGAGCACGGCAGCTTGTCCGAGATCATCGCCGCTTTCATCAACGCGGAAGGGATTGCGGCGCACAGCGCATGCTTCGGAGTTGCTGGGCCCGTGAGACGCGGCCGGAGCAAGATTTCCAATCTGCCGTGGGTGATTGATTCTCGTGACCTGGCCAGGCAACTTAAACTCGATTCCGTGGGAATGATTAATGATCTCGAAGCCTACGCTTACGGCATCGACGGTCTCGACTCTAAGGATTTCGTTACGCTGAATGCAGGCTCCGAGGATGCGGAAGGAAATCGAGCGGTAATCTCCGCGCGCACCGGACTGGGCGTGGCGGGCCTTTATTGGGATGGCTACCGGCATCATCCGTTCGCCTGCGAAGGTGGGCACTCCGATTTCGCACCCCGCAACGCCCTGGAAATGGAGCTGTTGGCTTATCTCCAGAAGAAGTACGGTCGCATCAGCTACGAACGACTTCTTTCCGGGCCAGGGATCAAGAACATCTACGACTTCCTCAGAGATGCGCACAAAGCGGACGAGCCCCAATGGTTGAAAGATCAGATCGGGGCCGCGCCGGATCCTCCAGCCCTGATCTCGCAACTGGCGCAGGAAGGCAAGGCTGCCATCTGTGATCAGACGCTGTCGATCTTCGTGAGCATTTACGGAGCCGAGACTGGGAATTGCGCGTTGAACTTCTTGTCCACCGGAGGCATTTTTATCGGAGGCAGCGTGGCCGCCAAGAATGTGTCCAAGATGAAAGATCCGATCTTCATGGAATCGTTTCTGGACAAGGGCCGGATGGTGGACCTGCTGAAGGAAATCCCAGTCACGATCGTACTGAATGACGATTCGGGGATCATCGGGGCGGCTCGCTACACGCTCATTGAGAAAGCGTTTCGGACAGCGAAGCGCGCGTAAAGTTGAGTCGTCACCGGCGCCATTCGTCGATCAGGTTGGCGACCAATCCTGTCCAGGAAGTTGCGCTAACCAGCATGAACAGCGAGAAAAAGATGGAGCCCACGATCGGACTTGAACCCATGACCTGCCGATAACGAATTATCGCCCAGTCGTGCTGCTGCAACGGCTAAGCATGCCCGAAGACACAGGAACAATGAACGGGAAATCCAAATTCATTTCGGAGGAGCTCCAGGGCTCCAAACACTGTCGTCATTCGAGAACTGATGATCGCTCTGCGCCGAATTCATCCCGGCGTGCGTAGATCGGTAGCCATTTTCAAGGCGACTTCTGCAATCCGGTTCAGTGGAACAACAGAGACCGCGGCCCTTCGGGCAATCGCTTCCTTCGGCATGCCAAAAACGACGCAACTGGATTCGTCCTGAGCGATGGTTTGGGCTCCACATTGCCGCATCTCGAGCAAACCCTCAGCGCCATCACTGCCCATTCCGGTCATAATCACGCCAACAGCATTGGACGAAACAGACTTTGCCACCGACCGGAATAGAACATCGACGCTGGGTCTGTGGCGCGAGACCAGGGGTCCATCGGTGATTTGAGCCAGGTAACCGAGTACGGTTCGCTGCACGAGAAGGTGATGATCGCCAGGTGCGATGAGTGCGCATCCAGGGTGAATGAGGTCGCCATTGGAGGCTTCTTTAACTTCGATCGCGCAATCTTTGTTGAGGCGATCCGCGAAAGCACGCGTGAACATTTCGGGCATGTGCTGGACAATGACTATGCCAGCTGATCGGGCTGCGTTATCAAGTCGTGGTATTCCTGCATGCTGTTCAATCCCAGGAGGCGGAGCCGGCGGGCAACCCTGCCGGTCAGCAAGGCGTGCTTATGCACAGCCAGCCAGATCCCAGCCTCCTGGTAGATCAACTCCTGGAACTTACGAAACAATGCGGGAGTCAGCGCCGAGCGTTCCTGAGCCTCCTGGTGACTCCGGCTTCCGACGTGAGAATGTCTTGGGCTCCTGGACATTCGCCGGCTACTCGGGACTAGACTCTGCAGGCTCCTCCGGCCCACCCAGGGAAGCGTCGACAACCACGGGAGTTTCTCCTGAGGCTTCCCCGGGTTCCAGGTTCTCGGGCTCCGCTTCAGAGTCAGGAAGTTCAAGGAGCTCGTCCGTCGAAAGGACTTTCTCCGTATCGAGAATAAGGCAGAACTTCTTGCCTGCGCGGGCCATGCCAAGTAGGTAGTCCACTTTTACCCGCGTCCCGAAGCTCGGCGGTTCTTCTATTTCTTGTGGCTTGAGGTCGATGACCTGCCGGACCGAATCCGCCATCACGCCCATCACGGTAGCTTCCCCTTCGCACTCGACTTCCGTGATCACGATGCAGGTGAGCTTTCCGGCAACGCTGGGGGATTGCCTGAACTTCACCGCTAGATCGATCACCGGGACCACGCTTCCCCGCAGGTTGATCACGCCCCGAACCCATTCCGGCGTTTTTGGGACCTCAGTGATGGTGTCGTACTCGATGATTTCTTTCACCTTGAGCAGACTTACTGCGTACTCTTCGGCGCCGATCATGAACGTCAGGTACTGCTGCACCTCCCGCTCGGTCATCGGATTCGTCTCTTCTTCTTTGATTTGCATGTATGTTCCGCCTTTAGAACCGGGTGAAGTTGTGCTCGACCGCAGAGCCGTTGGCCTTCTTCGGAGCTATCGGCGCCGAGAGATGCTGAAACGGTTTATGCTCGGTTAATGTCCTGCGGGACGCGGATGAAATCCGTTCCCCACCAACCCTGAAGAAAGCCATAAGCTGCTGCAAGGCCTCGGACTGAGCCGCTAGCTCTTCTGCGGTGCTGGAGAGCTCTTCCGCCGAGGCGGCATTGCGCTGAGTCACGGTATCCACCGCTGTCATGGCCTGGTTGATCTGCGTTACGCCGGAGGACTGTTCTCGGGATGACGCCGTCACCTCTTGGACGAGCTCCGCGGTCTTCTTAATCGCGGGGACCAGTTCCCGCAGAAGTTCCCCGCTGCGTTCGGCGACTCCCACGCTGTTGGCGGCGAGGCCACCAATTTCCTGCGCGGCGGTCTGGCTGCGCTCGGCGAGTTTGCGGACTTCGGTGGCAACCACGGCGAATCCGCGGCCATGCTCGCCAGCGCGGGCCGCTTCGATCGCGGCATTCAGTGCCAGCAGGTTGGTTTGATAAGGACTGGGTTAAACCGCGTGCCGGTGCCGCAGCGGTATGTGAGCACTTCAATCAAGCGTATGGCGGCGGCGAAACCTTCGTCGCTGAGCTCTCGCTGAATGAACTTCATTGCTGGTGAATTTCTTAGGTCGTGCGCGTGCTTGAACCACAACATGCTTTTTCTCCCAGACGCCAAAAAGCCTTCGGCTTTGAGGACCGAAGGCTTCATGGGTTGATTTGGCTCTGGCGAGAGCATGTACTTCTAAAGTGTCAGCGCCGTGTTAGGGCGGTATGCCGTTCCACTCGCCAGTGGAATGATGGCAGCATGCAAAGTCAAATCAAACCCGAACGCGAGTCCGGCTATATTCACTGGTTACTGTGACAGGCATTTTTTACATACCTGCGCGAATCACCGCATGAACAGCGGCGAAGGAGGTTACTGGCTGTTCAAGCACGCGGAAGAGGAGTCGGCAAAACAAATATTTTTGTGACCCGCATGAGTAGTTACCGCTCACAAACGTAGCTTCCTTCCTCAAAAACCAAACGCCCCGCCGGTTAAGGCGAGGCGTCGGGTGACCGTGAACTTGCTTGGCAGCGGGTTCAATGCACACCATACCGTGGTTGCCGAGCAGAAGTCGAGTGCTACTTTTTGTAGACCCCGCCTTTAGTTCGCGGGCTCTTCGCTATTGAACACTTCCATTATTTCAGCATCCCGCCGGGCGACGTCCGCGAGAATTGATGCGAGGCGCTCTTCAAATTCGGAGGGGGTGTGAAAAGGTTCTTCCTTACACCATGCCCGGAGTTCTTCCATTTGTTGAGTGCTACGCAGTGGCGCAAGGCGAGTGTGCGCTTCATCCATCGCTTTCTGAATGGCTTGTCTCGCCTCCCTATATGCTGAAGCTACCTCTCGCTTCTGACGTTCAATTTCCTGTGCAGCAACGTAGGTGGCATGAATCTCTTCCTTCCGCTTCTCTTCCGAGGCGATGCTACTGCCCAGTTCGTCCGTGTGAGCGTCAATGAAGTCTTGGACGGCACGAACAATCAAAAATGCCGGTTGGAGTCTGCGAATCTTAGCGAGTTCCGCTATCGCCCACTTCGTTCTCTGAGGCAAGCACGCCAGCAGTCTATTGTTTTCCTTCTCGGTGTACTCCTCGCCCGGAGCGTAGACCTTCTTGGGCTGTGACCTTACCGGCTCAGGTTCCGGAGCGGGCTCAGTGGCTCGGGAGGCGTCGAGCGCGGCCTGCTGCCTCAGCTCAAAAGCGTTTTCCATCGACGTTCGCAACACACTGATTGTCATCTTGTGCTCATCTGCCTTGCGGAGCCATCCGAGTTCCATAACGCCCTCGGGCATGGCTGAGCAGTTCGCAAGTTGACCTTGCGCGAGCTGGTAATGTCCGAAGGTTAAGAAGTCAGACTCTATACGTATAGAGGGAGGGAAGCGCTTTGCGACCGTGACCCAAGACAAGAAGGTCTGGCGAGCATACTGCGGCCAGAGCTTCTCTGCGAGGTCATATACGGCTGTGGCGTTACCGGCGCACAAACCGCAACCTTCGACTAACCAATCAGCGATGGCGAACTGAATGAGGCGAACCTCACGAGCAAGAGCTGCCCCACGTTCTTTCCAAGCCTCGTACTCAGGAGGAGTGACCGGCTTTAAGACTTCGATAAAACCATCCATCTGCAAAGGGTGACACAAGCAACTATGAGCTTGTTAATTACGTCGGTCACGCCCCTTCTTCACGGGCGCACCGGTACCGTCGAACCACGCCAAGACTTCAGAACGACGGAACCGAAGGTAGCGACCAATGCGGCGGGCGGGCAATGGGTTGCGCGAACGGGCACGGCATTTCTCATGGACCCAGCCGGGGGTAACGCGCAACAAGGATGCAACTTCTTCAGGGGTTAGGATTTCGGATAGCGAATCAGGTGTGGGCAAACGGACTCCCAAAATGTTACTTATTTGGGAAACTCGGGTTCACAACCGAGAAGGCCGAAGCCAACAGGACCGAAGGGTTATAAGGTGACCAACGCCACCAGAGTTCGTAGAAGGGTCCAGCACCATCATTCTAACTCGGGCACGCTCGTAACTCAAGCGTTTTGTTCGGCCTCGCTAGGGACCGCCCGACCACGGTAAGCTGGGAACCATGCAGAGCGGCCACATTTACAAACGGCATGGGGCTTGGCACCTACGGTATCGGGTCGACGAGATAGGACCTGATGGCCAGCCGCGCCGTCGTGAAATCACGAAACGACTCGCGGCGGTCGATGACGACCACCGTTCGAAGAAGGATGTTCAGGACGACGCGAACGTATTGCTCGCACAGGCGGGGCGGGGGTCTGCCGAGGGTTCGCTAACGGTCAAGGAGTTTGTGGACCGCTACTACCTGCTATTTGTCGCCGCGCGAAGGAACGCATCCACCCACAAGTTTTACCGGGACACAATCAAGAACCATGTGACACCAGCACTCGGCGACCTTCGGCTCCGCGAGGTTCAGACGGTTCACGTTCAAAGAATGCTAGACGCCATCCGCCTCTCCCATCCTTCGCTCCAGCGAATCAAGACTGCGGCCAGCGCGGTGATGTCCCACGCGATTCGCCTCGGCTTCGTCACTGGCTCAAATCCAGTTCACGAAGCGAAGCCGGAGGGCAGCCGTTCCAATTTCGAAGGGCACGCGTACTCATGGAAGGACGTGCAGGCGATGCTGGAGAAACTCGGCGAGCCCGCGCGAACGGTCGTCGCGGTCGCAGCCTTCACTGGGCTGCGTGAGAGTGAAATCCGAGGGCTGCAATGGACGGACTACAGCGGCGAGGAGCTTTTTGTTCGTCGGGGTGTCTGGAGGAAGAACGTCGGCGAAACAAAAACGGTCGAATCGAAGGCTCGCGTCCCGGTCATCGCGCCCCTGCGCAAACTCCTTGATGCACACCGGAAACTGAACGGGAAGCATGAATGGATATTCGCAGGACCGAAAGGGTTCTCGTTGAACTTGGATAATTTGATGCGGCGCGAAATCAAACCAGTGATTGGCGAGAGCTGGCGCGGTTGGCAAGCGTTCCGCCGTGGGCTTGTCGGTATCCTCTTTGAAGCGGGCGTGGATGTCGAGGTGGCAAAAGTCATCCTCCGCCACAGCGATTCAGCGGTCACGCGCAGGCATTATCTTGTTCTGAAGTCCCGCAAGGAAGGAAAGGCGGGGATGAAAACCCTTGAAAAAATCCTCACTGTGCGGGACAAACGCGGGACAGCAAAAACCGACAAGAAGCGGAAAAGTCGCGCTCACCCGCATGAACAGCGGGGTTAAGATGGAGCCGACGACCAGAGTTGAACTGGTGACCTGCCGATTACGAATCGGCTGCTCTACCAACTGAGCTACGTCGGCCTTCTTTCGATTCTAAGACCCGCCTGCGATTCCTGCAAACAAAAGGTCGGGGCACTCAGCATTCAGCATTCAGTAACTTCAAGACTGGCTTTGCTGAATGCTGAATGCTAAGTGCTGACGGCTGAATGCTACGCGGCCTGCGCCAACGCTTTGTACTCGTCATCGGATTGCCTGGGCAGCAGCACCCAAAGCGTGTAGATGCCGAGCGCCGTACCGAGCGGGACGTTCAACAACGCGACGAAACCCACGACCAGCGCGATCGTACGTGCCCAATCCTCGCGCTGCAACAAACCCCAACCCGCGAAGAAACCTGCCGCGGATTTTGCCAGCAGCAGCCATCCGATGACAGTGAGCAGGGGCCGCAGCCAGACCGAGACTTCGGGCGGTGGGCCACCATTGGAAATATGAAACGCGTGGCCGAAGATGATCTGCGCGACAACGATCAAGGCAACTCCTCCAACCGCGTGCAGCGCCGAGTACGCCATCCACAAAATGCCCACCAGCCGCACATGTTCGCGAACGCGGCTGCGCCGCAGCTCGATGAGTCCCAGCACCGTCTTGCCGCAGCGTCCGCAACTCTACTGATCGCAAAACATCGCTTCTCCTCCGACCTCACACGCTGTTGTCGATGTATTGTACGGACGCAAGCACTCACAAGTTCCGAAACAAGTTCTCAGTTGTCATTCGGCTAAACACAGGTTCCGGTTTTACTGAGAACTGAGAACCGAGAACTGAGAACTCACCTAAAACGAAAAGGCCACCCGGCAACTTGGGCGGCCTTTTCTTTCAAGGGAGAATAGTTCCAACGGAGGTTTAATCCATCAGAACTTTCTGCGGGAATCTTATGAGCCTTAAAAGCGCAGTGTCAAGCAAAATTTATGACTTAAATAGTCTTATTTTCAACAACTTACACGATACGTCTACAAGTCAGCAAACGGGCTCAGAATTGAGCAAAATTCCTTCTTTTCGACGCTAACAACATTCGATTGAGTGACTTACCGCTTCCGGGGTAGCGGCGGGACCTCGTCTTCCAAGTGCAAAGAGATGAATTCCACAACCTCGGGACGGTCAAACACGGAGTCGGGGAAAAGCCGTTTTATGAGCACACGCAAGCCGCCAAACGCGACCCCGGCAACTAACGCCAAACCCACCACGATTCCGCAAAGAACAATCGCATTGAACAGAAAGTTTGCCAGATTGTCCTTCTTGCTGACGTAGGTATTTTCATTCCACGTGACATCGGCTTCGTAGCTGATCGACGACATCAACGATCTCGCTTCGCTTTTTGAAAGCGGGCCGGCCGCAATAACGATGATCGGGCCGGTGCGTGAGTCAAAGAACGGGCCCACGTCAAGAATAGTTGCGACTCCCGGCTGCTGCTGCGGGACCGGGTGTGAGGGATCAACGTGCGAGGCGTCAATCTGCCGCAGTCGTTCCGACGCAATCTGCGGCGTTGGATATTCGATGAGCATCAGCGTGGCATCGCCCGCGTCCGCCGCATACTTTCCAATCACAACTTCCGCGCCAGATTTGAAATCCACCATCGAAGCCGGCAGAGGCGATCCCACCCGATCGAGCGTGACCGGACCCAGAATGTACTTCGTCGTATTCTTCTCGAAGTTCTTCTGGAAAGCACTCTTCGGAAGATACGTAGGCAGCGAAGGCGGGTTCCCCTTGTTGCCTTCAGCTTGCGGCAGCAGCCCGGCCAGTTGCCGCAGTTGCGACGCCGACATCACGCTCATTCTGTCGAACACCGCATCCACCAGCACGTTCCCCTGATAGAACAGCACGCGGTTATTCAGAAAAGCCGCCTGCCTGCCAATTATTTCCTCTCCCATCTCGGCAGAATTGTAGTAAGTGAAGGCGCCGTAAGCGCCGCTGGCATCTCCAAACACGGCGGCTTTGACTACGAGGTTGCGGCCGTCGTCGCGAGTGTAGGCCGCCTTTTCCAAACGCTGGAAGCCGTACTCCTTCAGCACAGGCGCATTCACTGCATCGGCGGCGGCGGGATCGTCACTCCTCGCGACGGCGCCTTTCATCTCCCAGCCGGCAAACGCGCTGGGAAGGACTGAGGTCGGAGAGACGGGCAACGGCGCAGGTGGCCCAGCAGCAAAGGCCGCAGCGCAAAAAAGAAACATGAATACAACAGAGAGTTGTCGCGAGAATTTCATTCGAAAAAAGGCACACCCATCCTGTTGAATTAGACTACTGGCACGCCGAGAAAGTTTCCACCCTGAGGGGAAGCTGATAGGTGAGTTCGTGTGGGGACGGGCGCCCCTCGCCCGTCCAAGCTGAGCGCAGCTCGGCTTCGCCCCAAAGGCACGCGCTACGAGGCCCTCCACAGCGGCATTAGAATGCCGGAATCAATCAAAACGTTCAAACGTTGATGGATTGGCCGGAAAGAAGGATCAGGATTCAGGATCTATTTTTTCAGCAGGCTGGTATGGCTGGCCACGCACAGCCACTTGCCATCCTGAAAAACCCAGGTATCGGTAAAGCGTCCGAAATGCTCATACGGCTTGGCTCCGTACGTGCCTTTCGTATGATACGCACCCGTCACAATCGCCGTAGTGGCGTACATATCTACCTTAACGTCCTGGATATTCATGAGGCTGGGTTGGAACTTAGGATCCGCGAAATCCGCCAGGAATTTCCCTCGATCGCTGACTTCTCCATCCCATTCGGTATTAATGAACTTATCGCCGATCATGCTAGCGACGGCAGTCGCATCGCGGATGACCTGGGCTTGGTTCCACATTCGCTCGAGCGCCACCAGTTTGGCGGCGTCGGCCGCCGAGTTTGCTTTAGAAGTTTGAGCAAACGCGAAGACGCTGATCAGAGCACAGCAGGACGCCGTCTTCATGATGGCCCTTCCGCTCCGTATCCGGACCTTTTCGAGCATGACTCCGACACTAGCGCGGGTGCTTCCTTTCTACTATCGCAAACATCTGTCGAAGCATTACTAATGTCACGGAGGGCATGCCCTTGCGATTGAGTTCTGACTTAGGGGTTAGCTACCGGGGGCCGGGCGCTGCTTATTGCCCTTCGGGTTTGTCGATCTTGCTCGCCACTTTCACGCCGCTCAGGCCGTTGACGTACTTGGACACACCCCGATAGAGCGACTCGGCGATACGCTGGCGGTGCTCCGAGGTTTCAAGCTTTCGCTCGTCAGTGGGATTCGACACGAACGAAATCTCGGCCAGAATTGACGGCATATTCGCGCCGATCAGCACGATGAACGGCGCCTTCTTGATCCCGCGATTTCTGATTCCGGCACTGTTCAGCGCCAGCCCTCCGTAGAGTGATTCCTGCACATCGCCGGCAAACTCGCGCGATTCGTCAATTTTGTCTTTCAACGCAATTTTCTTTACCAGATCCTGCAGTTCGTGGATCGATTTCTCCGACACCGCATTTTCGCGGGCGGCAACTTCCAGCGCTTCCGGCGACGAGGTGAAATTCAAGTAGTAGGTTTCGACGCCGCGCGCATCGGAATCACGGCTCGAGTTGGCATGGATCGAGATGAACAAGTCCGCCCGCTCGCGGTTCGCAATCGCGGTGCGGGTTTCAAGTGGAATGAAGGTATCGTCCTGACGCGTGTAAATAACTTCGGCGCCAAGCCGGGCTTCGAGTAAACGGCCGAGGCGCTTGGCTACGTCAAGCACCACGTCCTTCTCCAGCAAGCCGTTCGGACCAATCGTGCCGGTGTCATGGCCCCCGTGACCGGCGTCGATGACGATCTTGCCAATCTTCAGGCCCAGGGCGCGAATCAAAGACCGGTCGCCGGCAGCGGTCGGACGCGCTTCCCGCGTCTCAGGACGAAGATCAGCCGTGTCGGGAGCGGCTGCGGCTGACCGAGACTTTTTTCGGTGCGAGGACGATGAAGACGAGAATGTCGAGGTGTTGTCGGCTTGATCCGGCGTCACTTCGGGGCGAAGTTTTTCGTGCTTAAGCGTAGCGACCGTCGACGGCACCCTGTCCTCCGCCTCGACGATCGTTTTCGGAATCCTGTGGTTCGACCCTTTGACCGCAACCGTGGTCTTGATCACTCCAATGCCGTTCCCTGGCTTCGCGGAGTCAGGCGGTCTGGAATCCGCACTGGCATCTTCAGCGGGTAAGTCCGTTTCGACCGGTCCCGATTTCGAGAAGCGAACTGCATCTTTATCGGATTCTTGCTGTGCTTTCCGCCCAGCAGATTTCGACCCTCCGCTCGACGACGCCCCCGGCTTAGCTTGTGGAGGGACGGGCGTCTCGCCCGTCCAGCTTGGCGGGGACGCCCGGCTCTCCATCTCATTGGAATCGCCGTCCGATTCCGGGGTGACCGCCGTGTCCGTTTTCGCGATCGTCGCCGCGCGCTTCTGCTTCCCGTAAACATCCTTGCCGTAAACATCCTTCCCGTGCACATCCTTGCCGTGCACATCAATGATGAGCCG
>WNEZ01005569.1_pt1 | contig 11034 bp, 11 predicted proteins | sample 5400521 | NCBI WGS metagenome assembly WNEZ01 (sample SAMN13153339, study PRJNA577476) | soil metagenome | isolation source: 120 cm saprolite under Douglas fir tree site 2 hole 1 replicate 1 | place: USA:California | collected 2015-04-18
CAGTGCACTGGTCTACCAAAATAACGAAGCAGGCGGCGGAGGGTATTACTCTCAAGAATGTGCTGTCTACACGGGCTATGGTGCTTTTCCCAGCGACCAGTATGCGACCGCCACCGTCGTGGCCCCAACCCCCTCCAGTACCCCGCAGGCCGGAGTTCAGCTCCGACAAAATGCAACACCATCTACTCCCGAGTCTTACATCGCTTGCGGATGGAACGCGCAGGACTTCGCGGCGGATTATCACTATCGTATTTGGAGCATGCAGCCCAACGCTCCCAGCGGCGGGCCGGCGAGCCTTTACCTAAGTAATGTGACTCCGGCCACCAACGACGTGATCTGGTGCCAGGTAATTGGGACTACGGTCAACATGCAGGTTAACGGGACGACTATCGCAACCGTGACTGATAACTCGGGAGTCGCGAGTGGCTATCCCGGCCTGTACTACATCGATCCGAATGGAGATATACCTCCGCCGAACGACGTAATCTTCGACAACTTCGTGGCGGGGCGCATCGACGGCCCGGTCCTTACCTCCATCGCAGTTACTCCCAGTTCGACTTCGATTCAGGCCGGTTCATATGTACAGTTCACAGCGACCGGAACCTATACAGATGGAAGCACCGCGAACATTAGCAATTCCGTGAGTTGGTCGTCGTCCAACACCTCGGTCGCGACCGTAAATACAACCGGTCTCGCTTACGGCGTTAGCGGAGGAACGGTGACGATCGCCGCTGCATCCGGAGCGAGGAGCGGTACGGCGAGTCTGACAGTCGCGGCGATCACTCCCACGGTAACCTTTACCGGCGCGCCTGCTAATGCACCTTACAACGGCACCTTCACCGTAACCGCGACGACGAATGCGCCGGTTATGCCAACCATAACGGGGACCAATGGGGTTTGCTCGGTAGGTACCCTTACCGGCACGCCAGCCAGCGCCACTGCCATGGTGACTATGCTCACTGGCACAGGCACGTGCACTGTGGCGGCGAACTGGGCTGCGACCGGCAACTACTCTGCGGCTGGACCACTCACCCGGGCAACAACCGCGACGAAGATAGCGCCGACGGTCACCTTTACGGGTGCCCCGGCGAGCGCGGCCTATAACGCCAGCTTCAGCGTGACTGCCACGACAAATGCCAGCACCATGCCGCAAATCACGGTGACCAGTGTCTGCACGGTCGGTGCCGTCACGGGTACGCCGGCCAGCGCCAGCGCTGGGTGACTATGATCAGCGGCACCGGTACTTGCGCCGTGACCGCTACCTGGGCGGCGGATGCGAACTACTCAGCTCCCACGCCCAAGACGCAAAGCACGACCGCAGTTAAGGCCGCGAGCACCATCACGATTACCTCGAACACTCCCAACCCCTCCACTCTCCAGCAGGCAGTGGCAATTAACTTCTCGGCGGCGGGAACTGGCGCCGGACCGACCGGCTCCGTTAAGGTGACCGCGAGCACGAAGGAATCCTGCACGGGGACGCTTTCCGCGCAAACTGGAACTTGCTCGATCACTTTCTCGACTGCCGGATCAAGGACGCTGACGGCCAGCTACGCTGGGGATAGCAACTTCAACAGCAGCACATCGGCGACTGTCTCCCAGACAGTGAACTCGCCGACAGTCAGTCTGAATCCGCCCAACATCAATTTCGGAAACGTGAACCGGGGGACCACCCAAACGAAAGCCGAGACCGTTACTAACACCGGTACGGGGGCGCTCACTAACTTTTCCTGGAGCATCACCGGACCCAATGCGAACGAGTTCACAGTGTCGAGCACTACCTGCGGCACGCCTCCCGCTACGCTGAATCCGGGTGCCAATTGTGTCATCAACGTGACTTTTACACCAAACGCTACTGGAGCACAGAACGCCAGGTTGAACCTCACGGATAACGCACCCAACAGCCCACAGACCGTTGGCCTGAGCGGAACAGGGAAATAGAAATGAACCAATCGCTTTTTCAACAACTCGGGGAGGGAAGAATTCCTTCCTCCCCCTCTTTTCCTGCTCACAAGCCGCGTAAAGAGCACCCCTTGGAATTGCCCCAGCGAGAGCGTGTAGAAAGAGAGCTATTTCGCAACAATGCGGAATGGATAACGGCGAGCCTGGTAGTCCGGCCTGTATCCATGCTCCGTTAATGCGTCAGTGATGGCACTTTCTTCAGCTTTTGAGTGAATCTCACAGATGATAGTGGGATGAGCGGCCAGCAGAGCTGAAGCCCCTCGTAGTACATCCCCGCCATAGCCTTCAACATCCATCAGAAGCAAGTTCGGTAACTCGTGACTGCTTACAAAGTCATCCAGGGTCACAACGGGAGAACGATGTCGTCTTGATGGTTTAGGTTCATTGGTGTAGTAGGTGACCAAAGATGATCGCTGTATGTACTTTAGTACAGGCGAAGGATGGCCCTAGTGAGTGTCCCTGACACTCGGTTTCAGTAGTGTTGAGCCGCGCTCTTTGGTACGCTTCTCGTAGATGCAAGTTAAGGGAGAAAGACCAATGACTCATCTGCGTACCCCCGCGCGCTATCTTCTCTCAAAGACGCTTTTGTTGACGATGTTCGGCGCCTCATTGTTACCGCTGAGCGCAAGAGCCCAAACTTTGATCACGTCGGATTCCTTGCTCAATACGGGCACCGCTCTGACGACAACCTACAATGCTCCCGGCACCAACGGAATCAATGGCGTAGTGCATCCGGTCGGCAATGGTTCCGCGAGTTTATGGAATATGTATGACAACCCGTGGGGAGTGACTATTGGAAGCGGCACTATTGTCCAAAACTACAGCGGCAGCGGTGCCATCACAACCACGATGAGTTTGACTGGCCTTCCCGGCGGCGGGGTAGATGGCTCTCCTTTTGTGCTTTACGGTTGCGATCAGTATTACGGATCGACGCACACGTGCTGGCAGAGTCAGCCGCCACAGTTTCCCAAGCAACTGTCAGCGATGTCGTCGCTGGTCATTGATTTCAACTACGCGCTTTCGGGCACGTTGAGTGGAACTCGTAATATCGACGTGATCTTTGACAACTGGGTATGCAAAACAGATCAGCCTACGCAGATTCCAGACTGTCTTGAGGTGATCCTGAATCCGTACTACAACTTTGCAGCCGGGGGTTGGACGTACTATAAAACCATCAATGAACCAGCAACCATCAACGGCACTTCCGGCACGTGGAGTCTGGACGAGTACTACTGGGGATCGGGGGCATTGCTGATAGCTCCGCACAGCCTTCCTGGCCCAACCTCGGAGGCACTCAGATTCAACCTGCTTGACATACTGAACATAGCTGCGGCGGACTACAAAGTTATATTCAGCGACAGTACCAGCTATTCCTGGCTCATGGGAATCGAACTGGGTACGGAGTTTGGCGGCAACTCGGCGCAGTCCTACACGTTGACACTGAGCAAGTTGGATGTCGAACAAACCTTGGCTGGGAGCCAACCCGCACCTCCGACAAATCTGACCGCCATAGTCCAGTAATGCGCTGCGCTTTAATCACGTACTATCGAGAAACGCAGAGCGTATAAGTAGCGGACTGCCAAGAGACATTTCCCACTCAATCACGCCGCGATGTGGAAGAACTTGCCCCTTCTTCCTCCGGAAGCAAAAGCCTCGTTATCAGACTTCGCTAGATTTTGTGAGCGGCACCTCGGATAGCAGAAATCAAACCTTATTGGCATGGGAACCAGCAAGAACTCGCGTCGACGCGAAATAGTGTGGAACTCGATAATCTTGCCGAGATCGGACGTGAACCTTTGAGTTCCATTCAAACCTTTGGTTCGTGGTACTCGGCACGAGAAAGCTCCCTAGCTAGGACTGTCGTGGCATGGCACATGTCGGTTTGTCTGAAACATTCGGGATTGGGCACATTCCGAACGAGTCATCCTTCCCAATGTCGCGCAGATAGAAGAATCCATTACCGCCATTGATGCGTTCAACATAGGCAACGAAAAGGCGGATAGGTAGGAAGTGAATATCTCGTCGTCGGATACAGCAAGGTTTCCGGGTTTTTCCTTTGTCCAAGTTGACTCAGGCCAGAAAGTCAGCACAGATCATCTCCAGGCAGTGCCCGCGTGATTTATCCGAACCAGCATTAGGGCTGCCGTCTCGATTGCCCGCTCGACGACTGGAATCTGGCTCTCATAGAGTTTGAAATAGATACTCTGCCACGGTTCCCTTTCCCGCCTGGTAACTCCTTTCCACCGCCCGCTTTGAAGTCTTCTTTCGGCATGTGACGAGCTTTGTGCAACCAGGTTGCACAATCGAAGTGTTGCTCGTCCCCTCCTCGCCAGCTTGGCAAGCTCCAGCCTTTTCGTCCAGTCGACCCCCCAGCTGTCTCCTCGCCTGGAGAAATGGCCCCGAGGTGCCACTTCAGAGGGCTACAGGATCGAGCGATCGAGCGGAGGTTGCGGAAGTTACTTCGAGGAGCGGAAATCTGATGTGAGCTGTGCCGTGCCGGGCACTCTGACATCTCGAAACCAATGGGATGGCTTCATCGCCTCGTCAGTCTGCGCGAGATCCGAGGACACATCGCTAGCTTCGATGGTCTTCCGGAATCCTCGCGACTACGGAATACTCGCCGCCACGGGCGGCGTCGAGCGCGCACTCTCTTGTCCGCTGGAATTCACCGCTGTGGCTTCGTAGTAATATGTCTGGCCGGAAACGACCGTACTGTCGGTGTACGCGGTGTTCGAGTCGAGAGGTGAATTAATTTTGGCGTAGGTGCCATTCGCGCTGCTGCTGCGATAAACGTTGTAACCTGCGACATCTGTGCTGGCATCCCACCAGAGATTTACGCTGTGTTGTACGACGGTTCCAATGCCGGTTAGCGATTGCAGCGCCGGCGAGTTGGAGGCGTTACTAGCAAACGAGAGGGAGCCGGAAATCGTACCACTGCCTGTTGGTGTGAAGGCAACATTGAACGACATGCTCTGGCCCGCTGGAATCGTGAATGGGAAAGATGCTCCATCCAGGACAAATTGAGAATTACTGCCGCTTTCAGAGGAAACTGTCACACTCGTGCCAGACGCACTCACGGTAATGGGTTGAGTTTGTGTCGTCCCTACAGGCACGTCGCCGAAGTTCACTGACGCCGGGCTCAGGATCAACTGGCTTGAAGCGGTTCCCGTGCCTGTCAGAGGTATGACTAGCCCCGGGCCGGTAACTAAGACGCTGCCTGCGCTCGTGCCCGCCGATTGTGGGGCGAAGGTAAGATTCAACGTAATGCTCTGGCCCGACCTTAGCATCAATGGCAACGCGGGTCCACTCAAGGAGAACATGCTGTCCGTTATCTGGAAAGCCGAGAGCTTTACGTGCCCGGCGCGGGTGTTGGTCAGCACCACCGCCTGTGTGGAACTCGCTCCCACCGCTACTTGACCGAATGAAACGCTTGTAGGAGCGGCCGTCACGCTGCCACTTGATTGTTGCGTAGCGGCCGGTACACGTAGGGACAGCAACACGACAAATAGGGTGAGAGGGATGACTGAGAAAACACGGATAGAAAAAGGCTCGGTAATGGACTGGGGGAGTCTCATACCATTCAGTTTGAATTCTTGGAATCCACATAAAAAGGTCTCAGGAGGACAATCCCGGCATTGGCCAATAGGGCAATCACCGTTAGGTTGGCATGAGATGGCTGCGGCGGAAAAGCTAGATGCAAGTACAGGTTAGAATTGGCGCGGATACAAGAGATGCAACGCCAGAACGCGGAGCGAAACAATTGTCCACTGCTGATCGGCAGCACAAACCGTTTCGACGAAATCAAGTTTCGGAAGTCGCCTACGGCGCAGGAATCTGAACATCGGAAACAATGTTCGAATAGGCGCTTTCTTCGTTACTCGAATTCACGGCGGTGGTTGCGTAGCAGTAGTTCGTACCGTCGACCACGGAAGAGTCCGAATAGGTCGTGGCCGTATCCAACGCGGGGCCGTTGATCTTCGAGTAGGTGCCACAGGAACTTGAGTAGTTTGCGCGGTAAATGTTGTATCCCGAGATATTTGGCGATGCGCTGCCAGTCCATGACAGGCTGACCGTGTGAGTCGGCGCTGGAGTTCCGGTGCCGGTTGCCGCCGCCGTTGTTGCAGAAGGCTGAGCATCGCTCGTGAAAGTAACGATTGCACTAATCGCACCGGCCACTTGTGGACTGAAGGTCACAGTAAACGGTGCGCTTTGTCCCGCCGGAATGACGGTCGGCAACGGTAACCCGCCTATCGTAAATTGTGAGTTGTTCGTGCTGGCGGCTGCGACCGTTACGGTCGCTCCGCTGGCATTAAGGGTTCCCGAAACCGTTGCGCTGTTGCCCACCTGCACGCTTCCCAAGCTCTCACTCGTTGGATTGACCGCGAGTTGACCATTCCCCGCGCCCCCGCCGGAACTGAACCCTTGACAACCCGCCGTCGCAAGGCAAAGAAGGACCAACCCTATGTTGCTTGCCCACAAGCCCTTCGCAGCACGAGGCGCCAGTAAGCGTCTACTCATAATCTCCCTGCAAGCGATAACGCCTGTGTATCCCGCTATCGATTCGGCGACACCTACTGAGTCTAGGCCCAAGAGCAAGGTCGGAGTAGATATCGAAGGTTCATACGAGAACGGCGGAAGGCCATCACCCGGATGACGCGTTGCACGTTGAGGACTTCCGCGTCCCAGTCGATGTCTGCCCATGATTTTGGCGGAGCCATCACTAGATACAGACGCTCAGTTGGTGTAATCGCCTTGCTAACAACAGCAATCAATTTGAAACGGGAGAGTGCTGCTGGATGTCCCTGCGCGATGGTATTTCAGCCTCTATGTCGTTGAGAACGAGCACTAATAAGACAGCCCCGGCGACAACAGCTGGCGCTCCCACCCCCTTTGCCCAACCGTTGGCTCGGAGCTGTAACCCAAGCCCTATCACCAGAACAACAAGGGCGAACAGAGCAAAGGCATTGGTTGAGGCCGTTCTCAAGAAATCTGGCCATGGGCGGGGCGCGTGGCCAAGAGCGAGCAAAGTTCCGAACATCGCTTGGACGGATAGCAGAGGCGGCTCCTCGGAAGCACGGTAACGCTAGCCCTCAGAGTGGTTCCGCGTGGGTACAGCGCTGGGGAGGGCCGATTCGAGGAGATCCGGCCCGGCGACGTGGTCTGGTTCCCGCCGGGTGAGAAACGTATTCGTCGACGATCAACGGACGCCGGCGGTCCTGCCGGCGTCGTTATGATCGAATTTAGCTTCGAGTAGAGTCCCCAACGAAGCACATTTGCTCGATTGCAGAATCGTCCTTCACCTGGGGAGCAGAATGGTGGACTCTGCTACTCTCTCGCCCAGACCTTTGCCAGCGATGTGGTCGGTCCGGAAGTGTTGGCCGGCATAAATTCGGCTCAGTCCCGCCTCCTGCGCGGCTGCTGAGAAGCTGGTGAAGTGGCGCTTCGCTCCCTGCACCGACTCGGAAGTGACATCAAAAGTGAACTGATCACCAAAATAGAACTTCAGCACTTCGGCTCCGGCAAAACTGATGGTACTGTGGGCGCCGGGGTACGAAGGGTCGGGAGCGGTCTTGGTCGGAAGCGGCAGCCAATTTGGATTGGGGTTTGTATTGGGATTGCCGTCATCGCCAGCCAATTCAATTGCGGTTACTGGCCGCCAGAACCGGTAGTTGTACTTAGCCTCGAACAAGGCAATCGTGCTATCGGCGAGGCTGATGTTCAGGAGGGCAAAGAGCCGTGCGCTATGAGCCAGGCCGAGGTGATGTCCCAACGCCGCGGTCTGCGCGATTTCGTTCCAGAGGTCCTGAATGTTGCCATTCCAGAAATTTCCAATCTGTGTCTGCTCCGGGGTGAGAGTCGTGCTGGTAATGAAACCCAGACTCATGACTTCATTGAAAACCTTGGTGTACTCGGCGCTCGTCAACTGCGGTGGTGGTCCAGGACGAAATTCATCAGCGCGCGCGATGGCAAATGGAGTGACCTGAGGCCATTGTGTGAAGTCCGCCGGTGGGAAATTGGGAGGGGTGAATTGGTAATCTCCTGGCTGGTTTCCCGGGACAAAAGGAGGCGGAGTGACGTTCGCTCCGTCGGTGCTGCGGAACGCTAAAATCTGGGCGGCAACGGTTTGTCCGACGGTGACGCCGTCCGTCTTGTCCTGTCCCTCCGGAATCTGCGCCAGGTCCTGCTGAAGTTCCGCATCGAGCGTGGTCTGAAACGCCGGGTAGAGTGCGACCAGGACGTCATGCGCCGCTTGGTCTGCCGCAGCCGTTTGTGAAGCCAGCCGCGAGACGTTCGAGAGACGGACCAGGTACGGACTGTAGGTTCCGTCGATGTTGTTGACCGCGTCAAAGATGGAAGCATGCAGAATGGCGAAGCTGCGAGTCGAATGAATGGTGGGAGGCTGGGCGCCGGCAGTCCGCAGGATCACTAGGAGAGTTCTATTCCATTCGATGACCGGATTGACAGATGGGACGGAGCTTACTACGGATGGCTCGGCAGCTGCGGCAATCGAATCTCCTGCGACTTGGGCCTGAAGACTGCCGCACAGGAGAGCAAGGGTAACTAAGATCTTAGACATATCCTTATTCCTTTGTTCGGATTTGGCGCCCGACCAGGTGCGACGTGAGTCGCTGCGGTCTGGCACGGATACCCTCTAGAACTGGGCGCGAGGAGAAATATTCCCGACAAGCTGGGAATTATCAAACTTCCGCTTCATGCCGGTTGTTTCGTGGATGCCCGTGCGGTCATGTGAAGGTGGGGATTAGGAGGGTCGACATATCTTTGGCACGGCTTCAATGACACTCTGCGGAGCCATGGTTGGAACAATTCTCGTAACCTTGTAATCGGCGGCCTCGAGCAGAGCACAAAACTCCGCTTTGGTGCGTTCCCGCCCTCCGTTCATCACTAACATGTTTAAGTCGAGAAGCTTACTAAAGGAGGCCGAGGCCGCGTCCGGTACGATTGTGTCAACCAGCAACACTCTACTATTCTTAGTCATCGCGCTACGGCAGTTTCTAAGGATTGTAATGGCGCGATCATCGTCCCAATCATGGATTACGCTGGACAGAAGGTAAGCGTCCGCTCCTTCTGGAACGGAGGTGAAGAAATCTCCGGGAACGTATGAGCACCGCCTGCCCCATCCGTCGTTGCCGAGTTGTTGCTTTGCCCTTTCGATGGTCAAGGGTGTGTCGAAAACCGTGCCTCTCATCTCCGGATTGAACTGCAGAATCCTGCCCAGGAGTTTACCTTGGCCTCCTCCGATGTCGACGATGGAAGAGATTCCCGCAAAGTCGTAGGCCATGAGAACTGCGTAGGCCAACATTGACGACACATTCGTCATGCCTTGATTAAATGCATCCGCGGCGTCGACGTTCTGTTTCAGATAGTCGAATAAGCTTGCTCGGAACACATTGTTAAAGGCTGGAGATCCAGTTTGAACGCTCTGCAGAAGGTTCCCGCAGGCCTGGTAGTGAATTTCACCGATCGTGATCACCATCGCCCGAAGTGATCCATGGACGTCGGTCTGAAGGCTCTTCGCAAGCCGGGAGAGAGCAAAGCGATCTCCGCCGACATGCGAAAAGATACCCACGCTTGCCAAGGCGCGCATTAAGCGGAAGAGCGAGGGGGCGTCCGATCCGGTCGCTGCGGCTAATACGACACACGACCGAGGCCCGTCGCTAAGGAAGTCGGCAATACCGAGTTTAGCGGCGACGTAGATTGCCTGGGAAAGCCAATAACCGGTTGCCATCTGGAACAGAACGAGAGGGGAAGAGTTCCCCTCCGTCGATGCCACAGCTCTCATGGGAAATAGTCGATCTCTTAGAAGCGGCTTCATCTCCGCCCACCAGCCTATCCTCCTTGCCCGATGGAGAACCTTGAGGAATGGCCAGAAAGGTAATCGGCGAGCTACCATCGGAGTAGGGCGACCTCGGCCGCCGTCTCTGCTCCTAATGCGATCATCACTCCCCAGTCTCCTGGCCGGATCACTACTGCGGTCTGGCACTGATACCCTCTAGAACTGGGCGCGAAGCGAAATATTCCCGACAAGGCTGCGAATTATCAAAGTGCTCTGATCGGCCGGGGCTATCATCACCAGTGCGGTCATGCGAGGCTGGTCTGCTAAAAGAGAAATATTTCTTCTTCGGCGACCAGGACAATCGGTTCGCCCCCGGAAGAAATCGCCACCGCATTGGCGATTGTCCGTTTGCCGCCTTCCGAGGCGGCGCACGCTTCCAGAGCCTTGATTGTCGGGAAATGGATCTCTGCGATGCGATGGAACTGTGGCGTTCCCTGCGGGGTGCAACTATCTTGCTCGCTACAATCCTGGTCTTGCAGGCCAGCTTCTCGACAGCCATGGGCACATGTTCGTTCAGATTGAAACGCCCGCCGTGTCCGAATTAAGAAACGGCGGGCATTTCAAACGTTAAACGGCACTCGGTCAGTCGAGGCGCTGAACGATCGCGCAGTTGATGGAGAAGCCCGAACTCCCGAAGGTTTTACCACCTGGCCCGGTGATCAGACCGTCCTGTACGAAGGTGAGAATCTGGAACTCTTCACGCACCTGCCCGCGGAACCCCTGATCGATGGCATCCTGGGTCCATTCGAACAACTGTGCATCCCAGTACGGGCTGTAATCGAGCGCGATTGTGGGAATTCCGCCCACCACGTTATTCGGTCTGAATCCATCGGCCAGATCTGCCGACAAACCTTGCCGCAGTGGATTGTTGCAGCTTCCTGATTCAGGCCCATTGGTGCTGATGAAGATACGCTCGACGGCACTACCGAAGCTGTCATCGTGGCCCAACACGATTTTTTGCATCAGGGGAGCGAAAGTATTGTGTTCAATGGCCGCTCCCAGTGGGATGCTTGTGTCCATCGAGAGATACCACACCGGGCGCCCGAAACTGAAGCCGTTAATGAGGTTAAGGGTTACCGTTATGTTGACCGGATCGATGGCCACTACCTGGTCGTGCACTTTGCTATAGTCCACGTTGCCATTGGGGAAGCTGATCTCGTTGGCGTTCACGTCGAACGCCACCATGGGAGCGTTGTAAATTACATTTGCGGCATTGACGA
>WNEZ01023532.1_pt1 | contig 11030 bp, 8 predicted proteins | sample 5400521 | NCBI WGS metagenome assembly WNEZ01 (sample SAMN13153339, study PRJNA577476) | soil metagenome | isolation source: 120 cm saprolite under Douglas fir tree site 2 hole 1 replicate 1 | place: USA:California | collected 2015-04-18
TACCTTAGCCGGTTTCGGGACCTCAAGTATTACGAAACCGTTTTCGAGCTGCTCGCGAAGGAATTGGAAATCGCCAAACTCGACGAGGCGCGCGAGGGGGCGATTGTTCAAGTGGTGGATGCCGCCGTGCCACCTGACAAGAAGTCTTTTCCACCTCGCGCCCTCATCGTGGTGCTAGTGACTCTGATCGCATTTGTGATCGCCGTTCTTTGGGTTCTTGCGTCCGAACGATGGGCCGAGTCATGGCTTGACCCTAAGGGACACAGCAGGATTCAGACTATCCGCGCACTGCTCTTCAGCAAACAGTAACTGCCCTTGTGGCGGGTACAGTCGAAGGCTGGGATGAGTCAGGTCGGGCAAAAGCGGCTATTGAACAACATCGCCTCTCCTTATGGATTGGCGATGTTCTCGTACGCGTTGTTTGTGTTCGCATGTCTTATTCCGCCGTCTGTCTATACCCGCTATATGCACGAGCCGGACTTGATGTTCCTCGATCCGGCAACCATCCTCTTCTATACCCTTTGTGTTGCAGCTTTCCTGGCGGGCGTCTGGTTCTTGCTAAAACTCTTTCCACCGGTTCCCTCTGTCGAACGCAAGTTTGAGACTAGAATCTCGCCAACGGTTTTTCTGATGGTTCCGCTAACTATTGGAATCGTCGTCACGATAGCATTGCTTTTCTTCTTAGTTGAGCGCAACCCGGAGATCCTCGTTTTTCTGCTGGCACAGCAAGGCTCAGATTTAAAAGAAGCTGTAGAATTTGAAATCCAGGGCAACCTTAATCTCGCTCCGCTTATGCTCACCGGAATTATTTGGTGGGCATTTTGGCGATGGCATGACCTTGGGATCCAAGGATGGCGAAACCGATTGGTGAAATCCACGTTGGTCATCGCGGTGCTGTCGGTGGTTGCCACCGCCACACTTCTTTTGAGCCGAGACCTCCTGATATTAGTCCTTTGTGGCCTCGCGATCATGTACATAGCGCGAAGGAGTGTAAACGATCAAGTTAGTTTCAGATTCGTCTTGGGAACAGGCACAGCGATTGCACTTTGTGTCGCCCTGTTGTTTCTTTCGTTCTCCTTCCTGCGTGGAAGCGATAGTTTGGACGATCTGGTTTGCCAGCTTCTTGGTTATACGGTAGCCTCCTACAATCGCCTCGCCGCGATTGTGGATGGACATTTACGCTATCCGTTCGCCGATCGGGGCTTCTATCTCAGCGGTTTCTTCGCCTTCAACCACACACTGAACCGACTAGTACCGATAACCAGGCTTATGGACTGGCCGGATCACCTAGACGATTGGGGGGCACAGTTTGGTGCAGTTACACGTGCTGGCTTGGATGGGAGGTTTATCTGGTCAGGAGCTTTCGGCTATATTTTCTCGGACCTCGGGTGGTTTTCTTTGCCGTTTCTGTTTGGCTACGGAATGCTCTACGGTGTCGTCTGGAACTGGATCAGGCGTGGGAACGTACTCGGAGTCGTGCTATATCCGTGCGTGGGGTTCTGTGTGTTATTTTGGGTGGGGTCGAATTACTTATTAGATTCACAGCCCGTAATTCTGTTGGTTGTTGCGATCATGCTTGGCGCTTACGAGTCTCTGTGCGCGAGCCGAATTAAGGTATTACGTCCGTTACTTCCAGTTTCGCCCGTCGGCTAATTTACTCTGCCTGGGCAAACTGCTCGGATTCTTTACGGCCTCTGGCGGTGCGCCATCGCCGGATGCGACTAACGGATTATCGCGCAGCGGGCGTGTCACCGAAGACGTCTTTTTCGTAACGCAGAACACTGGCGTATGCGAGATACTTCATCAGAAGAGTATAACGATTTGGCCCCAGCAAACGTAAGACCAGTCGCAGTATTCTATTCACAAACCGGACCTTGTTATCCGCTCTGTTATAATTGTGCCTGTTGAACTGTCCAACGGTGTCTTGACGGTCTTGCAAATGGTTCTTCCTTGCCCATCCATAAAAAGGGCCGGCAGCGTCAAATGGGTACGCTGAAGACAACCTATCCAGATTGGCAGCATAGGCTGCTCTTTGCAGCTTATTCACCAACTCCCCGTTGTTGAAATAGCCAAAGGCATAAGGGTAGCGACTGAAGTCGCGGATGCCATTGCTCACAAGGCGTTCGCGGTACTCAGCAAAGAGTTCCGCCAAGTCTGGTCTGGATGTAAGGTCGAACTGATTGGCATACTTTGAGATTCTGGTGCTGCCATCGACACTGATTCCGCTGAAATGGTAAAAGATGAGAGGCGCCTTCCCATTAACAACCCATGACGTTGGAGCTTTCTCAAGTATTCTTTCATGGAGGTTCCAGTAAGCAACATTGCACCCAGGGTGTTTCAGCACGTGGACAGATTCGAAATAGCAATGGACCAGGTTGATCCATTTTTGATCGACAAAAAGACCTGTCCAGCGTTCCACATATCCAAGGGTCAGGCATCGATGTTCCCACCACGCGAGAAAGCGTTCGGCCTCGGCTGTTTTGGACACGGCAATAAAACCCAGATTGAAAACGCCGGTGTACAGAAGATTTGCCTCCTCATTTGGCAATTTGTCATTAGGTGACATGCAGTGGGGCGTGATAACTATTTCGCTCGTGTTCAGTGCGTCAAATATCGGGTCGACTGCCGAGCAAATAAGGATGTCCGGGTCGAAGTATAGTAGTTGGTCTACTCCCCGAGCGAGAAGCGTCTTGAGAAACGTTGGTTTAACGTTGGTGTTCAATTCGAGAATGTCGTACTTAAAAGCAACCGACTGGAAATTAGGGATGCCTAGATGCTCAACTAACACCAATTCAAATGTCTCATGTGAGACGTCCAAGCCCTCGGGCAGACGGTCTACCAATAGAACATAGAACTTATAGTCGGGATGGAACTGTAGAAAGGAGTCGCAGAGCGTTCGTGCGTAGGGAAGATAGTTTAAGGAAACAATGGTGCAGGCAGCCCTAATCATTCCGCGTCAATCCATTCCTAGGTGTTCTAGGTTCAAAGTCTTGCTCGGCCTTAACGTTGCATCAGTCCTAGAGTTCAATCCTCTTGCCCATTCTACCGAGCACAGCATCTGCCGTGCCGGCTACCATAGCTCGAAACTTCTTCCATTTGTTGTGTTCCACAAAGATGATTTTGGCGACCTGCAAAACTATCGCTCTGATCTCGCGCCACACCCACGGCCAGTCGGATGCGTAGCGCCAGAGCAATCGCAGGCGATTACGGGTGATGTAATAGCGCCTCCCTGCGGAATGGTTCGTCACACCGAACGGAAGGCCGAAGAAGTTATGAAATGTGGTCCGTCCGAGCGAGTGATAGAGCACTGCGGGCGATTGAAGAATCAGCATTCCCTTTCGGCGTGCACGAAGGCAGAAGTCGGTATCCACGTAATCCATGAACAGGCTTTCATCAAACGTCCCGACGTCCCGAATCGCTCTCGACGGAATCATGCTTCCTGAGGTCATCGCCAGAAGTATCTCGCCCTTGCTCGACCGCAACATGTTTATGCGAACCCCCGACTCGCGATCGACACAGGTCGGGGCAACGAGCGCGATTTCTTCTGGATGCTCGGCCTGTTGGTATGTCTCCAGCATTTGGGAAATAAATCCGTCGCTTACCCGGCTATCCTGGTCAAAGGTGCAGACCCAATCGAACCCGGCCTCCATGGCGCACTTCACGCCGAGATTGAGAGCCACGGCGATTCCCAGATTCTGATGATTGCGAATCACCTTGCAGCCTAGACGCGTCTCCAGTTCCTGGAGATGCTGTTTCGTTTCGCCGGAGGAACTGTTATCAACCACGACGACGTGCCCGACTTGTGCGGCGACGGCTCCAATGTTGTCGATGAATGTTGCTCGGGGATTGTAGGTAACAATCACAGCGCAGACAGATTGCGTTCTCATCCCGCGTGTTTCTTGTCGCCCAAGGCTGGCTGTTTGCGCGCTCATGTCTAAAGGAAAGGGCTACGTTTCCAGCGCTCACCTTCCGGTTGCATAAATCCGCTGTTATCAACCATCTTATCCTTGCGACAAGCGAGGATTATGATATGGGACGGCTTAAGATTGTCAACACGAAGGACCTGGAAGCCGATGTAATTCACTGCCGACACGGCCGCCATGGTGTCGAAGACGTGGTGATGCATAGCACGATGAAGGTGATTTGCCAGACAGCGCTGCCGGAACTGCTCTTTTGTTCCTGCTTCTTTATCCCGCGATAGATCGTGGAGTTCCATTATCTCAGGAAGGTGCGTCAGATCCTCCTCTCCCACTGCATTTTCGTAGTCCTCGATCATGTGAGCCAGCGGCGTGGTAGGGCGGCGCCAGTCGAAAGTGCCCTGTTTGTGAGGCAGGATCAATAATAGCAGTCCATCGTGTTTCAAAACCCTTTTCCATTCGGCAAGAGCGCGAAGAGGATTTGCGATGTGCTCGAGACAATGGCAGGCGAGAACGCACTCGTAGCTGGAGTCTTTGATCGGCTGCAGACCCGTGGCATCACAGATAAATTGAGTGCCGGGCTGTTTTCCGGGATGATAGAGGAAGCTGTTCCCCTCCCGCAGCTCTCCGGCCCAGATCGTGCTTCTACTATACAAGCAGTTGTCTAAGGACCCAAGAACATCGTAAATGGGAACCTGCCCATCGCCGAAAAACATTGTGCTTGGGCCCCCTATTTCGAGGCCACGTTTCGATCTCAGATAGGAGCGATAGTCGGCCGCGAACCTTCGGCGGAATGGCTGCTTGGCGAGGGCTATTAACCGCGGGCCCAGCATATTCCGGGCGACGACCCGAGCTGCTTTCATAATCTGCATGGCAGCTCTTGCTGGCTGGGACCTTCCGTTCCTCGCATATACTCGCCAGTTTCCCATGATTTTATGGCATTTGTGTCCCATTATTGTTCAGGACTCGACGGCGACATAGGCTTGCGTCTGGATAGACGCACCAGATCGTTTCGCTCCTTCTGGCTCAGTCCGCCAAACCAGGCAAAGACCAGAGTGCTAAGGCCCCAGACGATTGCCAATTGCGGGCTGAGAGCCATGCGACTAGGCGACCACCAGAGCGGGAGAAGCACGAGGGACGGGATGGCGATCATCGCCGGCTGAAGCAGTCCTTTCAAGAACAGCTGTGAACGAGAGATCGTAAGCGTCTGATGGGTGAAATGCATGGTCATCGCAAAATGCAGTGAGACGCTGACGAATGAACCAAGCGTGGTGCCAAGCGCCACCCCAATGGCGCCAAAACGGCTCGCGAGGTAGATACTGCTGCTCAGATTCACAAGGGCTTCGGATCCAACGGCTGCGGTACCTGCTCCCTGTCTGCCGGTTGCACAAACCATCGTGGCATATGGCGCACACAAATTGCGAATGACATTTGCGAAAACTAAAATTCGGAGATATTTGAGGGTATGAAGAGCGTATACCGGACCAACCCAAAGACGCAGAATTGGGAAGCCGCAAACTATCAGCGGCAATCCGGTTAAAAGCAGCATCAACGTGGTATAACGGGTGGTCTTGACCAGAAAATCGCCCATCTCCGAAGCCGAGTACTGTGTGCTCATGGCTGAAGATGCAGGCATCAGGGGGCTCATCATCGACCCGATGATCGACAACACAAAGCTCGTTGGCAGTGTGGCGATGCGGGGGGATATGCGGATGTGTGACGCCTTTTTGCTCCATGCAACCACTTGCAATAAACCAGTAGCAACGTTGACCAGGGCCAGGGATATCCCCATAGCTGTGAGATTACCGTGGAGGGCGACGACCGCAAGGACGATCGCGGTGAAGGATGCCCGGTTGACGATGGAGATCGTCATCGGAATCCAATAACGCTGAAGTCCAAGAAAAACAGCCGAGTAGACGGCGCAAACCAAACCGAAGGACAGAGAGGACCCAACCAGCATCACGCTGATGCGGACATCATGGTAGAGATTCGCAGGCATGCTGCCGAACAGCCGCGGGACTTGCCACGCGAGAACAAGTGTGAGACCTAAGCCCAGCATTCCGCCAAGCAGCATCAGGGCAAATCCGGCACTGGCGTAACGCCCTGCTCCGACCTCATCACCCCTTGCATCGTATTCCGCGACGAACTTGGAAACTCCCGTTTGTATCCCGAGGTCGAGATACGACACATAGGCCCCGAGTTGAAGGATCAGTACCCACGCAGCGTACGTCTGGACCGGCAAATGGTGGGTCAGATAGGCAGGCAGCACCAGCGCGACGAGCGCGACCACAGCAACACGCGCCAAGCTGGCCACAATATTCCCGGAAATGGTCGCGGCAAAACCGCCCGATCTCATCGGGCCCTTGCCTGACAAATCGGGAACTATCGTAGAGACTTCACTCAAGTTATCGTCCGTGACGCCAGCGCTTGACTGTGCGAGGCTAAATGGCCTGTCACTCTGAGAAGAATACACTAATGACACACGAGAACTGCGAGCGGCCCCCAACAACATCTTTCGCAGTCGTGCAGTAGTCGGCTTGCTATGATGATTAGGAAAATGGGTCGCTAATGCAGACTTCATATCCAGCGGATGCGCAGCTCTCGAACCTTCGCGTCGCCATTGTTCACTACTGGTTCATTGGGCGTGCCGGAGGCGAACGGGTCGTTGAGGCTCTGGCAGAAGTGTTTCCGCAGGCTGACCTATTTTCGCTAGTCGCTGACCGGTCAACGCTCGCACCCATTCTGCAAGACAGAGAGTTGCAGACTTCCTTCCTGCAGCGGGTCCCCGGAGCGAAGAGGTTTCATCGCCACTTCCTCTTCCTGCAACCATTGGCGCTGGAGCAGTTTGATCTCAGTGGATATGACTTGGTGATCAGCTCTGAATCAGGTCCAGCGAAGGGAGTGATCACCTCCTCGAAAACCTGCCACATATGCTATTGCCACTCGCCCATGCGGTATATCTGGGAAATGCACCCGGAATACAGGCGCGGCATGGGGCTCTTGGTGGGCACCATTTTTTCGCTGACAGCACATTACATGCGGCTTTGGGATTTTGCGAGCGCGAGACGAGTCGATTATTTTGTGGCGAATTCGCGCTTCACCGCTTCGCGTATCCGGAAATGCTACGGACGCGAGAGTGCGGTGATTCATCCGCCGGTCGAGGCCTCAACGGCCAAAGTCAGCGATAAACCTGGCGAGTACTACATGGCGATCGGGCGCATGGTTGACTACAAGCGATTTGACTTGGCAGTCGCCGCCTGTACGAAACTGGGCAGGCGGTTGAAAATTATCGGTGGTGGTCCCCAGGAAAAGGTTCTCCGCCGAATGGCCGGACCTACGGTGGAATTTCTCGGACGGGTGAGCGATGGCGAACTGCGCGAGAATCTTGCGGGGTGTCGCGCATTGCTCTTTCCCGGAGAAGAGGATTTCGGCATAGTCCCGGTCGAGGCGCAGAGCTTCGGGAAGCCGGTGATTGCTTATGCCTCCGGTGGCGTCCTGGAAACCGTGCGAGGTGTCTTCCCAGGTGGGGCGAGAATCGAGAACCCGACCGGGGTTTTCTTCACAGACCAGTCACTTTCTGGACTGACCCAGGCCATGCTGGAGTTTGAAGCGATGGAGCACGAGTTTCGTCCGCAGGCCATTCGCGAACACTCGCTACAATTTGACAGTGTGATATTCAAGCAAAGGATCTCTGAGTTCGCTTCCTTCGCGCTCGAAGACTTCCAGGCGCAGAATCGGATGGAAAGCAATCGTACCGACAACCTACTCAGCATCCCTGCCCGACACTGATGCAGACGAGTTCTCGCGACGGGTGTAGACCTCCAATTTGGAATACCCGTTGCTCGCGGACTTCTCAAGCTTCGTTCTCACGGGGTCACGGTGACCGTCAGCGAAAGACTCTGGCTGCTGTTGCTTCCTGCGGTAGCCGATACGGTCAACGTCGCCGTCTGAGGGTACGGGCCGCTGCTGCTTCCGCATCCAGTAAACGAAACGATCGCCGCAACGATCAACAGGGAGAAGAAAGCTTCCGCGAGTCTGTGCCGACGCGAAAAGGCAATCAGCACTGTGCCGAGCGCAAAGGAAGCGAACGTGGCGCGAGCATCGCCTCCGTCCATGAGCCTCCCGGTTGTACTGGCGGCACAAGCTTGAACACCGTGCCGCTATAGAATTGAGAACCTTTGCCAGTACCACCGTAACCTGTGGTTCCATACAGATTGCCCTCAGCGTCCATGATCAAACTAGCGAAAGGCGCTGCTCCGTCTGTGCAATTCGCAGCAGAACAAAAGGTGTACAGAACTTGATAGTTGGAGTTGGCCTGACTTGCTCTCTTCGCCTTGTGCGTCCTCTCGGTCCTGGCCGACAACTCGGTCCTGGCCGAGAACTTGGGCTGACTGCCGTGTCGGTTTAAGACATCCACTTGCGCCCCGGCGTGAGCGGCGAAACCGGAAAGCGAAACCAGAGAAATAGCTGTGAAGATACACCAGGGACTGATTCGGGTCGTCATGCCTTGCCCCCTCTTTGAACAATTCAATAATTGTGACATGCTGTTCGTCTGAGGTGCCATTGATAGCGACCACCGTAGAGGGCCGGCTTGCTGATGAATCCAGTGTCGGGGCGGTGTTCCCCGTTGAGGCAATCCTAGTCGGAGAGCCGAACGAGCGTCAACGGCGCCTGAAGGAGCTGGGACAACGCTGGCGGCATTGCCTAATTCGCAGATTGCTTTAGCGGGATCAGGCACAATCGCCGTATCCGCGGAATCCCAGCCAGTTTTCTGGCAACTTTCGAAACCTATCTGAGTATCGAGACGGCGGCGGAGGTCAGGGCCAATTGCGAAGAGATCTGCGTCCAGTCGCGCAGGGCGCGGACGAAAGCTCCGCTGGTGAGCTTGTAGGGCACCACGATCTGATCGCCGGGGTACAGCCGGAGGCGATCGAATCTTGTTCCCGTGAAAACCCCATTGACATTATTGGCGGCGACCACGACCCCGTTTGCGCGCAGTACAAATGCGTGGTGCAGGTCAGACTGGGGTTTTCCCTTGCCTGCCATTTCGAGATACGCTCCGGTGGTGTTGTGGGAGTCGAAAATGAACGATCCGGGATTGTAGACATTTCCCACGACTGAGACAGTTGACGGAGTATGCGGAATGATCAGCCGGTCGCTGTCTTCCAACACCATGTTGGGAAAATCGGTGAGGCCTTTGTCCCTGGGTCTGACCGGGAGTGCGATGCGTCCGCTGGCGCGGACGCCACGGAGCTGGGCAATGATCCCTTCCTGTGCCGCTTGCACTTGCGCCAACTGCTGCGCCTCTGCGGCCTGCGCGGTTGAGGCCGCCGACATGGCCGACTGCCGGATTTGCACCTCCATGTTGCGAACCAGTTCGTCCAGACTTTTTTGTTGTTCGATCCGAGCCGATTCGCGGGTCAATTGCGAACCGTAGACGTAGGCGTTGGGAGTCAGGCCGCCCGCGCGTTCCAGAACGGAGTGGAGCCTTTCATTCGTTTCGAGCTTGTAGACACCAGGGCGCACCACTTCGCCTTCGACGATCACGTACTGAGAGCGCTCTGTCTGCGGCACGCTGATATCGCGCTGAGAAAAGATCGTGACGATATCGCCCGGTTGCAGTTCGAGGTTGCTTTCCTCGTCGTGTTCGAGAATTGCCTTCCGGGGATTTATCCAAAGCAGCTTTGAGGTAAGGTCCTGGGGATTGACCCGCTGGATAGTGGCATAGTCCCAGTTGATTTCGGGAGCATAGCGTCGCAAATCCTCGGCAACATTCTTGGTGTTTGGGTTGGCAGAATTCTCCGCGTAGTTCTGAGAACGCTGTTGGCTGCCCAACGACGTGGCAGCGCCCGTTCTCAGCGACGCACTCCCCGATGAGTCTTGCTCATTCTGCGCATAAGGGACATCCGGCGAATTCGAAGAGCCCATGGCATCGAGCAAATTGCCTGGACAGTTGTAGTTCCCAGTTAAGTCGAGAACGTCAGGCGTCAGCGTGCCATTGGACGGGATGCCGGTGGGCGTCGTGCCGGTAGGCGTAACGCCGTTGGCCGGTGGTCGATAGAAGCCACAGCGAACGTTTCTTGGACGCTCCGGGCGAACCGGATATTCGGTGGCACGGCCGTTGATGATGGCGGCGCGATCCAGCCAGTAGCGGCGGGTAAGCAAAGCCTGTGCATTCGGAATCAGATCGCGGATACGCATACCGGGCTTCCAAGGATATCGACCGGGATTGGAGACGTTGCCCCGCAAGGTTACCGTGTCTTGAAAACGTGGAACGATGGAAAACACCCGAACAATGTCACCATCCTTGAGTAGAAGAGCTCGGGATTGCTCGTCGAAGGGAAACTCCAGGGTTTTACGCGCCTGGTGATCGACAAAGCGCTCGACCGTGATCTTGCTGGTGTCGGCAACGTTGCTCAAGTCACCGGCAATTTCGATCAAGTCCTTTAGGCTGGAGTCGTCTTTCATTTCGTAGATGGCCGGCGTATTCACGGAGCCCGAGATCGCGACCAGGGGACCCACGTGAGGAAAGTAGAGAACGTCGCCGGGCTGCAGACGGACATCCTTTGACTTGTCGCCCTTGATTAACAGGTCGTAGAAATCAAAGTCGGTGACGGTAGTGCCGTCGCGCCGGACTTGGATACGACGCAACGATCCCTGGGGCGCCGGGCCGCCAGAAGCGAAGATCGCATTGACCAGTGTGCTGAGCGAACCGATGGTATAGGTCCCGGGATAGCGGGCATTGCCAACAACAACTATCTGGATCGAGCGCAGGCGGCCGACATTGGCAGTAATACTGAAGTTCCTGAATATCTTTGAAATCTCGCGTTTCAGGTGTTGCTCAAGATCTCCATAATGAACGCCAGCAACGGATACTTGTCCAACCTGCGGGATGTAGATCTGGCCGGAACGGTCCACGATGACCCGCAAGTCAGCCTCAACCTGTCCCCAAATCTTGACTTGCAGTTCGTCGCCAGGACCGATGATGTAGTCGCTCGGAACCTGCATCAGGTCGTTTGGAGCGAACGTACTTGGGGCCTGGAGGAATAACGACTGGCCGAACAATGGCAGTGCTCGGCCAGCCGAGTCGGCAACCATCTGCTCAAACTCGGT
>WNEZ01005579.1_pt1 | contig 11026 bp, 7 predicted proteins | sample 5400521 | NCBI WGS metagenome assembly WNEZ01 (sample SAMN13153339, study PRJNA577476) | soil metagenome | isolation source: 120 cm saprolite under Douglas fir tree site 2 hole 1 replicate 1 | place: USA:California | collected 2015-04-18
ATGGTAACTTTCAGATACAGAGTTTCTTGCGCCTAGGAGGGGCCAATACGCGTAACAACGTCACCCTACGAGGCAGCGGGCCGATGAGTACCACAGTTACCGTGACCAGCGGCAGCGCGGGGATTCAAAGCGGCTCTTGTTGCGTGGGCGGTGGCAGTGGAGCGCTAACTTCAGCCGCTTCCGATTACATAGTCGGGCAGACCTCTTTCCTGTTGCAGAATGTCAGTGGCACTCCGTTCGTCGGCGCGATTGCCCACTTTGTCCAATGCGACCACGGGTTCACGAACTCCAGTTTCGGTCAGCCTCTAGGAACTTGTACGGGTTCGGCGTCCGACCCGCTCACGGTGTTCCACTGTTCTGATGCAATCTGCGCCAGTAGCGGAAACGCAGACTCGTCACGCCAGCAGGAGAGGCAAATCGTTCGCATCACTTCAGCCACGAATACAGGGGGCAGCAGCTGGACCGTGACCGTTAGCCCCGGTCTATATCTGAGGGACTGGACTTTTAGCCAAGGGGCGACGCTTGTTTGGGACAACCAGTCCAGTTACACCTCGGTTGGCATCGGCATAGAGGACATGACGATACGACCGTTCGATTCGGGCAACGCCGTCATGATAGGGAATGGTGGCTACGCTTCTTGGATGAAGGGCGTGCGCGAAATAGGTTTCAACAATTCCCCCATATTCATAATCTCTGATTGCAGCCATTGTCTAGCGGTCAACAATTACTGGTTTGCAAACAATCCTTCCAGCTTCACGAATGGTTTAAGTCTCGTCGCCCAAAGCGCTGCCAGCGGTGACAGTTTGTTTCTGAACAACATCGCCGAAAAGGGCCTTTTCATGGATGACGGCGGAAACCATCAGGGTGAGGTGGTCGCCTATACGTACAGCCGCGATTCTTCTGGAGGAGGGGATGGCTACCAATCCACATTATTTGAGCACGCACCCGGATCGAGTCTCATGTTGCGGGAAAGCAACCAATTCGGGCGCATAAACGACGACGATACGCACGGCACGCACAACTTGGAGACCGACTTTCGCAACAACCTGAACTGCGCCGATGTCCCTTATGACCTGGGCATAATCGGAGGGGGCATTCAGTACGGCTCATTTGCCCGTTTTGCAAACGCTGTAGCTAATGCCATCGGTTTCGGGGCTTCGACCAAGTGCCCAACCTATCAAGGAACGGCGACTGATGGCTATGTATGGAATCTCAATGGCGGTCCAGCATCTGATACCTCGGGGCTTACTGTAGCCTCTCTGGTGCGCTGGGGGAACGTCAGCACCGTCCTGCAATCCACCGACACTCCCGCCAATTCCGGCATCCGCTTCGTCACTTCAGAAGTCCCCACGAATCTTTCCGCTTGGCCGAACTCCGTGCCGTATCAGAACAGCGTTCCGGCAAACAACAACCTGCCATGCTCATTCTTTCTACAAGGCTTCTCTTCAACCGCCTGCACGTTCCTGGCTCATGGCGGGACGGGCTTGAATTGGTGGAAGGTATGCACCAGTTGGACCACGTTTCCGACTGCGTGTGCCGCATCGGCCACGCCGCCATTTCCAGCGAACGGCCCCGACGTGCTGGCTGCGAACGGAGCGCCCGCCAATTACGCGAACGATATTCCGGCAGCGGTAGCTTGGAAGAATCTGCCGATTGACGCCAGCCTACAAAGTTCCTTTACAGTCACTGCCTCAAGCTGGTCCAGCGGAACTGAAACACTGACGGTAGCGATGCCGGTTTCGTTTCCTATCGGCGGTTTCCAGCTTCCCGGAGCGCCTGCTGCTTGCAGCCCAACAAACGGGGTTTCGTATACGGGACGTAGTGACGGTGAAATTATTATTACGAGTTCATCCAGCACAGCGGTCAGCTATGCCTTGGCGAGCAATCCGGGTGTTGCATGTACCGGCACGCTGAAGTGGCCCGATATTCGGAAATTCGATGAGCGGGTCTACCAAAACGATCCGTCCTCTACGGGAACAACCGTTGCCGCTCCGACGAACCTCTCAGCTACCGTGAACTGATCTTTTCGTCAGTTGGCCTCGTCGCTGCTGGTTGACCTCAACGCGCGGGCAACACCTTTGGCGGCGGGAGGTCTGGTTTCGGACCTCGCTGTACAGCCCAATTCAGGACCTTGTTTGTGCTCTGTGCCTTCGCATCCCAAGTCAGGCATTCCCGCACATAGGCCATTCCTTGCCGCCGTAACCGCTTGAGCCGATCGCGATCGTGGGCCAGTTCCATCAGAATCCTTTCCATCTGAGGCACAAAGTCGCTCTCGTTCGTTAGAGGTACCTTGTACCCCACCTCTGGATTGACAATATCGCCGGGCCCGCCGAAGTCTGCGACTACCGGTACGGCGCCACTCGCGAGCGCTTCAAAGACCACGCCAGCACCGAAGTCGCGAACCGATGGAAACACCATGACATCCGCGGATCGTAACCTGTTGAGTGCCTCGGCATGGCTGACCCAACCGCAGAAGGAAACAGCCTTCTCGATCCCAAGCGATCTCACAAGCTGCTCGAGTCGGTTCCGCTCTGGACCATCGCCAAGCACGGTAAAGCGTGCCAAATCACTTCTTAAGAGGGGGGCAGCGGCGCGCAGCCCGAGATCACAAGCTTTGCAGGGGATCAGCCCCCCGACGAAGATCAACTCGAGCTTAGCACCGGGCTCCGGACTACGCGAATCCTCGTAACATAGGCTGCGGGCAATACCAGGCTCCGGAACAAAGAAAAGTTTGTGTCGATAAACGGCAAACTCTGCATACGTTTGAGAAGAAGCTGCTATGATTGCTGCCGCATTGCGGTACGTTGATCGAGCAAAAGGCAGGAATCGATACAAATCCCTGAAGCCCGAGATCCATTCCCGCTGACTAGCGGCTTGACTGAAACCCTCCACAAACGGGAGTCCCCCATTGATCGGCCCGATCACGAAGGGTATGGGTCCCTTCCGCAGGAAAAAAGCGAACGGGCTCGGCAAAACCACTGTCATTGGTACGATGCGCATCACGACATCGAACTCGCCCGCCAGAATCCGCTCCCGCAACTGCCTCCAGGCATACCACTCAAACGCGAGGGCAAAGGGATAGCCGAAAGCGGTCACCGACTGGCTGGCAAAGTTAGACTTGAAGATCCTTCGAAAACCCCAGTCATAGATGCGCTCTAGCCGTGGCGTCCGGATCACCTCGATGGCGCGAAACGGCGCCTTTGCGCGGCGCACAGCATCCTCGACGGACGATCGAACAACCAAAGTCACATCATTGAGTTCGGCGAGTGCTGCCGCATGGAAGTAAGTGACATAAGCAATGCTGATTGCCTCCGGATTGCTGTCAGGGGCCAACACCAAAATCCGTAACCGGCTCATGAATTCCTCCTGTGCATCACTCTGCTTAAGGACAGACCAAGGGCAGAATAACTGCTGGATTCTGGAGCCGAATCCCTAACCTTCGGCCCGCTCGCCACAAAGCAGTCGAAACATCGGCTTCCAGATAAAGCAGAGGCGCAAAAATGCCGCGAGCTCCGAATTGAACTGCACTGGCGCTGCCAGAACACCAGCGCGCCTTCCAGAACCGCCTCTTTCCGGGTTGCCTAGAGGAAGCGGTCAATGATTCCGGGGTCAGCACCCTCTGAATCTCGATCGATCATCGGCCTTTCTGCTGTCGACGATGATCCGTGTCCTCCCCGGTTCCGTACGGTCGGACCAGCGGGTCACGGCATCCCGCAAAAGAAAGGATTCAACTCTGCATCCAAGTCGGGCAGAGTTCGAGGACATCCGGGTTGCCCAGGAGGGACGGTCGGCGTCGGCGAGTTCGCGACTCGAATCCGGTGCGGTCTGGGCGAGGCTGATGACGCGGCTCGCGGCCATAATCGACACAAGCAGGAAAAACCACTCCAGGCTAAGCATTCTAAAGCCAGCCTCGGTAACATTGAAGGTCACCGCCGTGACAACGTAGACTACCAGTAGGCCACCGAGTGCCGGATCGCGACGAAAGGCGCTGACTGCCCTGTGATAACCCTGCCCAAGAATCAGAGCGATGAGGCCCAGGCCAAGGCACCCCAAGTTCAGATATACCTCAATATAGCCATTGTGGGCCTCGTTGGTCATTTGGGGTCCCCCAACCTCGGCGAAAATTTTTGCGACCCGGGGGCCCAACCAGAAGGTTTCAAAGCCGGCACCGCTGATCGGGTTAGGCGCCATCGGAATCACGATCCGCCAGATTTCGGTACGTCCCGTGAAATCCGGCTTCCTTCCCAATGCCTCCGTCATTGCAGCCCTGCCTCCGAGGAGCGAACTGAGACCACCACCTAGTAATATCGCCAGAACCAGCGCATGCACGGCTCCGGGACTGCGTCTGAAGAGTGGCCGGGAGATGGCAAGTATCAACCCCGCTCCGAGAATGGAGCAAGCCAGGGCCGTGGCGCAGTGCGCCGTCAACAAGAGGTCGATGCCAAACGCGAGCAAAGTGCATTGGGCCAGCAGGCGACGGGAGCGATTGGGCTGCTCCCTGTCGCGGACGAGACTGAGTATCTGCCATAAGGCTCCCAACCCTATAAGGAAACTCAGGTCCCCGAGGACATTCTTGTCAGTCGTGACTCCGGTGAACGCCTGCGCTTCTCCCCATGCATCCCAACCCACGCCCAGCTTCGGGTAGTACTTGATCAAAAGGACGGAAGCAGGCAACAGGACAAATCCTACTCGCGAAAAGAGGCGCCTGAAGGCCGCAGTCGGCTGCACCTCCGTAGCAACAATCAGGACCATGACCAAGTCGCCCAGAGCCCTGGTCCATCGCTTGAAGCCCCACGCGGGAAAATCGGACCAAAGGAGGCTAACCAGGCAGAAAGAAAAGTAGAGCACGATCGGCCAATTGGCCTTGAGCAGACTCAACACGTCTCTGCGGCGCCGAATCAGAACGATTACTCCCACGAAGATTAACGCGCCGGCAATAAGCTGGTCGAGCAAGCTGCTCTCGGGAAGCTGACCTGGGATCTCCTTTGGCACCCCCATCCCGAACCAGGCGGAGACAGACCGGGACCCGGCGATCGACAGCCAGATTAGGGGCACCCAAAGCGCTTTCGATGTGCGTACAGACTTATCCCGATCGAGATAGAAAAGACCGGCGGCTCCGACGATACAAATCCACAGTGCTAAAGTTGGACTCATGTTGCCGATCAGGCTATCTGACAAACTGCTTGGTTGAACCCACACCCTTAGCTAAGTGAAGTTCGCCCTTCGCAACCAAACGCCCAAACACGGTCAGCGAGCAAAAACCCAATGAGATGAACATGATCGCGCCAGCCACCGCGAAAAGTGGGCGGCCAGTTAGGCGCAAAGGGCCATTTCTAAAAAGGCGCTCCACAAGTATCCAGGAGACGACCGCAAGCACAAACGAAAGGGCAATTTCGACAAGAATGTCAAATCGATGCGATGAGAGCAAAGCAATCCGAGACCGCAACAGCTCTGAGGCCATCAACATCTGGGCGATACTTCAGGGCAGTCCTCGCTAAACGCGCCTCAGCCATATATCCTCCCGTGCCTCCACTTTCCCTTCACCTTCAGCATGGGCACTGCATCACCAAGATGTGACTTGATTTTAGTCAGGCATATTCCGACAAGAGGTTCCATTTCATTAAAATCTTGCTCCGTGTTGACGTTTCTCCTGACAGATGTCGGAGTTTTCTATGTGCATCAAGAGCCGTTCGCTAAAAGCAGGGAGTCAGAATCGCGTAAGGTCGCCAATCGTTCGGACTCTGCCCGGACGGCTAGGACGTCCAAGAGCATCTCGAACTCGCGCAGTCTTGCGCGGATTTCTTCAACCAATGAATAGCCAAATGTGACCTTATTGCGTTTATTGATCGCATTTTCAGTTTGGGCGGATCCGCTCTCAGTATATTGTGTCGCTCATAGAACAATTTCACTGAAACACGTAATTACGTCCGTCAAACCTCTGCTTTAAAGCCAGAAGCGTGATCGCAGCAAGGATTGACATAAAGGGAATCAACGGCGCGCCATATCTCGCTTGGGCTAAGATCGGTACAGAAACGGCAACGACATACACGCACAAGAGGGTCAAAGGAGCGACAGTTTTCATCCGGCCACCCTTTATGCAAAGCACAACCCCGGCTATGGCCAGGGCCAGGAACGGGAACTGCACAATCGCGTCCATGGTGACGGACTTCCCAGTCTTGCCGCCACACCAGAACTTAATCAGGTTGAGGCCCAGCGTTTTAACGAACAGGAGCGGGGAAGCCACGTATTCATGAACCACTCGCTGGAACAAATACTGCGAAAAAGCGAGTTCGTCCGCAGCGGAGTAGAAATACTGATAATAGCCAACCTTGAAAGGATATCCGAGTTCTTGAGCAAGCCTGTTTCTCTCCAGCGATGCTTGCCAATCAACCTGGATGTTTCCGATTTCGTGATGCGTGGAAAGATAAAGCCCGGTCTGGGCTGCAACACCAAGTACACTTGATGTCGGCACGAATTTTTCAGTGAGCGAGTAGTTTCGGATAATCCAGGGGGAAATAACAAGAAACATCGTCAAGATCATCAGCGCAAAATTTCTTGCCAGAACAAGCAACTTCTTGCCTTGACGTTCGACAAATGCGAAATAAACAAACAGGACTACCGGGAAAAGGATAGGAGTGCTTCGCACCAGGAGTGTCAGGCCCAGCACCGCTCCACTCAGTGCATAGTCGCGCCATCGATCGCTCTTGGCCGCTATATAGACCGTCAAGATATAGAGGGCGAGCATAAAAGAAAAAAGTATTTCAACGCCTCCGCGACTTTCGGCTATCAGTGTTTCCGGGTGAAAAAGGAACAACAATGGCGAACCAAAGATCAAAACCGAATTGGTCGAAATCTTGCGCGCGATAAGCATCATTATGTACGCCACGCCGAACGCCATGACCATGTTGAGCAGCTTGACGACTGCGAAGTCGCTTCCGAACAGCTTATATGCTCCGGCCAGCAGCACTGGATACCCTGGTTCGCGCATCAATGTTTGTGCTGTATTTGGGTAAAAGCGATAGCCATTGCCTGCAGCCAGGTTTGCCGCAAGCTGATCATACCCATCGGCATACCAATTCGCGCCGTAAAGGCCTCTAAAGCGTTGGCTCGCCTCTGGGATCAGAACAAACAGGATTAGAGCATTGACCAAGACTGTAAGAAGAGCCAAGGCTGTCCACAGAGTCTTCGGCCGGCGCATTATCTTGCTTCTCCGATCACGGAATGCCTCAACTTTCCTTTTTTGATTTGCAGAGGGGTAAAACGCTGCCCCTAAACGCGCACATATGGAAGAGTGAATCAGCTACCATGCAGCGCTTCTCGATAAGCGGCAAGCAGTTTCGGGACAGAATATTCCCACGCAAGCGATTCTTCAATTCTCTTTCTTCCAAATTCCCCCATTTTCTTTCTTTCCTCAGGTCTGTCCAGCAACCAGATGATTTTGGCGGCGAAGTCCGCAACCCCATCGTCTTTGCCGGCGTAGAGAGATGCTTCCTGGGCACTAAACCTACCCTCCTTTGAATCAAACTGCACGATTGGCTTGCCAAGAGCCATATACTCCATAATTTTGATCATCGTAGAGATATCATTCATTTCACTCGGCCGGTCCGGATTCACGCATACATCGGCTGTTGAAAGAATCTCCAGCAATTCCTCGTCAGAGATTCTTCCGGTGAAATGGACTGTATCGAGCAAGCCTTTGTCCTCTATCATCTTTTTGAGTTTGTTAAGTTCCGTGCCTCCCCCGACACAGGTGAAGAGGACCTCGCGCCGGCCCGAGCTTTTTACGTGCTGCGCAATGTCCAGCAGGATATCCAGGCCGTCTTGAACGTTCATGTTACCTACGTAACCGATCAGGTAATTATTTCCATTTTTCCGTGCAGGATTGGGGGTAACCGATTTGAATGCTTCCATGTTCGGTCCGTTGCGGACAACGAACACATTTTCTGGAGCCACACCTCCTCTCCTTACCGCTAATTCCTTGTAGCTCATGTTCGTTGCTATCACTACATCGCTGAAGCGATAGGTAAGTTTTTCGAGCGCTACCAAGATCCTGTACAGCGCACCCCGTTTCCCGTATTTCGAAACGTACAGTTCGGGATTAGCGTCGTGATGGTCGAAGATGTACTTCACTCCAAGAAGTTTGAACGGGAGTGCAACCAGAAAAATATCGTCAGGCGGATTGCAGCCTTGAATGACGTCAAATCCATGCCGCAAATAGATCCACGACGTATACCAGAACTCCCAGAACAAAGCGCAACTGTACTCCCACAAATACCCCATCGGAGTGCTTCCCTCTGCCGGGGAAGGATGTCGATAGACACGGATTCCGTCGATGACTTCATATCCTTTGCTAGAGCCTTTTCGTCGAGGGCACAATACTGTCACTTCGTATCCATTCTCTCGAAGCGAACGGGCTTCCCTCCAAACACGTCGATCGAAGGGAACTGCTTGGTTCTCTACGATGATCAAGACCCGTTTTTTTGAGACCACGTGGCTCATCGTCTCAGATTTGCTCGACGAGATCTCAGGCATGGATGGCCCGCTGACCTGAACATTTGAGTAGTTTGAATCCGGCGCTCGTCGAGGCTCACAATTCTTACCAGCAGATGCCGCTGTACTCGCCATTATTGCTCCTGTAATTCGAAATGCGCACGAAATCAACTAGACACTGACCTGTACGCAATTTTTGAGGAACACTCTCGAATTCAGCGGATTTATTGCCGATCACAATCGTCTCAGCATGCTGCAAAATTGCGTCGACATTGTCCACCATCAGCTTGGAAATATGCGGAATGCGGTTTAGAATGAAATCTCGATTCGCACCAACCAACCTTGCCACCTGCACGTTTTTGTCATAGATGCGCAAATCGTAACCCTTCCCTGTAAGCCGTTCGATGATTTCGATCATCGGGCTCTCGCGCAGATCGTCTGTCCCCTCCTTAAAACTGAAGCCCAAAATGCCGACCCGTTTGTGGCCCTTTTCCATAATCAACTGAAGACCCCGGGAAACCTGTAATTCGTTGCTCGGCAGGATTGAATTTAAAATTGGCAGTTCCAGGTCGTGCAGCTTTGCCGAGTAAGCCAGCGCTCGAAGGTCCTTGGGTAAGCATGAGCCTCCAAATGCAAAACCCGGTTTGAGATAGGCTGGCGAGATGTTTAGTTTTTTGTCCTGGCAGAAAATATCCATCGCTTTATGGGCATCAATTGAAAAGGATTTGCAGAGATTCCCGATTTCGTTGGCGAAGCCGATTTTCAAGGCGTGCCAGCTGTTATCGATGTATTTGATCATCTCGGCGGTTTCAATGTCTGTCCTCATTAAGGGCGCATCGAGTTTTGCATACAGCGCAGCTACTGTGTCCCCGCTGGCCCGGTCTAGCTCGCCGATTACCGTCTTTGAAGGAAACGTGAAATCCGCCACTGCCGAACCTTCACGAAGAAACTCGGGATTGTTGCAGACCCCAAAATCCGTGCTAGCTTTCTTCCCCGAGTTTTCCTCCAAAACCGGGATCACCATACGGCGCATTGTCCCAGGCAGGATCGTGCTGCGAATCACTACGGTGTGTCGCGTCGATTTGCACTTAAGTGCGTGGCCAATTTGCTCGCAGACATTTCTGACGTGTGTCAGGTCAAGATTGCCGTTGATCTGGCCGGGGGTACCCACGCAAACAAAAGAAAGCTCGGTGTCCCGGATGGCTTGAACGGTGTCGTCTGTAGCGCGAAGCTGCCCTGTGTTAACCGCCTCGGTAATAATTTCATCGATATCCCTTTCGATAATGGGAGACTTGCCGGAATTGATCAATTGCACTTTTGTCTTTATCGGATCCACCCCAATGATTTTGTGACCTTCCTTCGCGAGGCACCCCGCAGACACTGTACCGACATAACCCAGACCGAATATGCTGACTTTCAAGATGCGCTCCTTCTTCCGATGCTGGTGGGTTCTTTAATGCATTGAACCAAGCCTGTATCAGGCTCTCAAACTCGCATTTTCTTCGTTTCGATAGATGAGGAAGCAAAGACTTCGAAACAATTGGGCTTGGGCCCAGCGGTGCATGGGATTGTTATCCCAACCGAGGAGAAGACGTCGGCTGCGAAAGGAACCGTCCGGCTTTTGCCACACAGTCAGGATTTCATTCAGAACAGAGCACAGCAGATTGTCCAATATTGGATAACGCCCTTGGAGTAGCACAGCTAGGTTGATGCACTCAGCGTAGTCGTACAACTCTCGCCGGTATACCGTCAACCGAGGGCGGCTCGAAAATGGCTTCGGGGAGCCGGTTTCATCGAACAGGTTTTTTGCATAATATTCAATTCCCCGATCGATGGCCTCGGTGCACCCGGGATGTGCGGTCATTGCCTCGACTTTTGCCAGTGCTTTTAGAACAAAACAGGTATGGAAGTGGTCGATAAAATTACGCTTCCCGTCTTTTGCGTAATACCAGGAACCATCCTTATTTTGAGCTTCGAGGACGAAATTCAGATTTCTTTCGGCCACCTTCCGGAATTTCTCCTCTGAGAAATCGTGGGCCGCGCTCATCAGCAGGAAGGCCCGATACGCGTTTGCATTTACTACGCTGACCGATTGTTCGGGGTCGGGTGTATATGAGCACGTGGATGCGCCCGCGGAGGTTTGGAAATCCTTGTAGTCCTGAAGAGCGTGCTGCGCTATCGAGTTCATTATCTTTCGCCACTCGTCAGACTTGTCTATTTCCCAAACCTGCTTAAAGGCTTCATAAACGTACGGAACGGTTGTGATGAGGGGAGTTCCCTCCCTGATCGTGCCGCGTATCGTCTCCCAATTGAACGGATATCCCCAGCAATAATTCGCGTACCCCGGGCATCGGGTGCTTTTCAGAACCTCCAGGAAGTGGACCGCCCTGTGGTAAAACTCTTCCTGATCGAAGACCTGGGACAAAAATGCAAGTCCCATTGCGTAGTGGGCATCTGCTATCGGAAATCGTTGTCGCTTCCAAAACAGTTGTCGGGCTGCGGGAATAAACGCCTCACAGAATATTATCGGCGCCAC
>WNEZ01020916.1_pt1 | contig 11026 bp, 8 predicted proteins | sample 5400521 | NCBI WGS metagenome assembly WNEZ01 (sample SAMN13153339, study PRJNA577476) | soil metagenome | isolation source: 120 cm saprolite under Douglas fir tree site 2 hole 1 replicate 1 | place: USA:California | collected 2015-04-18
ACGTGTTGATGCCGGGCACCGAGGCGACTTTCGCCCGCAAATCCTGGATGATCTCGATGACCGATTGCTTGCGCTGATCGCGCGGTTTCAGGTTGATGAAAATGCGTCCCTGATTAAGCGCCGGTGTAAAACCCGTGGCCCCGACGCTCGAATTGACGACTTCGACGTTCGGATTCTCCTTGATGATCGCGGCGACCACTTTTTGCCGCTCGGCAATGGCAGCGAACGAGGTGTCCTGCCCGGCTTCGGTGATCGCGAAGATGAGGCCGGTATCCTCGATCGGAAAGAAGCCCTTTGGCACGGTGGCGAAAAGATAGATGGCAGCGCCGAGCGAGACGAAGGTGGCGAACAGGGTGACCAGCCGCCAGCGCAGCACGCCGCGCAAGGTGACAGCATAGAAGTGCAGCATGGCGTCGAAGCCGGCTTCGGAGAGGCGGTAGAGCCAGTTGTGCTTCTCGCCGTGATGCGACTTGAGCATGCGTGAGCTCAACATCGGCGTCAGGGTGAGCGAGACGATGCCGGAGATCATGATCGTCATGCTGATCGTGACGGCGAATTCGCGGAACAGCCGCCCAACGATGCCGCCCATGAACAGCACGGGGATGAACACGGCAACCAGCGACAGGGTGATCGACAAGATGGTGAAGCCGATCTCGGCGGCGCCCTTGAGCGCCGCCTCCATCGGGCGCATGCCGCCCTCGATATGGCGGACAATGTTCTCCAGCATGACGATGGCATCGTCGACGACGAAGCCGACCGACAGCGTGATGGCGAGCAGCGACAAATTGTCGATCGAATAGCCCATCACGTACATCCCGGCGAAGGTGCCGATCAGAGACACCGGGAGGGCGAGCGCCGGGATGATCGTCGCCGTGACGTTGCGCAGGAAGACGAAGATCACAAGGACGACGAGCACCACCGTCAGGATCAGCGTGAACTGCACGTCGTCGACCGAATTGCGAATCGAGATTGAGCGGTCGTTGACGACGCTCAGTGCGAGCGCCGGCGGGATTTCGGCCCGAAAGACCGGGATCAGCGCCTTGACCGAGTCGACGACCTGCACGGTATTTGCGTCGGGTTGGCGCTGCACCGCGAGCATGACGTTGCGCGTGCCGTTGTACCAGCTTGCCACCTGGTCGTTCTGCACGCTGTCCTTGACTTTCGCGACCTCGCCCAAGCGGATCGGTGCGCCGTTGCGGTAGGCGACGATGATCGAGCGATATTGCGCCGCCTTGGACAGCGTTCCGCTCGCCGCCAGCGTGAAGTTCTGCGTCACCCCGTTGAGATTACCGACCGGCGTGTTCGAATTGGCGGCGGCGACCGCGGCGCGCAGATCGTCGATGCCGATGCCCATCGCGGCGAGCGCCTCGGGATTGGCCTGAACGCGGACGGCGAATTTCTGAGCGCCGAAGACCTGGACCTGGGCGACGCCCGGCAGTGTCGAGATGCGTTGCGCGATCATCACCTCGGCATATTCGTCGACGGTCGAGAGCGGCAAGGTTTCGGAAGCGAGGGTGAGGAACATCACCGGCTGGTCGGCGGGATTGACCTTCTGGAAGCTCGGCGGCGTCGTCATCTCGATCGGCAACTTTCTCGCCGCCGTCGTCAATGCCGATTGTACGTCGAGCGCCGCACCGTCGATGTTGCGTTCGAGATCGAACTGCATGGTGATCGTGCTGACGCCCTGGCCGCTCGTCGAAATGATCGAGTTCAGCCCGGAAATGGTCGCGAATTGCCGCTCGAGCGGGGCCGCCACCGAGGAGGCCATGGTCTCCGGGCTGGCGCCCGGCAGATTGGCAGTGACAACGATGGTCGGAAAATCGACGCGCGGCAGTGCCGCCACCGGCAACAGGCGATAGCCGAAGATGCCGAAGATGACGAACGCCATCATCAGCAGCGTCGTCATCACCGGACGGTGGATACAGACAATCGGCAGATTCATGAGGTGGCGCCGCCCGCCGGAGCCGCCGCCGGTCGCGGTTCGACAAGCGTTCCCTTGGTCAGCCGCAGCTGGCCATCGACGACGACCTGCTCGCCTTCGTCGAGCCCTTTGGCGATGATGCTGTCGCCGCCGATCGACCGGCTCACCGTGACATTGCGCGGCTCGGCCGTCTTGTCCGGCTTGATGACAAAGACGTAGCTGCCGTTCTGCCCTACCTGCACCGCCTGGGCCGGGACGACGAGAGCGCTAGGCTCGACCCGCAAGGTCAGCGAGACGTTGACGAACTGACCCGGCCACAGCCGGTCTTTCATATTGTCGAACACCCCCTTGAGAATGATCGTGCCCGTCGTGGTGTCGACCGCGTTATCGACGAAGGCGAGCTTTCCGCTCTCGACCGGCGCATTGTCGCCGGGCGCATGCGCCGTAACCTCGAGGTCCCGGCCGACCATGGCTTCGCGAATCGACGGCAACTCGCGTTGCGGCACTGAGAACGCAACATAGATGGGACGCATCTGGTTGACGGTGGCGAGGGTGATCGTGTCGTTCGCCTTGACGTTGTTGCCGGCCCTGAGCAGGACGGCGCCGACCCGTCCGTCGATCGGTGTGGTGATGGTGGTGTAGGTAATCTGGACTTTCATGTTCTCGAGCGCCGCCTCGTCGGCGCGCACCGTCGCCTCCATCGTCGCCGCCGTGGTCTGTGCCGTATCGTATGTCGCCGCCGCGGTGTAGTTCTTGCTGACCAGCTGGGCCTGGCGCTCGGCCTCCCGCTTGGCGTTGGCAAGCTGCGCACGATCGCGTGCGAGTTGTGCTTCGGTCTGCCGGGCCTGCGCTTCGATGGCGCGGCTGTCGAGGACGAACAGCGTATCGCCGGCCTTGACTTCCTGACCGTCGCGAATCGGCACCTTGACGATCTGACCATCGATCCGCGACTTGACGACGACGGTGGCGACTGGCTGCACGGTGCCGATTGCATCAAGCCGGACCGGCACCGCCTTGCGCACGACGGAGGTGGCGACGACCGGCACCGCCGGTGACGCGCGGGGTGCCTCCTTGGGTTGCGCCGCCGGAGGCGCGTTCTTATAGGCAATACCCACCCCGCCGAGAACGGCGAGAAAAATGATCGTGATGACAATGCGCTTCATTTAAAGCACGTTCCCTGCCTGCACCGCCGTCCCGGCGTCGCGCGCGGCCCACCCATGCGCGAAACTCAGCCGGACCCTATTGCTCATGTTGAGCCCCACGGCCCAACCGATCCCCAAAATCGTCGATCCTTCCGCGAGTGTCTCCACGCGACCGATTGGACCGACCACAGGACATCTATGCTGCAATGCGACGAGTTCTATGCAAAAACCCTGCCGGCGTCGCGAATCGCCGGCAGCACACAGCCCCACAACGGGCCGCAATTGCGAGCTTTATCGCATATATCTTTACAGTTTTCCCTAACTTTTGCCAAATGACGTGTCGGTGAGACGACGCTCGGAACTGCCGTCGGTTACGCCAGTCCGCGGCGATCATTCCATCGCCAGCTGGTCACTGAGGAATGCGCACAGCGACGGCACCGTCTCAAACAGATAGCGCCGGGACCTCACGCCAGCCTGAAACGGGGCAGGTGCTTGCCCATCGCCGCGGCATGGCCCACCATGACGGTCGGTGCCGGGGCATCTGCAGAGCACCCCGGCGGGAAGGATAGCTCGGTGGGCGGCTTCGCCAACATCGCCCGCGCTTTTGCCAGCCGGAACTACCGGCTCTTTGCCGCCGGCAACGCGATTTCGCTGATCGGGACATGGCTGCAACGTGTCGCCGTCGGCTGGCTTGCCTGGCAACTGACGCATTCCGGGACCTGGCTCGGCCTCGTCGCGTTCGCCGACCTCTTCCCGACGGTCGTGCTGAGCCCATGGGCCGGCGCCCTCGCCGATCGGCGCGATCGCGTACGCGTCATCTGGGTGAGCCAGATCATCTCCATGGCGCAGGCAAGCCTGCTGGCGATCCTCACCGCTTTTGGCATCATCACGATCTGGAGCCTCTTTGGGCTGGCCATCCTCCTCGGCATCGCCAACGCCGTCAGCCAACCGGCACGGCTGGCGCTCATCCCCAGCCTCGTCGAGCGCGTCAATCTGCCCTCGGCGGTCGCCATCAATTCGATCATCTTCAACGGTGCGCGCTTCATCGGACCGGCAGCCGCCGGGGTCATCATCGCCGAAGGCAGCGTCGCGCTCGCCTTCACTGTCAACGCACTGACATATATTGGATTTCTTGTCGCTCTCGCTCGTCTCGATAGCGTCAAGGACGTCGTTCGGCGAGCCGATCGCAGCTTCCTGCGCGCGATGGTCGAGGGCTATCTCTATGCCGCGCGCCACGAGGGGATCGGGGCGATGCTGCTCCTCATGGCGGTGACCTCGCTCGGCACGCGTGGTTTCATCGAACTTCTCCCCGGCTTCGCCGACAAGGTGTTCGGGCGCGGTCCGCAGGCGCTCGCCTGGCTGATGGCAACGGTCGGGCTTGGCGCCGTTTTCGGCGGCCTGTGGATGGTGCGCCGACCAGCGATTACCGGGCTGACCTCGATCGTCTTCGCCAACACGCTGCTGATGACGGCGGCACTCGTCGGCTTCACCGTGACAGCGCGATTCTGGATTGCGTTGCCGTGCCTGGCGGTTGCCGGATTTGGCCTGGTCGTCAGCGGAATCGGCGCGCAGACTCTGGTGCAGAGCGCCGTCGATGCCGCGATGCGAGGCCGCGTCATGGCGCTTTACGGCATGATCTTTCGCGGTGGTCCAGCCTTGGGCGCTCTCGTCATGGGTCTATTTTCCGAGCAATTCGGCCTGCGCCTACCGGTCGCCGCCGGAGCCCTGCTCTGCACCGTCTATTGGCTGTGGGCGCGGCTGCGCCAGCCGGTCGTCGCCGAACGCCTGGAAGCCGCGACGGAGAGCGCCGAGTGAGCCGGCGGCTCTTTTGCTTCGGCCTCGGCTATAGCGCGCTCGGCTTGGTGAGACGCCTGCGCCCGAAAGGCTGGGTGATCGCCGGGACCTGCCGCGACGACGACCGGCGAGCCGAGCTCGCGCGCGAAGGCGTCGAAGCCTATCTCTTCGACGGGCCGTTCGCTGACATCGCAGCGGCGCTGGCCGACACCAGTCATCTGCTCAGCTCGGTGCCGCCCGACGCTGCCGGCGATCCCGTTATCGCGCGGTACGGCAGTACCATCGCGGCGATCGGGGGAAGTCTCACCTGGATGGGCTATCTCTCGACGACCGGGGTCTACGGCGACCGCGCCGGCGACTGGGTCGACGAGACCTCGCCGCTCCGCCCGAGCGGTGAGCGGGGCCGCCGTCGCTGCGAGGCCGAAGCCGCCTGGCTCGGCCTCTGGCGGCAGCACGGCGTCCCGGTCCACCTCTTTCGCCTTGCCGCGATCTACGGTCCCGGGCGCAGCGCGCTCGACCAAGTGAGGTTGGGCGCGGCACGGCGGATCGACAAGCCGGGCCAGATCTTCTCGCGCATCCATGTCGAGGATATCGCGACCGTGCTCGAGGCGTCGATGGCGCGCCCGCGTCCGGGGACCGTCTACAATGTCTGCGACGACATGCCGGCAGCGCCGCAAACGGTCATCGCTTTCGCCTGCGCGCTGCTCGGCGTCGAGCCGCCGCCGCTCATGCCGTTCGACCAAGCTGATCTCTCACCGATGGCGCGCAGTTTCTATGACGACAACAAGCGGGTCGACAATGCGCGCATGAAGCGCGAGCTGGGGGTGCGTCTGCGTTATCCCGACTACAAGGCTGGTTTGCGCGCGCTCATGAATAAAGGTCAGGCGACGGCCGAGGGCAGTTCGCCGGCGTCGTAGCCGCGTCGAAAATTGATCAGGAAGACGACCATCGCGGCGACGGTCAGCAACGAGCCGATGATCGCGAGCAGCGGATTGTCGAAATTCGTCGCGATATAGATGCCCGGCAGGAAAATCACGGCACCGAGATTGGCGAGCCAGAAATGGAGGCGCGCAAGCCCGGTCGATGCCGTCGTCGGATTGGGCATGCAGATGGGCGTTCTGAAAATCCTGATGCACCCCCATCCAGATGCCGAGGCACATGGCGAGCAGAGTATAGAGGATACCGACGGTGACGAAGCGAGCGCTGATATTGGCCATAGAACCCCCCTTTGCGAGATTTGCCTGCGTAACGAGATTTGCCTGTGTAATCTGGCGGGACTATCCCGCACCGGGCTCGCCGGCGGCGTCACGCCAGGGCCTCGAGAACACGCTGCAACCGCGCGAGATCGGCATCGCGCGACAGCCGATGGTCGCCATCCTTGACCAGTGTCAGAGTGACATCCGTGCCGGCAAGCCGCTCGGCGAGGCGCAGGCTGGTCTGCCACGGCACGTCGGCATCGCGCATTCCGTGGATGAGGCGAACCGGGCAGGACAAGGCGAGCGGAGCGCGCAGCACGAGATGAGCGCGACTTTCCTCGATCAGCCGGCTGGTCAGCAGATAGCCCGCCGGGTCATAGGCCGAGGGAATGGTGATCGAGCCGTCCCGGCGCATGGCCTCCTGCTGCGCGGGCGACAGACGCCGCCACATGAGATCCTCGGTCGCGTCGGGTGCCGCAGCGATGCCGACAAGCGCCGCGAGGCGTTCCGGACGGGCGCGCGCGGCGAGCAGCATGAGCCAGCCGCCAATGCTCGAGCCGACGAGGATTTGCCGTCCCTCGGTCAGACCGTCAAGGACACAGAGAGCGTCGTCGCGCCAGCGCCCGATCGTCGCCTCGGCGAAGGCGCCGGACGAGGCGCCGTGAGCGAAATAATCGAACCGCAGGAAAGCTTGGCCGCGCGCCCGGCAGAACGCCTCGAGTGCCACCGCCTTGGTCCCGGTCATGTCCGACATGAAGCCGCCGAGAAAGACGATGCCGGGGGCCTTGCCGGCGAGCCGACGGTAGGCAATTGTCGCGCCGTCGCTGCGTGTTAATATTTCCGGCTGTTGTTCAAGCTCGCCGGACGGCTTCGCGATCGGATGCATATCACCTTCTGCCACCATGACCGCGAGCGAATCAAGCATGGCGGCTGACGGCCGCAAGCCGCGCGTGCTTCAGGTTCTGCCTCGCCTGGTCAGCGGCGGGGTTGAGCGCGGCACGATCGAGATCTCCGCCGCGCTTGCCGCCGCCGGCTGGGGCTCGTACGTTGCCTCGGCGGGCGGCAAGATGACGCACGAGTTGGCGCGCCACGGGGCGACCCACATTACGCTGCCGCTCGCCGCGAAGAACCCGTTCGTGATGCACGGCAACATCGCTCGGCTGGTCGGGCTGATCGAGGAGCACGGCATCGACCTTATTCATGCCCGCAGCCGCGCGCCCGCCTGGAGCGCCTGGACCGCGAGCCGGCGCGCCGAGCGGCATTTCGTCACCACCTTTCATAACGCGTACGGCGACGGCACGCGGCTGCGCCGCTGGTACAATTCGGTGATGGCACGCGGTGAGCGGGTAATCGCCATCTCGCATTTCGTCGCCGAGCACGCCGCCGGCGTCTATGGGCTCGGTCCCGAACGGCTGCGCGTCATCCAGCGCGGCGTCGACCTCACCCGCTTCGACCCCCAGCGCATTTCCGCCGAGCGGCTGATCCAGCTCGCGACGCGCTGGCGTCTGCCCGATGACCGACCGATCGTCATGCTGCCGGGACGGTTGACGCGCTGGAAGGGGCAACTCGACCTCGTCGCGGCGATTGCCGCGCTCGGCCGCAAGGATCTCAGGTGCCTGCTTGTCGGCTCGGATGACGGACGTCCGTCCTTTCGCCACGAGCTGGAGAGAACGATCGCGGCAAGCGGGCTCGGCGGGGTCTTTCACTTGGTCGATGATTGCAACGACATGCCGGCGGCACTGATGTTGGCCGATGTCGTGGTTTCCGCGTCGAACCGACCGGAGGGTTTCGGCCGGGTTATTGTCGAGGCCCAGGCGATGGGACGTCCGGTCATCGCCACCGACCATGGCGGCGCGCGCGAGACCGTGCTGCCGGGCCAGACCGGCTGGCTGGTGCCGCCGGGCGAAACACAGCCGCTCGCCGATGCGATCGCCAAGGCGCTATCGCTTACCCCCGAGCAGCGTGCGAACCTTGCCGAGCGCGCCATCGGCCACGCGCGAAGCTATTTCGGGATCGAGCGGATGTGCGCCGAAACGCTTGCCGTATATCGCGAGATTCTGTTCTCGTCGGAACGGGCGGATGCGGTCGCGCTCGATCCCGAGGCCGCATGAGGAACGTCTCGGTTGCGCAGCCGAGGCTTCAACGCATTCTCGTCATCAAGCTCGGCGCGCTCGGCGATTTCGTGCAGGCGATGGGACCGGCCGCAGCGATCCGCGCGCATCATCCCGATGCGGCAATCACTCTGCTGACCACGGCCACTTTCGCCGAGCTCGCGCGACGGGCGCCCTATTTCGACGAGGTGTGGATCGACGAGCGGCCTCGTCTCTTGGCTCTGCGCGGCCTTCTTGAACTTCGGCGCCGACTGCGCGGAGCGGGGTTTGCGCGCATCTACGACTTGCAGACGAGCGGTCGGTCGAGCGCCTATTTTCACCTGATGGGACCGGGCGCGCGCCCGGAATGGAGCGGCATCGCGCGGGGCGCCTCACACCCCCACGACAATCCGCGACGCAATAGCATGCACACGATTGAGCGCCAGTCCGACCAACTCCGCCGCGCCGGCATCGCCGCGGTGCCGTCGGCCGACCTGAGCTGGGCGGCCGGCGATGTCGCGCGTTTCTCTCTGCCGGAGCGCTTCGTCGTGCTCGTCCCTGGGGGCGCAGCGCATCGGCCGGCCAAGCGCTGGCCCGTCGCTTTCTATGGCGAGCTTGCCGCGCTCATTGCCGCTCGCGAGGCAACGCCTCTCGTTATCGGCGGAAAACAAGAGGCGCCGCTTGGCGCGGCGATCGCGGCGCACTGTCCCGCCGTGCGCGATCTCACCGGCCAAACCGCTTTCACCGATCTCGTCGGGCTGGGTCGATCGGCCCTGCGCGCGGTCGGCAACGACACCGGCCCGATGCATCTGCTGGTCGCCGCCGGCTCCCCGGCGACGGTACTCTTCTCGGCGGCGTCGGACCCAGCCCTGACCGCGCCGCGCGGCAACGGCGTCACCGTCCTGCAGCGCCCGGATCTGGCCGATCTTGCCGTCGCCGAGGTTGCCGCAACGCTCGGCTTCGGCTAAACCCCGCGCATGTCAGTGACGATCACCTTGCCGGACGGCGCGACCAGAACCTATGCCGCTCCTGTCAGCGGGGCCGAAATCGCCGCCTCGATCAGCCCGGGCCTTGCCAAGGCCGCCGTCGTCATGCGCGTCGACGGCGTTCTCAAGGACCTCTCCGCGCCAATCGAGTCCGACGCCAAGATCGCCATCGTCACGCGCGATTCCCCCGAAGCGCTCGAGCTGTTGCGTCACGACGCGGCGCACGTCCTTGCCGAGGCGGCGAAGGAACTCTATCCCGACGTTCAGGTCACTTTCGGACCGGCGACCGAGACCGGTTTCTACTATGATTTCGCCCGCGACGCGCCGTTCACCCCGGACGATCTCGCCAAGCTCGAAGCGCGCATGCGCGAGATCGTGCAGCGCGACGAGGCGATCACCCGCGAAGTCTGGTCGCGCGACCAGGCGGTCGACTTCTTCAAGTCGATCGGCGAGAAGTACAAGGCCGAATGGATCGGCGAGATCCCGCCCGATGAGGCGATCACCATCTACAAGCAAGGCCGCTTCGTCGATCTCTGCACCGGGCCGCATCTGCCCTCGACCGGCAAGCTGGGCCAGGCATTCAAACTGATGAAGGTCGCCGGCGCCTATTGGCGCGGCGACGCAAAGAACGCCCAGCTGCAGCGCGTCTACGGCACCGCCTGGGCGAACGATAAGGATCTCGCGCGATACCTGACCCTGCTGGAAGAAGCCGAGAAGCGCGATCACCGCCGCCTTGGCCGCGAGCTCGACCTCTTCCATCAGCAAGAGGAGGCGGTCGGCAGCGTCTTCTGGCACCCCAAGGGCTGGACGCTGTGGCGTGTCATCGAAAACTATCTGCGCGCCCGTCTCGAGGCGGGCGGCTATGTCGAGGTCAAGACGCCGCAGCTGCTTGACCGCGCCTTGTGGGAAGCTTCGGGCCACTGGGAGAAGTTCCGCGAGAATATGTTCATTGCCCAGAGCGCCGACGAGCGCGTGCTGGCGCTGAAGCCGATGAACTGCCCGGGACACGTGCAGATCTTCCGCCAGGGCTTGAAGAGCTATCGCGATCTGCCGCTGCGCATCGCCGAGTTCGGCTCATGCCACCGCAACGAGCCGTCGGGCGCGCTGCACGGCGTCATGCGGGTGCGCGCCTTCACCCAGGACGACGCGCACATCTTCTGCGCCGAGGACCAGATCACCGCGGAAAGCATCAAGTTCTGCGACCTCCTGCGCGTCGTCTACAAGGATTTCGGTTTCGACGACGTCTCGGTGAAATTCTCCGACCGGCCGAAGGTGCGCGCCGGCAGCGATGAGGTCTGGGATCGCGCCGAGGCAGCTCTGCGCATCGCCGTCGAGGCGGCCGGCCTGCCCTATACGATGAATCCCGGCGAGGGCGCCTTCTATGGGCCGAAGCTCGAATTCGTGCTGCGCGACGCGATCGGCCGCGATTGGCAGTGCGGCACGCTGCAGGTCGATTTCGTTCTCCCGGAGCGGCTCGACGCCAGCTATATCGGCGAGGACGGGTAGCGCCATCGCCCGGTCATGCTGCACCGCGCCATCTTCGGCTCGATGGAGCGCTTCATCGCCATCCTGATCGAGCAATATGCCGGCAAGTTCCCACTCTGGCTCGCGCCGGTGCAGGCGGTGGTCGCCACCATCACCTCGGATGCCGATGAGTATGCGGCCGAGGTCGGGCGGATCTGCGCCGCCGCCGGGCTGCGGGTCGAGGTCGATACCGCCAACGAGAAGATCAACTACAAGGTGCGCGAGCACAGCCTGGCGAAGGTGCCGATCATGCTCGTCGTCGGCAAGCGCGAGGCCGAGCAGCGTACTGTCGCGCTACGCCGTCTGGGCGGAAAAGAGCAAGAAATTCTTGCGCTCGACGCCGCCATCGCTAGATTGACTGCCGAGTCCGCAC
>WNEZ01005580.1_pt1 | contig 11024 bp, 10 predicted proteins | sample 5400521 | NCBI WGS metagenome assembly WNEZ01 (sample SAMN13153339, study PRJNA577476) | soil metagenome | isolation source: 120 cm saprolite under Douglas fir tree site 2 hole 1 replicate 1 | place: USA:California | collected 2015-04-18
TCATGTACTCACCCGGAGCGGACGGGTAGAGTGCTGGGGTGCATTGCTCTTTCACCCAACCGAATGGCTCTTCCTTCCCTTTAGGATCGGACGCTGTGAACTTCGAGGTGTTGGGGCACATGGGTGCGACGCCGGGAAAAGTTCCGTCCATGGCGTGGACGTGAACATCGATTACCGGTGGAGCTTTGGCCTCAGTGTTCTGTGCGAGAGAGACCGTTGAGCAGGATGAAAGGAGTACAGCGCAACACAAGAATCGCCAGATTGGGCCTGAGGACATTTAGAATCTCCTTTTTGCGCACACGCTAACTTCGATCGTCAGAGGTATACCATAGCTCTCGCATTCGTGCGGGTCCATGGCCAACAGGCGGGTCGTAGGTGCGCGGCTCTTGTTTGCCGGCGGCATGCCCTGAATCGTCTCGCGTCACCTGCGATGTCTTGTATGACTTGTGCTGCGTTTGGCAATTCCCGCGTCGCTTGTAGGTCAGTGTAAAACAAAACCACGCTACGGTGTCGCGCCACGGGCCTGGCAGGCCCTGCCGTCCCCACAATCAAGTTCCGCCTCATTTGACAGCCCTCCCCTCCTTGTATACCGTGCCGCCATGGCCAGAAGGAAACCATCTGTCGCTCCCAGTCCCGTCGCCGGCAATGGAGTCATAGTGGATCGCGCCACGGACGTCCTCTCCTTTACCTTGAACAATCCTGGCCACGGCAACGAAGTCACCGGCGCGACGTTCGACGCCATGCTGGCTGAACTGCGCAAGGAGGCCTCAAGACCTCGCGCCCGCGTCTTGCGTGTTCGAGCGCGCGGCGCCGTTTTCTGCACTGGACGCGAGCGTGCCGCTCGCACGCCTGCGGCCGTTCGCCGCGAATCGGCTCGTATCGTCAAGTTCAAAGCCGCCCTTCGTTCTTCTCCCTTGATCAGCGTCGCGGAGGTCCAGGGCGACGCCTTCGGTTTCGGCTTTGGCCTCGCGATCGTGTGCGACTTCGCGCTCGTCGCGGAGCACGCTAATCTCGCGTTCCCCGAGATGCGCCACGGCCTCGCCCCTGCCGCCATCTTGTCCTATCTCGGTGAATACGCGCTTCCCCGCTTCACTTTTCCGCTCGTTCTGTTCGGCGAGCCCATCGACCCGCACCGCGCGCAGCAAATCGGCCTGATCTCGCAAGTTTGTCCTGCCGATCGCCTGTCGACCGAAGCAGACTCCCTCGTCGAGCGCATCCTGCAACTCGACCCCGCCGCTGCGCGCCGCTGCAAAGCTTTCTTTCTCAGCGCCCAGCAAAACTCCTTCGACCAAAACTGCCGTCTCGCCGTCGATGCCTTGACCAAAGGCACCTTGGCTTTGCTCGCGAGGAAGAAGTGAACTCCCTGTGACCGCGGACTCCGGCGCGCGTCTCGACCGTCTCCCCATCTCCAGTTTCCATCACCGCATCATGTTGCTCATCGGCGTCGGCATGTTTTTCGATGGCTTTGATATCTACGTCGCCGCCACCGTTCTCGGCGCCACGCTCAAAACCGGTTTTTCCACCATGGGCCAGAACGCGCAGTTCATGTCCCTCACCTTTGTCGGCATGATGCTCGGATCGTTCTTGACCGGCTTCCTCGGCGACCGCTACGGCCGCCGCTTCACCTATCAAGCCAATCTCGCCATCTTCGGCCTCGCCTCCATCGCGTCTGCCTTTGCACCCTCGATGACGGCGCTGACTCTGCTGCGCTTCATCATGGGCGTTGGCCTCGGTGCAGAAAACGTTGTCGGATACTCCACGATGACCGAGTTTGTCCCGCCGCAAGCCCGCGGCAAGTGGCTCGGCTTCGTCAACGTTTTCGTGGTGTCCGGCTTGCCCGTCGCTGCACTCCTCGGAACGCTCGTCATCCCGCATTTCACCTGGCGCGCCATGTTCGCGCTCGGCGGAGTTGGCGCTCTCGTCATCTGGTATCTCCGCAAAGCCTTGCCGGAGTCGCCGCGCTGGCTGGAATCCATAGGCCGGACTTCGGAAGCGGATGCGCTGCTCCAATCGATCGAACGTGAAGTCTCACTCCAGCACGGTCCTCTCCCGCCCCCAGTGCCGTTGCCTTCCATGCCTGTGTCGAGGAGCCTCCGCACACTCCTTGGCCCCACCCTCCTGCCTCGCATGTTTGTGGGAATCACCACCATGATCGTCCTGAACACTCTGGTCTTCGGGTTCGTGACCTGGCTACCTTCCTTTTTCGTTCACGAAGGCCTCAGCATCGTCACCTCCTTCAGCTACTCGTTTGTCATGGCGCTCGGCGCGCCCGTCGGATCGGCCGTCGCCGCATTCACCGCCGATTCCTGGGGACGCAAGCCCACCATTGTCGGCGCGTCCATCCTGACCATCCTCCTCGGCAGCATTTACCCCTACATCCACAAGCCAGCCGCCTTGCTCACCGCCGGCTTCCTTCTGACCATTCCAATGTATGTTCTCGTCGCCGTCCCCGTCGCCATTTACGTGCCCGAACTCTTTCCCACGGAGGTCCGCCTGCGCGCCTCGGGAATCTGCAATACCTTCGGACGCGGAGCGACGATCGTCACTCCATTCCTTACTGTCGCGTTGTTTCGCGCTTACGGGATTCGTGGCGTCCTCGGAATGATCATCGGCTTCCTTCTCGTGCAAATCGTTGTCGTCCTCCGCTTCGGAATTGAGCCCAAGAAGCGCCGGCTTGAGGACATGGAACCGGGCTAAAATGCAGGACGGTTGAGGAGGAAGTCCCATGAAGCGCGCGGTTATCGTTTCTCTGTTCTTTTTTCTCGTCGCTGCTGGCTCTATGCATGCACAATCTAAACTCTCGGTAAAGTGGGAAGAGCTGACTGCCGCGGACTTCCGCGATGCCATCCAGCAATCCAAAGGCACCTGCCTGCTGCCCTTCGGCATCCTGGAAAAGCATGGCCCGCATCTGCCCCTCGGCACGGACCTTCTCAACGTTCGGCACGCGTCCTTGCGCGCAGCCCAGCAGGAATTCGCCGTCGTTTTTCCCCAGTATTATTTCGGTCAGATTTTCGAAGCCAAGCACGAACCCGGAACCATCGCCTACAGCATGGAACTTCAGTTGAAGATGCTCCAGGAAACCACCGATGAAATGGCGCGCAATGGCTGCAAGAAAATCGTCATCGTCAACGGTCACGGCGGAAACGGGCACCTGCTTCCCTTTTTCGCCCAGGCGCAGCTCGATCGCCCCCACGATTATGTCGTCTATCTCCTCGACGGTGAACGCAGCCGCCCCGGTGGCCCGCCCAAAAAATCAGCTGGCATTGACTACCACGCCGGTGAGAACGAAACCTCGAACACCATGGTTTCCCGCCCCGACCTCGTCCACCTCGACCGCGCCGCCAGCGAATCCGGCAGCGACCAGAAGCGCGTGAACCTGCCCGCGGACCTTTATACCGGCATCTGGTGGTACGCCCGTTTTCCGAACCACTACTCCGGTGACGGCTCCGTCGCCACTCGCGACCTCGGCGATTGGAACATGAACAATTGGATCGCCGCCGTCGTCGAAGCCACTCGCGCCGCAAAGGCCGACGATCAAAGCCTCAAGCTCCAAAACGAGTTCTACGAAAAGAGCAAACACCCGCTCGACACGCGGCCATGAGACGTGCTCCGCGCATCAGCAAACGCCGTTCCTTAAATGAATTTGCTCTAGGAATTTGAAAGGATTAGCGGGACTTGCTGACTTGCTCGATCCAGCGCCGCAGTACTTCATGGTAAGGCGCATCCAGGTCGATGAACTCCACGCCCAGGCCGATCTGGGGCTTCACAATTCGCACCACGCCCAGCGCTTCCACCTTCTGGTCCTTGCGCGTCAGCGTGATTCGCAGCCGCGTATTCGACGGCAGCGGCCGGCTCGTGCAGATGAACGCTCCGCCCATCGAGATGTCCGACGTCACTCCTTCGACCTTCGCGCCGCTCTCCAGGTCCAGCAGCACAGCGTCCGCGGCAAATGGGTAGCGAATACAATACCGGCGGTCGCGCACCGCTATGCCGCGCGCGTCGCCTTTCAGTGTTCGGTCGTCCATGGAAATTACATTGCTCACAGTCGTTTAGGCCGGGATGCACACAGCTCTATCTTCACCCGGGGCGCTCCGGTACCACCTAGTTTGCCCCACTCTGCCTCGCAAGCACTTTTTTCCAATCACCGACCACGCCAAAAAGGTAACAGCATCTACGCCCCATCTGCGCCACTCTTTGTCCCTTCACGTTATTACTTGGAACGACAAACCCCCGCCTCTCCCCGCCACCAGCCCCTTCCCTCCGTGCTAGCCTGAATGCTAGGTTTCTCTCTTATTGCGCCATGACCACAATATCTGACGGCCTCCGCCAAAGTGACCGCGTCAGCTTCCGCATTCCCGTGGAAGCCTCGTGGGTTTCGTCCTCCGGCCATACCATCACGCAAACCGCTGAAACCATGCTCGTCAGCCGCAATGGCGGCGTCCTCCGCCTCACCGAAAAACTCTCCATGGGTCAGGAGCTCCACCTCCGCCGCAATCTCGAAGCCAACCTCTGGAAAAACGCCCGTGCTCGCGTCGTCGCCGAAATCGACCAGGACCCTCCCAATCATTTCCTTTACGCCATCCATCTCCTCGAGCCCCGCGTCGACTTCTGGGACATCGACTTCCCCTCTCCCCACAAAGACGAGGAAGCTCTCGCGCGTCTCCTCATGGAGTGCAGCTTCTGCCAGCGCCGCGAAGTCGTTTATCTCGATGAAATCCAGTTGAAATCCTTCGAAGTCCGCAAATGCGTCGCGCGCGTCTGCCGTATTTGCGATTCCCCTTCCATCTGGATCGAATCGCTCTCCGAAGTACGCAACCCGGAGAATGGTGCCGCCGGCTCCACCGTCGAAGACCGCGTCATTCCCCGCCGCAACCGCACCCGCATCAAAGCCCGCATCCTCGCCTGCATCCGCCGTCGCGGCTTCCAGGAAGAAATCGCCGTCTGCGAAGATCTCTCCAAAGGCGGCCTCAGCTTCCGCAGCCGCAATCAATACGCCGAAGGCTCCCGCGTCGAAGTCGCCGTCCCTTTCACTCCCGGCACCGGCGCCATCTTCGTCCCCATCCGCATCGTCTTCTCACAATCCATCCCCACCGCCGGCCTCTACCGCCACGGCGCCGCCTACATCAAGCCCCCCCTCGAGTCCTAATTTTGGAGTGCAGTAGCGCAGCTACCGCTTTTCTTTCGTCCGGCAGCATCCATCGTCGCCCATTCCCAACCCGTCATTTGCGTTTTCTGCGTCTCGGGAGGATTTACGGGATCGACGAGTCATAACAACGGTAATGTCGCGGGCATCGCCAACAACGTGGACTGGCATCGCACACAATCCTTCACTTACGACTCGCTCAACCGCCTCGCCACTGCCCAGACTGCCGCTACCAACCAGCCCGCCTATCAGGGCGACTCCTACAGTTTGCAGGACTGCTGGGGAGAGCAGTTCACCTACGATCCTTGGGGCAACCTCACCACCATCAGCGGCGTCTCCTCGGCTTATACTGGCTGCACGCAGGAAAGCCTCAACATGTCCGCCACCACCAAGAACCAGCTTCAGGACCTCAACAACGGCTACGTGTACGATTCCGCCGGCAACCTGATCAACATTCCCGCCATTGGCGCCTACACCTTCGACGCCGAAAATCACTTGGTCTCGGCCGGCGGTCTCGCCTATCTCTACGACGGCGACGGCAAGCGCGTCGCCAAGGCCCCGTCAAACACACCTACCCAGCCCAATTACATCTACTGGTACGGTGCCGGGAGCGACATTCTTGAGGAAACCGATGGCGCCGGGAACATCCTCTACCGCGATTTTTATTTCAACGGCATGCGCGTCGCCCGTGCGGAGCCCGACTGGGTCGACCACTTCGCCTACGACGCCCTCGGCAACACCCGTATGGTCTACGGCGATGGCGACCCCGACGGCGGCTTCTCCGATTACTATCCCTTCGGGGGCGAGCGCTCCATCCCGGCCACCAATGCCGTCAACGTCCGCTTCAAATTCACCGGCAAAGAGCGCGACAACGAATCTGGCTTAGATAACTTCGGCGCGCGCTATATGGCAGGTACCATGGAACGCTTCATGTCCGCTGATCCGTTCACGGTGACACCAGGCCGCGTCATAGACCCGCAGCAGCTGAATCTTTACGCCAACGTCAGGAACAATCCGCTGACGCACATCGATCCGACGGGAATGATCATCGATGACGCTGCTTGCAGGCAGGACATGAAACACTGCGGGAAGGACTGGCAAAAGGTTCAGGACATCGCAAACCAGCAGGATAAGAACGGGAATTACGTACATCCAGAGCTGCACAATGAGCTCAGCACTCTCCAGAACGACTCTCGCACATTCGTGGTAGAGAATTCCAAGCTAGATGCAGGCACGGCGGGTCAGTTCACGATCACGAACTTCACGGCTGACGGAAAGGACTTCACCAGAGCCACGTTGCAACTCGACTTCAAACAGATAAAGGGAATCTCCGGCGTGACCGGTGCCGATCTCGTGCCGGGCTTCAACAAGTATCAGGGGCTTCTCGATTCGCCGATCTACGGACTGGCGGAGACATTCGGTCATGAAGGTGCTCATGGCCTGTTCTCGATCCAGAACCCGGCCCAGGCCGTCGGAATCCAGCAACTCCTGAACCAGCGGGACGCCGCAATGCAAGGCCAGCACTACCCGTACCCGCCGGATGTGATGCAGAAGATGCAAGCCGCAGATCAGGCGTTGATTCCTACCGAACGATTCGCGCAGCAGGCAGAAAAAATCATTAACGGAGAATTGCAGGCGGACAAGAAAAAACAATGACTAATCGAATACTGAATCTACTGATCTTCGCCGTAGCACTGTCGGCGGAGCCATCCTTCGCTGCTGCACAGCAGAGAGGGAATTCTTCGCCTTGCATGGTTGAGTATGAAAATCACAATCAGATCGACTACGGCCCTCTGATCGTTCAGGAAGTGAAAGGAACGATCATAGACCCGCAGCAGGTTGCAGTTCCGAAAGTGTGCGTGGGCATTTTCACGGAGAAGGAGCACAAGTTAGTCGCCACTACGGAAAGCGATGCGGACGGCAAGTTCTCTCTGCAAAGCCTTCCGCCTGGGCGGTATCGGCTAGTTGTGAATGCAGATCCTCTGTGTGCCGCAAATGTTCCGCTACAGGTAGTGAAGCGCCAGAAGAAAAACCGAATCTTGCAGGTTCATATGAAACCGCGCGGACTCGACACATGTAGCTATGGGGAGGCGGTAAAGGCCGCTAAGTCTGTGAAGAGTAAAAGCACGCCGCCAGTTGCTTCTACGGCGCAGTGACCTACATATACGACTGCCCAGTCCGACATGCGCCCCTGCTCTACAAGTTCACCGGCAAAGAAAAGTTCACCGGCAAAGAACGCGATAGCGAAAGCGGTCTTGATAACTTTGGCGCCCGTCCTGTCTCTACCGATCCCGTTCAATCCGCCCAGCAACCGTTCAACCCCCAATTTCTACCGTTCGCTGCAAAACACTTAACAACTTAAGTAAGATGTGCTATTCTCTCCCGTGTTTGTTAACACTGAGCCTCGAAGTGCCAATCTCCACCCTCGCGTGGTCCTTTCCCTCCTCCTTCGTCCGGTTGCGTCCGACGCTCTTCTCCCCACTGATCACCCTCTATCGAAGCTCGACCCACCATTGCTTTAAGTCCTTTAGCTGCAACACTTATCAATCTTCCCGCAAGTGTTGCAAACAAAAGACTTACTTCCCGGCTAAGCCCTTTAGATGCAATACTTACAAAAAACACGGGAAGGGGAAGGAAGGTACGACCGTGGCATTCCTGAAGGATTACTCTAAATCGGCTCGTACCCCACTAGAAAGGAAGGGTCTGCCCCGCGCAATCGCGGAAAGGCTACAGGAAGGTTCGGCCTACCCTGAGCTTTCAACTTTCAATCGAAGATCCCAGCCGGGTCGGAACTGTCGATCGAAGATCCCGACTTGGTCGGGACTGCCGGCTGAATCTTCAATCCAGCGCCGGAACCGCGTTCCGCTCCTGGCGCCGCCGATGCAGATAGTGCATCGCAATGTTCAGATAGATGTTGCCGCACGGCGTTTCAATGCAAATCACCAGCGCTTCCGTGTCCGCGCTTCCCGCCAGACCCGTTTCGTCCATGTGAATTTCCGGCGGAAGCACTTTGAAATGAAAACCCTGGTCGTTCAGCAGCGTCACGGAATTGCCGATGACCATGTTCGCCATCTCGCAAACCGTCTCCCGCACGACCTGGTCGCTCGCTTCAACTTCCGTTCCCGCAAGAATCGTCGCCACCTTCATCGCCACTTCCGGCGACAAATCGAGAATCACGCGCCCCTCAATGTCGCCCTTGATGGCGATCAGCGCCGCAACACCTTTCCGGCGATACGCGTCTTCGTCCATTTCCAGGTCCACGATTTTCGTCGGCGCCTGCAACGATTCCGCAAAAACCGCATCCGCGGCGTTGATGAACGGCTGAATCAGTTCCATTCTCATGAGCGGTGTTCTCCTGCCATCGCCACCGGCGCGCCCACGGCGTTGGGATCGTCGCTGAGCACGTACCGGAGAATTTCGTACAGTACTTCCGGCTTCACCGGCTTCTGCACAAAATGCTTCGCGCCCTTCTGCAGCGCAGCCAGGATATTTTCCTGGTACCCCACTGACGAGACCATGACGATGCGCGCATTGGCGTGCTGCCGCACGATGCGCTCCACCGCCTCGATCCCTTCCATCTGCGGCATGGTGATGTCCATGAGCACGATGTCCGGACTAATCCGGTTGAATTCCGCGATGGCCGTCAAGCCATCTCCGGCTTCGCCGGCCACTTCGCCGCCGAACATCTCGATCATTTTGATGAGATTCTTGCGCGCGAAGACGGAATCGTCCACCACGAGGTAGCGAACCGGCTGATTGTCTTTCCGAAGTAGAGCGGCAAATTGTTTCATGGCCTTCTCCTTATCCCCGCTCTCGCTTTCACGAGCGCGAGGAAGAAACGGGGGTCTTTTCGTTCTTATCGTTCTTTTCAAACTTTTCGTTCTTGTCGTGCTTATCAAGCTTCTCGTTCTTCTCGATTTTTTCGGTGGAGCTGCGTTCCGCGCCGTAGTTGCTCACGAGGTACGCACCGAGTCCATCGAGCGGAATAATCTTGTTCGCATAACCCTTAAGAATCGCCGCACGCGGCATTCCGCTCACGACGCAGGTATCTTCGCTCTGGGCGATGGTCATTCCGCCGGCGGCCTTGATCGCTCCGAGGCCTTCGGCGCCATCATCGCCCATGCCGGTCATGATAATTCCGACGCTGGTAAGTCCAAATTCCTGCGCGACGGAATGAAATAAGACATCGGCGGATGGACGATGCCCGTTCACGGGCGGGCCGTCGGAGAGAATTACCATATCGCCGCGCGGCATGCGCCGTATCATCATGTGGCGATTTCCCGGACAAATCAAAACGCGGCCGGCGAGAAGAAGATCGCCGGACCGCGCTTCGTGAACTTCGAGAGCGCAGCATTCATCGAGGCGTTTCGCGAACATTTCCGTAAAACCTTCGGGCATGTGCTGGACGACCAAAATGGTGGAAAGAAAATCCGGGGGAATTTGCGACAAAACAAATTGCAACGCGTTCGGACCGCCAGTAGAAATTCCGATGGCGATGATGCGGCGCGGAGGAAACGCGGCGCGGGTTCCTTTCTTCGGCCCGACAGTTTCCTGAATTACTGCCGGAGGAAGTTTGCGGCCGGAAGCGCGCTTGGCGACTTTGATTTTTTCAATCAGCTGAGTGGCGATTTCGTCGAGGTGGCCGACGGCGGCGTCCTTTGGCTTTGCGAGAAAATCGACAGCGCCGAGCGCGAGAGCCTTGAGCGTGGCGTAGCCGCCTTCTTTCGAATGCGTGCTGAAGAGAATGACGGGCAAGGGAGCGCGGCGCATGATGAGGCGCAAAGTTTCCATGCCGTCCATGCGCGGCATCTCGAGGTCAAGGGTGACGACGTCGGGATTGAGCTCTTCAATTTTTTTCAACGCGAAGGCGCCGTCCATGGCGGTGCCGACCACTTCGATGGAAGGTTCGCGCGCAAGGATCGCGGGGATCAGTTTCCGCATGAGAGCGGAATCATCAACGACGAGAACTCGGATGCGTTCGCTCACGCGATGGCTCCGAGCGGCGTGGCGCGCGAGAGCCGCGAAAGGACAGCGGGAACATTGAGGATGAGGACAACGGTACCGTCACCGAGAATGGAGGCGCCGCTGACCAAGTCGCTGGAGACGATTTCGCCGGGGAGCGCTTTGATGACCAATTCTTCCTCGCCAACCAGGCTGTCCACGAGAAGACCAAAACGCTTTTCGGCAGCGCCGATGACGATGACGAAATGCTTCTTTCGAGCGGGCTGAGTGTCAATGCTGCGCAAACGGCTAAGATGATCCAGCCGGACGAGCGTAAGAATCTGTTCGCGGAGACGCACCACTTCGCGCTGGTCCACACGATGAATTTCGGGAGCAGTGATGCGCGTGATTTCCACCACCGAGGAGAGCGGTACAGCGAAAAGACGGCCGCCGACGCGGAAAAGCAAGGTCTGAATACTCGCCAGGGTGAGCGGCGCGCGAAGCTGAATTGTTGTCCCACGGCCACCTTGCGAAGAAACGTGAACGGTGCCCTTGAGGCGGTCGAGGACGGTGCGAACAACATCCATGCCGATACCACGACCAGAAACTTCCGTCACTGCGGAAGCGGTACTGAATCCTGATTCAAAAATAAGATTGAGGGTTTCCTGATCGGTCAGGCGCTTTGCTTCTTCCGGTTTTATCACGCCTTTTTCAACGGCGCGGGCGCGGAGTTGAGCAGGATCGATGCCGCGGCCATCGTCGCGAACTTCAATGACCACCTGAGTGCCCTGATGATAGGCATTGAGATAGACGGTGCCGCGCGCGGGCTTTCCGGCAGTCAAACGCTCATCGGCAGGCTCGATACCGTGGTCCACCGAGTTGCGGACTAGATGCATGAGCGGTTCGGCAAGGGAGTCGAGAATGCCTTTGTCGAGATCGG
>WNEZ01005582.1_pt1 | contig 11024 bp, 8 predicted proteins | sample 5400521 | NCBI WGS metagenome assembly WNEZ01 (sample SAMN13153339, study PRJNA577476) | soil metagenome | isolation source: 120 cm saprolite under Douglas fir tree site 2 hole 1 replicate 1 | place: USA:California | collected 2015-04-18
GCCGCACCAGCGCCGACATTCGCGCGCAGCGCCCCGACTGGCAGCTATTCCGCGACGGCTGCCCGGGAGGGGAGTCGCCGGACCAGATCGGAGCACGGGCCGACCGGGTATTGCACCGGATCCGAGCCATCGAAGGGAACGTCCTGCTCTTCTCGAGCGGGCATTTTCTTCGAGTGTTCGCCGCCCGCTGGCTTGGGCTCGAACCGGGGGCGGGCAGGTACTTCCTGCTCGGCACGGCCAGTCTCAGTGCGATGGGGCACGAGCATGATCGATCCGAGCCGGTGATCCGTCTCTGGGACGAGATGCCTCAAGAACGCTAGGAGAAAGCATGGCAATGGGAGCTAGAACGGTAGCGGTTCCTCGAGCAGCCAAAGCCCCGGACACCATCGAGGCGCTGCTCCGGCAATATGGTGGCACGATAGAGCTGACCGGTAACGAAGATTCGTTCTACGAGCGGCACCTACTCTTCGACAACGTCCTCGATCCCGCTGCGACCGGGTTGCGTGAGCGCTATGAAGCGTTCGCGCGCTCCGTCCGCGACGTCCTCTCGCAGCGATGGGTCCGCACAGGGCAGACGTACGATCGCGTGAATCCCAAGCGCATCTACTACCTCTCGATGGAATTTCTGGTCGGCCGCTCGTTGAGCAACAACCTCACGAATCTGCTGCTGAGTCCCTTTGTGAGCGAAGCCGTCAAGAAGAAGAAGTCCCTGGATTGGCTCGGCCTGGTCGAAGAGGAACCCGACGCCGGGCTGGGAAATGGCGGGCTCGGGCGTCTGGCTGCGTGCTTTCTCGATTCGATGGCCACGATGCAGTTGCCGGCGATGGGGTATGGGCTCCGGTACGAGTACGGAATGTTCCGGCAATCGATCGTGGACGGTTGGCAACACGAGCAGCCTGACAACTGGCTTCGTCGCCCCGACCCGTGGGAGGTCGCTCGTCCCGACGAGCGGGTCGAGATCAAGCTGAACTGCTCGTTCGAGATCCGGGGAGGAGCGCTGCGCCCGGTCCTGGGCCGGCCATCCACGCTGTGCGGCATTCCGTTCGATCGGCCTGTCGCCGGCTATGGCGGCAAGACGATCAACACGCTACGCCTCTGGGCAGCGAGCGCGTCCGATTACTTTGATTTCCAGGCGTTCAGTCACGGCGATTTCGTCAACGCGCTGGCAGCGACGCTTGCGGCCGAGTCGCTCACCCGGGTTCTCTACCCCGACGATTCCACGACCCAGGGGCAAGGGCTGCGGTTCGTGCAGGAGTATTTCCTCGTCGCTTGCTCGCTGGCCGATCTGGTCCGACGATTTCGGCGCACCAATGCTGACTGGAGTGCGCTTCCCGAAAAGGTCGCCATCCAGCTCAACGATACCCACCCGGCGATCGCCGTACCCGAGCTGATGCGGATCCTGCTCGATGAGGCGCACCTCGGATGGGATCAGGCCTGGGACCTCACCCAACGGACGCTGGCGTATACGAATCACACGCTGCTGCCCGAGGCGCTCGAAAAATGGCCGCTCGCGTGGTTCGAGACGCTGCTGCCTCGCCATCTCGAGATCATCTTCGAGATCAACCGGCGACTTCTGGATAACGTCCGGCGCCGCTTCCCCGGGGATGAGGGCCGTGTGCGACGCACCAGCCTGATCGAAGAGGGCCCGGAGAAACACGTCCGCATGGCCAACCTCGCCATCGTCGGCTCGCACAGCACGAACGGCGTGGCGGCGATCCACTCTGCGCTGCTGCGCTCGGTCACGGTGAGGGACCTGGCCGAGATGTTCCCCGATCGCTTCGGCAACAAGACCAATGGAGTCACCCCGCGGCGCTGGCTGCTGCTGGCGAACCCGGCTCTCGCCAGGACCATCACCGAAACCATCGGCGATGAGTGGATCGCCGACCTCGGCCAGCTGGCGAGGCTTAAGCCGCTTGCCGACGACGCAAGCTTCCGCGACGCATTTCGCGCGACGAAGCGAGCGGCCAAGTCCTCCTTCGCGGATTGGCTCCGATCGAGCCTGGGGCAGACGGTAGATCCCGACACCATCTTCGACAGCCAGGTCAAACGCATCCACGAATACAAGCGGCAGCTTCTCAATGCGCTGCGGATCGTCGTGCTCTACAACCGCTTGCGGGAGAACCCGACGCTCCAGATGACGCCGCGGACGTTCCTCTTCGCCGGCAAGGCGGCCCCGGCCTACCATCTGGCCAAGCTCATCATCAAGCTCGTGAACAACCTCGCCGCGACAATCGACGCCGATCCGTCGGTGAGGGGGCGGCTTAAGATTTTGTTCCTGCCCGAGTACTCCGTCTCGCTGGCCGAGCGGCTGATTCCCGCCACCGACGTCTCCAACCAGATCTCGACCGCCGGCTACGAGGCAAGCGGCACGAGCAACATGAAGTTCATGATGAACGGCGCGCTGACGATCGGCACCCGCGACGGCGCAACGATCGAGATGGCGCAGGAAGCGGGGGAGGACAACTTCTTCCTCTTCGGCCTGACCGCGGAACAGGTCGCTGCCAGTCGCGCTTGGTACAACCCCCGCTGGCACTACGACAACCAGCCAGAGGTCCGCGCGGCGCTGGACCTGATCTTCTCCGATCACTTCAGTCGCAATGAACCGGGTATCTTTGCGCCGCTGCGCGATACCCTGCTCACGCGCGGCGACTACTACATGCACCTCGCGGACCTCGGATCCTATCTCGAGGCCGACGACAAACTCTGCGCGGTGTACGCGGACCCGGAAGCATGGGCGCGCAAGGCCATCCTGAACGTGGCCAGCTCCGGCAAGTTCTCGAGCGACCGCACCATCGCCGAGTACGCGGCCGACATCTGGCACGTCAAGCCGTGTCCGGTGCCGTGATGAGCGCACCATGATCCCCGACGTGAAAAAGGGTGTCACCATCTCGCCGCTGGCCGGCAAGCCGGCCCCGAAGTCCATGCTCGTCGACCTCGCCCGGCTCGAACGGGAGTACCACGAACGCAAGCTGGACTTCAGCGATCCGAACCAGCTCGTCAGCTTCGGCACCAGCGGGCACCGCGGCTCATCATTGCGCGGCTCGTTCAACGAGGCCCACATCGCGGCGATCGCGCAGGCGATCTGCGACTACCGCCGCGGTCAGAGGACCGACGGCCCGCTCTACATGGGGAAGGACACCCACGCCCTATCCGAGCCAGCCCAGCAGACCGCCCTCGAAGTGCTGGCGGCGAATGGCGTCGAGACAATCATCCAGCGCGACGCCGGCGTCACGCCGACGCCCGTCATCTCGTGGGCCATTCTCACCTACAACCGCGGGCGCAAGGCGCACCTCGCGGACGGGATCGTGGTCACGCCCTCGCACAACCCGCCGGAGGACGGCGGCTTCAAGTACAACCCGCCCCACGGCGGACCGGCCGACACCGACGTGACCGAGTGGGTTCAGAAGCGGGCGAACGCCCTGCTGCGGGCCGGGAACGCGGGCGTCAAGCGGGTGCCGTTCGCGACCGCGATCAGCGGGGCGAGCACGCACCAGGAGGACTTCGTCCTGCCGTACGTGCAGGATCTGAGAAACGTCGTGGACATGGACGCTGTCCGGGTCGCCGGCGTCGAGCTGGGCGTGGACCCACTCGGCGGAGCGGCGAAGCCGTACTGGGAGCCGATCAACTCGGTCTACCAGCTCCACATCAACGTCGTGAACACGGCGATCGACCCGACGTTCTCGTTCATGACGGTGGATCACGACGGCAAGATCCGCATGGACCCCTCGAGCCCGTACGCGATGGCGCGGCTGGTCGGGCTGAAAGATCAGTTCCGCGTCGCCTTCGCCAACGATGCCGACTCGGACCGGCACGGCATCGTGACCCGGTCCGCGGGATTGATGAACCCCAACCACTACCTGGCGGTGGCTATCCGCTACTTGCTCACGCATCGCCTCCACTGGTCGACGCACGCCACAGTCGGCAAGACGCTGGTCAGCAGCAGCCTCATCGATCGCGTCGTCGAAAAGCTGGGCCGCCAGCTGTACGAGGTGCCCGTGGGCTTCAAGTGGTTCGTGCCCGGCCTGCTCGACGGCTCGTGCTGCTTCGGTGGCGAGGAGAGCGCCGGGGCCAGCTTCCTGCGGGACGACGGCACCGTTTGGACGACCGACAAGGACGGCCTGATCATGGACCTCCTGGCGGCGGAAATCACCGCGCGCACCGGCAAGGATCCAGGCGAGCATTACCGGGAGCTGGTGGCGGAGCTCGGCACCTCGTTTTACACGCGCATCGACGCGCCGGCCACGCCCGAGCAAAAGGGGCGACTAAAGTCCCTGTCAGCCGAGGCCGTCCAGGAAGAGACGCTCGCCGGCGAGCCGATCACCGCCAAGCTGACCAAAGCCCCCGGCAATGGCGCGGCGATCGGCGGCCTGAAGATCGCAACCGCGAGCGGGTGGTTCGCGGCTCGGCCGTCCGGCACGGAGAACATCTACAAGATCTACGCGGAGAGCTTCAGGGATGCGGCGCACCTGGACGCGCTCGTGAGCGGGGCCCAGGAGCTCGTCAACGCCGCGATCGGGGACCGCAAATGAGTCTGCCTCCGTTCGCCCCGGAGTACCGGGCTTCCGGCCTCCTGCTGCATGTCACGTCGCTGCCCTCGCCGTACGGGATTGGCGATCTGGGTCCGGCGGCCGTGGCGTGGGTCGACCGGCTTCACGAGGCGGGGCAACGCTGGTGGCAGGTGCTGCCGTTGGGTCCCACCGGGTATGGCGATTCGCCGTACCAATCCCTGTCGTCGTTTGCCGGCAACCCGTTGCTGATCAGCCCCGACTGGCTGATCGAGGACGGACTGTTGCGCGCGAGCGACTGCGCGGGCGGCTCGTTTTCGGCCACTGCCGTTGATTTCGACGCCGTGAAGGGATTCAAGTACGCCGTGCTCGAGACCGCATGGAAGAACTTCAGCGCCGACGCCCGCTCGGATTTGCGCCTGGCGTTCGAGCACTTCGGGCAGGCCCAGGCCCACTGGCTCGACGACTATGCATTGTTCCACGCGCTCAAGGCCAGATACGGCGGCGCCTCGTATCTACAGTGGCCGGAAGAGCTCGTCCGCCGCACGCCAGCCGCGCTCGACCAGGCGCGGCGAGATCTGGCGAGTCAGGTCGGGCAGGTTCGATTTGCTCAGTTCCTTTTGTCCCGTCAGGGGACCCGTCTGAAAGCCCACGCGCGCGCAAAAGGCGTGCGCGTGATCGGTGACCTGCCCATCTTCGTTTCCCCGGACTCGGTCGATGTTTGGGCCCACCCCGAGCTGTTCCTGCTGGACGCCCAGCACCGGCCGCGCGTCGTCGCCGGTGTGCCGCCCGACTATTTCAGCTCGCAAGGACAGCGGTGGGGCAATCCGATCTATGACTGGAACGCGCTCGCCGAGCGGGGGTACCGCTGGTACATCGACCGCCTGCGCGCCTTGCTGGGTTATGTCGACGCGATCCGCCTCGATCACTTTCGCGGATTCGCGGCGGCGTGGCACATCCCGGCCGAGGCGCCGACGGCGCAGTCCGGCCAGTGGGTGCCGGGCCCGGGCGCCGACTTTTTCGGCGCGGTGCAAAGCGCCCTGGGCGCGCTGCCGTTCCTCGCCGAAGATCTAGGAACCATCACGCCGGACGTGGGCGCCCTCCGCGACGGCTTTCACTTCCCCGGGTCGCGCGTTTTGCAGTTCGCCTTCGACGGCCATTCCGACAACCCGCATCTGCCTGACAACTACATCGCCAACACGGTCGTCTACACGGGCACCCACGACAATCCGACGACGCGTGGATGGTATGAGGACCTCCCCGACGCCGAGCAGCGCAACCTGTGGCACTACGTGAAGCGCGCCGCAGGGAGCAGCGCGGAGGTAACGCCCGCCCTGTTGGACCTCGCGTGGTCGTCGGTTTCCGCGCTCGCGATCGCTCCGTTGCAGGACGTTCTCAACCTGGGAAAGGACGCTCGGATGAACCTGCCTGGGAGCGCCGAAGGTAACTGGCGCTGGCGCTGCACCGTAGAGATGCTGTCCGCCTCAGCCTTCCAGTCGCTGCGAGACTTGACCGACGCGTCGGCGCGGTCGGGTCTCGAAACGCCCGTGGGCCTGATCGTCGAACGCGTCGGCGACCTTCCGACTCATGACTTTCCTACACCGGAGGTGACACGATGAAAGCCACCGAAACGCTCCACGACGAGGGCCAGAGTCTCTGGCTCGACAACATCACCCGAGATCTCCTGGAGAGCGGGACACTCAAGCGCTACATCGACGAGCTGTCGGTGACGGGGCTGACCTCCAACCCGACGATCTTCGACCATGCGATCAAGAACAGCTCGGCCTACGACGCCGCGATCCGGAAGAAGGTCAAGGAAGGCAAGTCGGGCGAGGAATTGTTCTTCGAGCTGGCGCTGGAGGATCTGACCCGGGCGGCCGATCTGTTTCGACCCATCTGGGAGCGAACGCGCGGCGTGGACGGCTGGGTTTCGTTGGAGGTCTCGCCGCTGCTGGCCCACGACACCGCCAGCACGCTCGCCGCAACCAAAGCCCTGCATGCTCGGGCGGGGCGACCGAACCTCCTGATCAAGATCCCCGGCACCAAGGAAGGGCTGCCCGCCATCGAGGAGGCGACCTTCGCCGGCATACCGATCAATGTGACGCTTCTCTTCTCGCCCGAGCACTACCTGGCTGCGGCCGGCGCCTTCTTGCGTGGCATTGAGCGACGCCTCGCCGCGGACCTCGAGCCAGAAGTCGGCTCGGTCGCCTCGGTGTTCATCAGCCGGTGGGACGCGGCGGTTGCGGGCAGGGTGCCGGAGGCGCTCCGCAATCAACTCGGCATCGCAATCGCAAAGCGGACGTACAAGGCGTACCGCAGCCTGCTTGACTCTCGGCGCTGGCAGCGCGTCTTCAACACCGGCGCCCGCCCGCAACGCCTGCTGTGGGCGAGCACCGGCACCAAGGATCCCAGCGCGTCCGACATCCTTTATGTCAAAGCGCTGGCAGCGCCGTTGACGGTGAACACGATGCCCGAGGGCACCCTGAAGGCCCTCGCCGACCATGGAGCGCTCGGCGGTCTGCTGACCGCCGATGGTGGCGATTCCGAGACGGTGTTGGCCCAGTTCGCCGAGGCCGGCATCGATGTGGATGCCCTCGCCACCCAGCTCCAGGACGAAGGCGCGAAGTCGTTCGTCAGCTCCTGGCGCGATCTGATGGGCGTGATCGCCTCCAAGAGCGCCGCCCTGGACAAAGCGAGCTGAACACCATGCGCGTACTGGTTGTCGACGTCGGTGGAACTCACGTGAAGATTCTCGCCACCGGACAGGACGCACCTCGGAAGTTTCCCTCTGGGCCGACGCTCACGGCCAAGCAGATGGTCGCCGGAGTCAAAACCGCCGCCGCGGGCTGGAAATACGACGCGGTGTCGATCGGCTATCCGGGCCCGGTGCTGCACGGTCGTCCGGTCGTGGAGCCGCGTCACCTCGGCGCAGGCTGGGTCGGATTCGACTATCGGACGGCCTTCGGACGCCCGGTCAAGATCGTCAACGATGCCGCGATGCAAGCGCTGGGCAGCTACCGGGGCGGCAAGATGCTCTTTCTCGGCCTGGGAACCGGCCTGGGCTCGACCCTGATCGTCGACGGCATCCTGGAACCGATGGAGTTGGGCCACCTGCCCTACCGGAGCGGAACCTTCGAGGAGTACGTTGGACTGCACGGACTGGAGAAGCGCGGGAAAAAGCAATGGCGGCGTGACGTCGAGGACGTGGTCAAGCGTCTGATTGCCGCGCTCCAGCCCGAGGACGTCGTTCTCGGAGGCGGCAACGCCCACAAGCTGGACACGTTGCCGCCGGGTTCCCGGGCCGGCGACAACGCCAACGCGTTTCTCGGAGGTTTTCGCCTCTGGGAGCAACCGAACGAAACGCAGATCGCATCTCAAGACATGAAAGGGAACCAATGACAACGATGTTGCCACTGATTGCGCGCCCATCGTGGAAGGCGCTGCAGGCCCACCAGGAGAAGATCCGGGAGGTGCACCTACGCACGCTCTTCGGCGACGACCCGACGCGCGGCGAGCGCCTGACCGCGGAGGCGGCCGGCATCTATCTCGACTACTCCAAGAATCGCATCACCGACGAGACCCTCGCGCTGCTCCGTCGCCTGGCCGAGGAGTCCGGCCTGCGCGAGCGCATCGACGGAATGTTCCGGGGGGAAAAGATCAACCTGACCGAAAACCGGTCCGTCCTGCATGTGGCCTTGCGCGCCCCGCGCGGCGCGTCGATCGTCGTGGACGGCAAGGACGTGGTGCCCGAGGTCCACGCCGTACTCGGCGCAATGGCTGACTTCTCGAACCGGGTTCGGAGCGGCGCGTGGAAGGGGCACACCGGCAAGCGCATTCGCAACGTCGTCAACATCGGCATCGGCGGCTCCGACCTCGGCCCGGTGATGGCGTACGAGGCGCTGAAGCACTACAGCGATCGCGCGATGACCTGTCGCTTCGTGTCGAACGTCGACGGGACCGATCTCGCGGAGGCGACCCGCGACCTGGACCCGGCGGAAACGCTCTTCATCGCTTCGTCGAAGACCTTCACCACGCTGGAGACGATGACCAACGCCGAGAGCGCGCGCCGGTGGTTGCTCGCAGGGCTCGGCGGCGACGTCAAGGCGGTGGCCAAGCATTTCGTCGCCGTCTCCACCAATGCCCGGAAGGTGTCGGAGTTCGGGATCGACACCGCGAACATGTTCGGATTCTGGGACTGGGTGGGCGGGCGCTATTCCATGGACTCGGCGATCGGTCTGTCGACCATGCTCGCCGTGGGTCCCGAGAATTTCCGCGCTCTGCTCGACGGCTTCCACCAGATGGACGAGCACTTCCGCACCGCCCCGTTCGAGCGCAACCTCCCAGTGATCCTGGGCCTGTTGACCGTCTGGTACACGGATTTCTTCGGCGCCGAGACGGTGGCCGTGCTGCCCTACGAGCAGTACTTAAAACGCTTCCCCGCGTACCTGCAGCAGCTCACAATGGAGAGCAACGGAAAACACGTCACGCGCGAGGGGGCCGAGGTCAGTTATCCGACCGGGCCGATCTACTGGGGAGAGCCGGGGACGAACGGGCAGCATTCGTTCTACCAGCTGATCCATCAAGGGACCCGCCTCATCCCCTGTGACTTCATCGCCTTCGGCCAGGCGCTGAACCCGCTCGGCCGGCACCACGACATGCTGCTGGCGAACGTGTTCGCGCAGACCGAGGCGTTGGCCTTCGGCAAGACGCGCGAGCAAGTCAAGGCCGAAGGCACGCCGGACAGCCTTGTTCCCCATCGGGTGTTCCAGGGCAATCGTCCTTCGAACACGATCTTCGCCGAGCGGCTCACGCCGGAAACGCTCGGAAGACTCGTCGCGCTCTACGAGCACAGCGTATTCACCCAGGGCGCCATCTGGGACGTCGACTCGTTCGATCAGTGGGGGGTCGAGCTGGGCAAGGTGCTGGCCCAGCGCATCATCCCGGAGCTCGAGAGCGAGAAGGAGCCGACGCTCGGCCACGACAGCTCGACCAACAACATGATCCGTCGCTATCGAAAGCTGAGGAACGCGCGATGACGACCGTGGGCTTCGACCAGCCGCTGTATCTCCTGCCTTTCGACCACCGCGGGTCTTTCCAGACGAAGATGTTCGGCTGGAAGGGCGCGCTGAGCCCCGAGCAGACCGCGCAGATCGCCGACGCCAAGCGGGTGATCTACGACGGTTTCAGGGCCGCCGTCGCCACCGGCATACCCAAGGACAAGACGGGCATCCTCGTGGATGAGCAGTTCGGTCGAGCCATCCTTCGCGATGCGGCGGCGCAAGGCTACATGCTCGCTTGTCCCGCCGAGAAGAGCGGGCAGGACGAGTTCGACTTCGAGTACGGCGAGGACTTCGCTCAGCACATCGAGGCCTTTCAACCAACCTTTTGCAAGGTGCTCGTGCGCTACAATCCGGAGAGCGATCCGGCGCTGAACCGGCGGCAGGCGGAGCGGCTGAAGCGACTCTCCCAGTACCTGCGCCGCAACAGCCGAAGCTGGTTCATGTTCGAGTTGCTCGTGCCCGCGGAAAAGACCCAGCTCGACCGGCTCCAGGGGGATACGAAGGCCTACGATCGGGAGCTCCGTCCCCGGCTGATGGCCCAGGCGATCGAGCAGCTTCAAGATTCGCAGGTCGAGCCCGACGTCTGGAAGATCGAAGGACTCGAGCGGCGGGAGGACTGCCAGAAGATTGTGGCCGCCGCGCGCCGCGGTGGCCGGACCCACGTGGGTTGCATCGTCCTCGGACGGGGCGAAGACGGACAAAAAGTAGGCGAGTGGCTGACGACGGCCGCCGCCGTCCCCGGGTTCATCGGCTTCGCCGTCGGGCGGACGGTCTTCTGGGAGCCGCTGACTGCATGGCGAGCCAAGAAGACCACGCGCGAAGACGCCGTCGCCGCGATCGCGCGTCGATACCGTCACTTCGTGGACGTCTTCGAGCGAGGCCGGGCTCGATGAACCCCCTGCGAACGGCGCTGAATCACATAGAGAACGAAACCGAACGCGCCGAGCAATCGGCTTTCCAAAGGAGTCAGCAATGCGAATTGGGATGATTGGACTTGGCCGGATGGGCGCGAACATGGCCCTGCGTCTTCTCAGCAACCACCAATGCGTGGTCTTCGACAGATCGTCGAAAGCGGTCGAGGTGTTGACCCGGGCCAAGGCCATCGGGGCCTCGTCGATCGCGGATCTCGTGAAGAAGCTCGAGACGCCGCGGGCGATCTGGCTGATGGTCCCGGCGGCGGCCGTCGAAGCGACCGTCAGCGCCCTTCTGCCTCATCTCACGCCGGGCGACATCCTCATCGACGGCGGTAATTCGTATTACGTCGACGACATCCGGCGCGCGAAGGAGCTCGCAGAGAAGGGCATCCACTTCGTGGACGTTGGGACCAGCGGCGGCGTCTGGGGGCTGGAGCGGGGCTATTGCCTGATGATCGGTGGCGAGGCGGCGGTGGTCGAGCACCTCGATCCGATCTTCGCGGCCCTGGCGCCCGGCGCCGGCGACATCCCGCGAACTCCGGGGC
>WNEZ01015258.1_pt1 | contig 11024 bp, 9 predicted proteins | sample 5400521 | NCBI WGS metagenome assembly WNEZ01 (sample SAMN13153339, study PRJNA577476) | soil metagenome | isolation source: 120 cm saprolite under Douglas fir tree site 2 hole 1 replicate 1 | place: USA:California | collected 2015-04-18
CCCTGGTCATGCGCGTACCGTCTTTGCGCGTCGGCTCGTGCGTTGCGGCGCCCGCGCGCGTTCCCCTGTCGCGGATATCTGAGGGCTGCTGCGACCTCAGGATTTATATTCAACTCATCGTCGTCCAGCCGGACCATCGAAGGCCTCCTCTCCTCCCCATTTCAGACGCTGCCCCTTGCCCCGTTCCGACATCGGCAATTGCGGACGAGGCCCGCCGCGGGGTATATACAAAAAGGCCCAGCAAGGCGGTTGTAGTCATAGTAGGAATATGGTAGTACTTTGAAGACTAAGAATCAAGAAGACGTGCGGCTGGATTTGAAGGCGATTGGGCGCCGGGTCCGGGAGATTCGCGGCTTTGACCTGAAGCAGACCGAATTTGCGGAGATCCTGGGAATCAGCCAAACCCAGCTTTCGAAGTACGAGCGGGGTAAAAGTGCGCCCACTCCGGAGATCCTGCTCAAGCTGAAAAAGTTTTCGAAGAAAACTACTGATTGGATTTTGACGGGCACTTAAATGCGTCTTGAAGTTTGCGGCGCTCGTTTTTTATCCTCTGGACCTGGTTCCGGAAAAATTAAAGATATCGGGTTTAGTTGGCGATTTTGAGCACGTCATAAAAGTTAACCCGGGTTTATCCCTTGCGGAAAGAACCGGTCATCTTACAATAGCTAACATGCTCACATAAGCCCTCCGTTCATGCGTCTACTCTCGATCCTCGGTCTCTTTTTGATCGACGCCCTCTTTGAGAGCCGGGGATCAGAAACATTCTCGAGAATAAACCGCAGCACCTTTTTCCTCTTGGACAAGATAGACTCCAACCGGATCATGGGAGCCTATTTCAACAACTGGGAAGTATCGCGTAGGCGTATTTCCTGATTTTTCCTCATTGGAACAAAGACGCGTGGAGGTTAGTGATGAGTCTTTTCTACTATGGCCCCATTCCTCGCTATCGTTGCCGCGGTTTTACAAGCCAGCTCATTCACCTTGGACAAGGTGATTCTTTCGATTCGGGGCGTTAACTTCAGAACATATACGGGCCTCAGTTACCCGCTCATTTTTGCAATCACGCTGGTTATCTTTCTTTTGGTTCGGCCGCCCTTCTCGCTCCAGCTTGTTTCCGGCCATTTGCGTTGGTTTTTTCTTGCCTTAATAATCCTGTCGGTTGTGACCAATCTGATTTTTTATAGAGCGCTCGACCACGATTGCTTAGGAGAAATCCAAAGCATCGATCTTTTTGGAAATCTTCCCACTATTCTGCTCGCAATGCTCTTGTTTAAAGATGAACGGAATCTTTTCATCATCGTGCCCGCGCTGGTCGCGTCTTGCGCGCTGGTTTGGGCTCATTGGCAGCATCATCGACTGGTTATTGCCCGCCACACAATGCATTTTGTTGTTTGGACCGTCACCGGGCACCCGCTTGCTGCGTCTGTTTCGAAACTGCTTTTGAGAGCGTGGAATCCCATCGTACTTGAACTCATGCGATCGGGGGTTATGGCGGTCGTCCTCGGGTTGATTTTCTCGCACGAACTTAAAAGGGCCTCTCTGAAAACGGGTCTCTTGCTGGTCATTACGAATATCCTGACCACGCTTGCATTCATCCTGTTCTATTTCAGCTATCAACGGCTTGGCATCGTCCACACGATGCTGCTGTTCTCGCTACAACCCATTCTGGTGTACATTGCCTCGCTCGCGCTTCTCAAAGAAAAGCTTCAGCCGAAAAAGCTCATCGCTTTTTGCATTGTGCTCATCTGCATCATGGCTGCGCAAACGATGACAGCAAAATCTAGAGGTTTTTAAGCGCCATCTGGATTTTTGCGCCGACATCTAAATCTTCGGCAAAAACACCGCGGTCTCTGCGGAAATACAGAAAACAGGATGTTGAGAATGGAGTTGCGACGACGACGGTGACTATGTGACGTCTTTCGTAGCCGCGGGACAGTTGCCGCCCGAATCATAGCCCGAATATGTTAAGCGCATATCATCACAACGAGTGTTGATACAGAGAGGATCACGTAGAGTATGGCACGAATGAATCAGTCCCGCATCAGTCCAGGAGATCTCACTTGTTCGTATTCCATCACACAACCAAATCTTTCCGGCCGATGTAGCGTCCGGCAAGCAGAAGTAAGACTTTGGACAGCTACTGCGATGCTTTTTCCTGGACGAATTGACGACCGTTGAGAACGTGGTGAATCTCGCTCTTTGCGGCGGGTACGTAATCGGCATACTTGGTGAGAAAATAGCCGGCAATTTCATACTCGTGATAGGCGTGAAGGAGTTTCCCGATCGCACCGTAGATATCACCGATCGTCGCAGCAGCCGGCAACTCCGCAAGCTTCATTGCTTCACGATAGAGATCCAGTGCGAGAGTTGTTGCACCTTGTAACTCGAACGTAAGTCCTTTTCCCGTCAAAGATAACACCGCCGAGAAACGCTTCCGCAATGGCCTATTCAGCTCGAGCGCTTGGTCAAAAAAGTCTCGTGCTTGTTCAAAATCCTGCTTCGACAAATGCACCAGTCCGATGTTATTACAAGTCATGATTTCATGCCTTACGGCACCGGTCTTTGTTGCCCACTCTGCACACCGGGTGTAGTAGCGAAGTGCTTCATCATACTGGCCTTGCAAGCGTCGGATCTCCCCGAGATTGTTGAGAGATTTCAAAGGTAAATTATGGCGTTCGGCCAGTGCTGTAGCCTCTTGATAATGCGACTCCGCTTCATCATAATGCTTGTCGTGGAGCTTCAAATTTCCTAATGTGATGTATGCTCGTCGCAGATTTTCCAAGGCATGGAGACGCTCCGCATTCTCAGTAACCCTCAAGCCGTATTCCTCGGACTTCGCACGGTACGCAGCGGCTTCCGCAGCGCCCTTTGCCAGAGCATCCATCCAAAGTCGGTAATAGAGATCGGTGAGGTCAGTCCAGACCTCAATGAGCATGTTTTCATCGCTTAGTTCCTGGGCGATGAGCTCGCATTCAACGTAATACGGCAGAGCCTGCTGATAATCGCCGCGGTATCGATGTACATCTCCTAAACCATTTAGGCCAGCCGCACGTACATTGCGACGATCATTGGTTCCGGCCAACTCGAGAATCTGGCCATAAGTAGTGAGCGCCTCCTCTAAGTTCGCAATGTTTTTATAGACCTCACCTACTTCCTGAAGCAGGTTTAATTTAGCATTGAGATCTTTGTCCGGTGCGAGTTCCCAGAGTTCTAGCGCAACTCGGTAATTGCGTATCGCTTCGTGGTTTGCATAGATCCTCTTTGAATATCTGGCAGCCTCAATGGCGTATAACAGAGCTTTCTTCCATTCGCGCGCTATGCGAAAGTGTGCGGCAAGCTGGCCTGCCACATCCGCCCACTTATCGCCGTAGAGCTCCTCAAGGAACTCTCCCACCTTCTTGTGTAAGCGACGACGCTGAACCGCTCCCAGTTCTTGATAGATATGCTGCTGCACGAGCATGCTTCGAAAGTGGAAGAACGAGAGAACTTTTTCGGAGCCGCTTTCCTGCTCTACCTTCTCATCGACTAGCTGATGAATGCGGTGGAGCTCTTCAAGAAGACGGTTGAGCACTTTGTCTTCGTCCAGATTCTGGAGTCGCGCCAGAACCTCTGCGGTGAAGTCCTCTCCTTCAATGCTGGCAAAGGTGAGTGTTTCCCGGAGCTCCTCGCTCAACTGTTCAATTCGCTCCTCGATAATTCCCCCTACAGACTCGGGCAGTTCAAAATGCTCTACTTCTGTCGCCAGTTCCCAATGATTGTTCCTCCGGACGATCTGATCCTTTTCGCACGCGTATTTGACGAGTTCCGTGAGAAATAAGGCGTTTCCGCCTGTATGTTCCGCGAGCTTTTTCAGAAATGAGAGAGGCAGATAATGTCCCGGAAGTGCATGTGCCATATACGCTGTGACGAATGCCTGGATTCGTTTAAGTTCACTGGCTTTTGCGGTAGAAAGATCCAGCGAAATCGTATGTGCACCATATCTCCTTAATTCGTTCAGTGCACGTTTTAACGGATGTTCCGTTCCGGTCTTCGCTTTTCGTAGCAGATCCGGCCGATAACTGCCAATGAGCAAAACCCGTGAATTCTCTAACGTGCGCCCAATATGGAAAAACAGCGCCACTGAGGAGTCATCTGCCCAATGGAGGCTATCGACGGCTAGAATGAGTCTGACTGCTCCTGAGATACGCCGCAAAAGGCGGCTAACCTGATCGAAAATGACTGTTTGATCGAGGCCGGTGAGAGATTCGTCTTCCACGCGATTACTCAGACGAAGCCGCTCGAGTACCTTCTCCCAGCGCTGGCTACCTAGGATCACATCCGGTCGAAACACCGGAATCAGCTGGGGGAAGGACAACAGAAGCTCGGTCAGAGTGAGTTCCCCCACGGTTCGTGCTTCGCCCTGCGGTAGCGGGAGCCGGGTCGTATCCCGGATCAGAGAACGCACGATTTCTTTGAACGGCAAGTACGGATCGGAAAGGCCGAATTGCAGATTACACGTTCCGACGGCGATCGTAAGATCGCTCACTTGCTGCAACGCTTCTGCACATACTCGCCGCAGAAAGGCGCTCTTCCCAACGCCAGCTTCTCCGGAAATTAAAAGAACTGTGGACTGATCCTGGCCGAGCCGTTTTATATACTCCCCTGCATCGAGAATTTCCTTTTCGCGGTCCACGAACGGCTCCGAGCGCAAAGGAGTTTGCTCATATTCCAGAATGTCCTGCAATGCCGAAAACACGTGCGCGGTCGGAAGTTCCCGCACTCTTTGCACAAACCGGTAGGTCGGATCACCGTAGTGAATGTAGTAGGCCCAGATAGGAATATGAGTTTTCCCGGAGAACAGCCTGCGCGCCTCACCAAGCGCCTCGCCCACGCTTCCCCCCGCTGCAAGCAAGCGATAGAAGCACAGTGCAAACTCTTTACTAAGATCGTCCGGGATGCGCCCGGCAGTGCCGATGTACTGCGGTACCCCCTGTTTTAGGAACGAACGATAAAGGGTAGTTATATAAGCGTGGGTATCGGGAATGGCGGGGCGAGCGGAATCGCATGAGTTCGCGAAAATGAGGAGGGGAAATGTTGATCGGGAAGAGACAGCTTCGATGTCATGGCAGCTTAAGACGCTGCCGTCCGCAAATCTCCACCCGGTCTTGTCGGCATCGTCGGCGTGAAATTCGCCGTGTCCGACAAAGTGACAGATTTCATAATCCTTCTTCAGCTCTTCCAGGATGTCGGATGCACTCCGAGCAGTATAAAACCAGAGATTGGTGCCATAGATCAATTTAAGATTCTCTTCGACAGCGGCTTTCTCGTCATTTGCGTCCAGGCCCGAAACATCACCCCAAACAAGCAGCGCGCCGCGGCCTGATCGCGCCTCTTTGAGCCGTTCTTCTGCCGCTCGCAACTCAGGACCGGACTTTTGCAAAAGTCGGGAGAGCCGGAAACGGCGACAGAGGAACTCTTCGCCATCCCAAAGAAGCTCCCAGGGAATCCAGGAAAAGGCCGGATCAAGGTACAGGACAAGGTAGGACGAGCGTGCATCTTGCCTGAACGTATCGCTCAACTGCTGAGGTATGATTCGGTCAAAGATTTTCCCGCCCCATAGTCTCAGATCCGACTCATCCGATGGAGAGCACGCAAGGGCCCTCGACAGATTATTTGTGAGCGTTTGGATTTCTGCCATGTCCACAGATTTCTGGAATGTGGCAAGCGGCGGAACGGTTTCTCCCTCTCGATACATGTACTGGTAGCGGAGGTCGCGCTCTTCCACATCGACAATGAGCGTGTGAAGAGCACCCTTTGCCGGGTGCAAGCGAGTCTGCACCGTCATGGAGATTTACTCCGAGGCCTGGATCCTCACTCGATATTCTGCAAGCACTTGCTCGTTGTGGACGACCTGCACAGTGAACCTTCCCGGAGTGACGCCGGAGTGCAGCAACTGTGATTGCCGTGAGAGCGGAATCGAGGCTATTTCCTCATCATGGGGACTCAAGAATTTCGCCCGCCAGGCAGATTGCGGTGGCTCCATATCTATGCGAACACGGACACTGCCCGCCGACTCGGCAGGTTCGATGGAAAGGAGAACATCGGCTTCTGCGTCGACATCCGCCACATGTTGCGCAATTTGAATCTTCGACTGGCCTTCTTCGACCTCGCCGCCCGGGCCGCGTGACGCCGCCTCAGCGACCGGCACCAGTTCTCCCATGCCGGTGATCTCGATAGGTTTCAGCAGGAATTCTTTTGCAGAGCGGATGGCTTCAATGACGACCTCGGTCCAGCTCGGCGCGCGCATGCGCTTGAGCAAATAATAGGCTTCGGCGCATTGGTCGCAGAAGAGCATATGGCTGCGGAGGTGGAGCGCTGTTTCTGCATCCAGCTTCCCCTCCTCGTAGGCGATGATCACGCTCTTTCGCGCATGGGGTTCGTCCGCGGCGATCTCATCCTCGGCCAAATCCTTAGCGGTCTCCGAGAAGTCTTGCGCAAAACTAAGGAACTCCCGGCAGTCGCTGCAACCCTTGAGGTGCTCGTCGACCTCCTGCCGTTCGCGTTCTGACCCCTCGCCCTCAACGTGCGTGCGGATCAAGCTTTCATGCGGGTGCATGGCCGTTATACCTGCCTCAATGTAGTGATCCTGAATTTAGTCTTCAACATTTTGCGCATGGATAGTAAGTCGTGCGTGATCGTATCCCGAACTCGTTTTTCGTGTCGGTTTCTCACCGTTACATCTGGTGGATGGCCGAATTTCAAGATGGCGATGGCGGCGACCGTCCAATCTCGGAAATAACGGCGCACAAGCACATCGGAACTGTCGGCTTTGGCCGGACTCGTGAGGTGGTCAACAAGGAGAAGCTTGACGATCAGCTTCCGTTCTTTGACGCTCAATGCTGCGTCCGGACGGGGCAGGGGTTGGGCTAATACGCCCCAGAGACGTTGTTTTCGTTTGGAGCGGAAAGGTCCTGTCGGCTGTGGCATCTCTCCGACGTCCCTCTCGGCTCCGCTGACTTCTTGACGCTGATCGAGAGCGATTTCCTCCGGAGCGAGGTTGTCGGGTTCCTCTGCTGGCTGGGTTTGTATCTCTTCGCATTCCGCGCCATTTTCCTCGACGGCAATGCGCTGTTCATCTTCCAGGCGCGCGCGATCGAGATCTTCCCACAGTTCGAGCTCTTCGGCGCGATCGGTCCGCACGATGTTTCCCATGTCGTCCACGACACAGAATGTCTCGTCGATCTGCACCTGCAACCACGGGGACAGCCGCTGGCCCGCGCCTTCCACCGGAGACCCCAGTAGAGGCCCTTGGGGTTCTTGCGGTCCATGAACCGCTCCCACAGCGCAAGGACACATATCTCCTCATTCGGTGCGACGCAGTAGTTCTGAAGCAGCTCTTCGGATGAGAGCTTTTCGAGTTGCAGGGGCGCGGTTGGACCCATCGTCCTTCCCCCTACCGTGAATATGGGGCGAAGTGTCCCACAGGGCGGTACGGGGACACAAGAGAATTTTTTACCTGTTCTTCACTCGATATGATCTGGGCACGCGTCCTGAGCCGTCGGCGTTTGATCGATGAAATCGCGTATGGGCCTATCAGGTTGCAGGGATCCCGATAAATGCCGCTATTTCAGTAGGATAACGACAACACCCAAGACTCACGCCGAGTCAACCAAAGAAAAAACTTGTGACTCCTGTCGGTAAGAGCAGGTTCCTCCCGTCAAGGATACTGAGGAGAAAAAACTATGAATCATAAATTCGGTATCAAAGAAGACGGCAACGTGTATCGCTACGAAAATTGGTGTGGCTGGAGGCTGCTGGGTCGCCTTCCGTGCGTCCTGGGAGAGCCAACCCCAATTGGGCATGAGGTGCGCGACTGGTGGAAAGCGCTCGTGGAGCGTGACGAGCCCTGTCCCCTGCTTGTCCTCCAGAATTAGAGGGTGAGCGGTGGTGAGATTGCCGCCGCCGCAGTCACCCTCGCCACTGGATAGAATGCTAAATACACCGAGCCGATGACTCGGGCAAAGAGATCCCAGTGAGAGCAGAGTCTTAGCCAGCGAAAACGCTGGCTTTTTTGGTGCGCGTCTTCGGTGCGTTCGGCGAGACCCTCGAATCACCCTAGGCCGGTGCCATGCTCCAGCCTCCCCGGAGACATTCCTGCCGCTCCAGGGATTCCCGAACGCAAACCCCCCACTAAAAACCAAAAAACCGACTCCTACGCGCTTTTCTCCGACCAGCACCCTGCAAAGTCCGAGACCCAAACCTCCCGAAAAATCCGAGACCTAACCACGCAGAATCCGCGACTCCTCGCCATGCTTGACTTTTCGTGCCAAGCGGGAGCAGCATTACGGCAATTGCCTCTCCGAAGAGCAATTCCCACTGAGGGGGCAGGAAGCGCAGCACCCCCTGAGGCGATGCGGGACTACACTGTCCCGGCGCCGAACCCAAGCGGAATGTTAAAAGCGCATTCCCCAATCCCAAGGCTGAACGAACCCAAAAGATGCCGGTTATGGAGGTTGTATGTTTCCGAACCAATACTTGGTAACACGTCTTGCGCTGGTGTTGGTCGTTTTCACCAGCGTATTGGCAAGCACCCAGCCGAAACCATAAACGTCCCGTTGCTCCGACGGGAGCGGCTTGTGGAACTCATTGCGGAACCGAACGGTGGGCGCTAAAAACGTTGACGGATTCAGGAAGCGCTGCCATAACAAGCTCAGCCCCAAAGGCCAGCTCTGTCTCCAATCTCATTGTGGAGCAAGCGCCGTCGCACCTGCCCCAGACCACCCGTATAGCGCCTATTGAAAACCAGCAGTTCACGATTCAAGCGATCCTGATCGCCTGGAAACAAGAGGCTGGAGCGAAGGGAGATCAGGACTTCCACCTAGTCCTTGCTGATCCGCAGGATCACGCGAAGACGATGATCGCGGAAATCCCCTCACCGCGATGCGCGAGTGCGTGCGCGTCGGCGAGCAAGAATGCATTCGCGGCAGCTCGGCAGGTGCTGATCACCGAACTAGGCCCGGCGCCACATTCACTATCCGTTACGCCCGTGGTGCCTCCCAGGAAAGTGGAGCTGACAGGTGTCGGGTTCTTTGATTTTGATCATGGTCAGGACGGACTCGCCCCAAACTGTATCGAGATTCATCCCGTGCTCATGATCACAGTCCAGGGCAAGGAGGGGACCAGCGCCATTGCCCTTCCTAAGGGCATTACACACAGCTGCGTCAAGACTGCGGGGGGCCACGGCACAGGAGGGGCTCACAAACACGGTGCACATTAGGCGCGCTTCCGTGCTCTAGTTCAGCCCCGTAGCCCTTATTGTCGGGATTGGCACAGCGCTTTGGAAGTTGTCAGTCCAAGCTCCTTCCGCTCCACCAGCCCGCGGCGTTTTACGCGCCTTCAACCCCTTAACCGGACTCGCGATGCCTTGGCGTTGTTTGCGTTGAGGACCGCGGGTGTCCTAGAGTCTGGCCGGCGCTCGCTGGAGCATTCATGACGTGGTGATCGACGACCTCAATAAGAAATACGTCGGCGGCGGCACTGCCTTCATGATCATGAACGTTTGGCCCACGAACCCGCTCAACCGCATCACCATCAATCACGTCACCGCTTTCCCGGACGCCGACGGCCACATGATGGAACTGGGCAACCTGTACTACAAAACCGCGCCCATGCATGACTTGGTCTTCACCAACAACATGGTGGTCACCAGCCCACATCCGGTATGGAGTACGGGAGGCGGCCAAGCCAACTGCGCCTTTTACGATGTGCCCGTGACCAGCATAAACAAATGTTTTACCACCTTCACGTTCACCAAAAACGCCCTGGTTGCAGCTCCGCCGGCGTTTCCTCCGTCAAGCTGGCCGGCGAACAACACTTTCCCGCAAACTATTGCGGCTGTGCAGTTCCTCAGCTACAACAACGGCGATGGAGGAAACTACGAGCTTCAGGCGAACAGCCCTCACACCAACAAGGGCACGGACGGCAAGGACCTCGGGGCCGACATAGTCGGACTCAATGTGGCCCTGGATAACGTCGAATAACTTGCTGCTTTGGCGGATTTACAACCGAGGTCCGCGGCGAAAGCCGCGGACCTCTTCTTTGACAGACTAATCGCCATCACCAAAGCAAGAGACTTGGGGCGACGGGCGAGCACACCAGACCCTCCTTACACTGTCAGTCGTCGTGCCGTTCAGCGAAGCGAACGCGCGGTGATTGAAATGTCCGAACGCTGGGCTGTAAACCCTAATTGCCAATCGCGAATGCGAAAACTACAAATTCGGATGGTTGCAGGGTAATCGAACGGACTACAGCTAAGAACTGCGAGCAATTCATAGGTAGGCTCCCTCCGAAGATGAAGTGGCTTCTTCTAATTTGCCCTCACGACTAACTTGCGCCCACGACCCATTCGCAGAACTCTGGAGCGGCAGAGAAGAGTGATTACAGACTGCTACGGCTTCAGTATTTCGACTGCCGACTTCCTGCGCTATTTCTCGCTGCGAGTTGCTGACGATCTTGGCGAAGGTGGTGATGCGTTCGAGCATTTCGGCTGCCTGGCTGGCTGCAGGAATATTGGCCACATCTAGATCGTAAGCCAGCTTCAGGAGTTCGCGGAGTCCGCCGAAGTCGCGAGCAGCGATCCGTCTACGTAGCCCGATGTTGATGAGGTATCCGGCGAGTGCGTCGGCTTCCGGTTCGCCGAGCTGCTGGAACTCGTCGCGCCAGTGCGTATGTTGGCGGTCGAGATCGATCAGTTTCAAGATTTGCCTTGCGCTACCTCGCTTTGCGCTGGTTGTCGGGATGCTCGCGGGCGGCGCGAATCCGCGGTGCAACGAGGCGGCGCAGACGAGCCCCATTATGTACGCCGTGTGGTAGACGGTAGCAACGAAGTATTGTGTGCGTTCCGTCCCCTCAAGTGCATTGAGCTCGCTAATGCACGTTCCGGGCGTAGGCAGGAATCCAGCCTTATCTTCCACGTGCGCAAGCACGCGGAAGGCGAAGGCCGCCGCGGCGCTCCACGATTTGCCGGTCAGCGGCCAGCTCAGCAG
>WNEZ01007035.1_pt1 | contig 11021 bp, 9 predicted proteins | sample 5400521 | NCBI WGS metagenome assembly WNEZ01 (sample SAMN13153339, study PRJNA577476) | soil metagenome | isolation source: 120 cm saprolite under Douglas fir tree site 2 hole 1 replicate 1 | place: USA:California | collected 2015-04-18
ATCAGCGTCGGCGATGTTCAGAACCTGGTGGAAATCGCGGTTGGCGGCAAGGGCGCAGGCCGTGTGTTCGAAGGTGACCGCCGTTTCGATATCGTTGTCAGGCTTCCAGAGCATCTGCGCTCGGACATCAAGGCGATCAAGTCGCTGCCGGTCCCGCTGCCGCCCATCGACAATCAGGCCAAGGCAACGCCCGCTCTGTGGGGCAATTCCCCGCTCGCCCAAATCCGTTATGTACCCTTGTCAGAACTCGCCCAAATCAATCTGGCGCCCGGCCCCAATCTAATCAGCCGTGAGGATGGCAAACGGCGGATCGTGGTGACTGCGAATGTGAGGGGCCGCGACCTCAGTTCGTTCATCGCCGATGCCCAGAACCAGGTCATGGGAAAGGTGAAACTGCCGGCCGGCTACTGGATCGGGTGGGGCGGCCAGTTCGAGCAACTGGTCTCGGCGACGCAGCGGCTGACGATCGTCGTGCCGCTCGCGCTGTTTCTCATTTTCCTGCTGCTGTTCATCAGCCTGGGGTCGGTGCCCGACGCGCTGCTGGTGTTTAGTGGCGTGCCCCTTGCGCTGACCGGAGGGGTTGCAGCGCTTTTGCTGAGGGGAATCCCGCTCTCCATCAGTGCCGGGATCGGCTTCATCGCGCTGTCCGGCGTGGCGGTGCTCAACGGCCTGGTCATCATCACGTTCATCGAAAAATTGCGGAGGGAAGGACATGCGCTCGTCGACGCGGTCCGGGAAGGCGCGCTTACGCGCTTGCGGCCGGTCCTGATGACTGCGCTCGTTGCCTCGCTGGGGTTTGTTCCGATGGCAATTGCCACCGGTGCCGGCGCGGAAGTGCAGCGGCCGCTCGCGACCGTCGTGATCGGCGGGGTTATTTCGTCGACCATCCTTACATTGCTGGTGTTGCCCGCCCTCTATGTGCTGTTCAGGCGCGAGAACCGGTCGAACACCGCTGCTGTCGCAGATGCCAACCAAGGAGAACGATCATGAGATTCATCCTGGCAATCATCGCGGCCCTCTCGATGGCTTCACCGGCCGTGGCCGAGGAATATGAAAAAGGCCCGAATGGCGGCCTGATGCTGGACGTCGCCGGCATCGATGCCGAACTTCTGACATCCGGCAATTCCGTCACGATCAATGTCTTTGAGGCGTTTAGCCCAAAGCCGATCTCGACCAAGGGCTATGCGGCAGCGGTGCTCATTGTCAGCGGCGCTAATCGTGAGCCGCTGACGTTAACCCAGTCGGGCGAGAACAGCCTGAAGGGCGAGGCGAAGAAGCCGATCCCGCCCGATGCAACGATCACCTTGACGATCAAGACCGAGGCCGAGATGGCCACGGCAGGTCCTCGTGCTTGCCAATTCCACGGCGGCCCCAAGCTGCCTGCGAGAGCCCGCTCATAGGCCTGTGAACCGATTTGTCCTGGCTTGCGACGAAGTTACGTGAGCCTTTTCCGTTTCGATAGAATCGAAACGGGGCTCCAGATTCTTGATTTGACGCGTTTTCTTGACGCGAACCGGTCTCCACCCCGGATCAAGTCCGGGGCAGGCTTTCGCTTGAAAACGCTCTAGCCAGGAGGCATCGCGCAACGTGGCAGTCGTGAGACCAATCTTTGGGGCCGCATTGCTGGCGACGGTGCTCGGCCTGATCTTCGAATTCGCGTCCGGTCGCATCATCGATATCGGCGCTGTGGTGTTCGGCCTCGCGACCTGGATCGTTCCTCCGCTTCTGGCAGCTTTATCCTGGAACAAAAAGCGGTCATCGCTGGCGAGCGTCGGATTCACAATCTATCTTTTTGTGGCGGCCGCGTGCCTCTCTGCTGTCGGTCTTTCGCTCGCGCTCCTCACCCTCATCTTTGCGCAAGATGCAAACTGGGCCTGGCTCGCTCTGCTGGCCATTGCGGCGTTCTGGTTATCAGGGATAATCTTGATCTCTGTCGGTGAACGTCGCCATCGGCGGGCTAGAGAGGTTTCCAAGTAGCGCCGCATGGGCGGCGACTGGCGGATTACGCCTCGTTATTCCGCCCTGCGGCTTCGAAGCGGATTGACGAATTTCAGTCCAATGAAATCCTTCTCGTTGTCGGTCACGACGAGGCAGCCGTTGGCCTCAGCTACGGCGGCGATGATCATGTCGAGCGCACTCCGTGGCCGCCCCTTGGCCGTACCGTCAGCCATCAGCCGCGCCCAGATGAGGCCCGCCTTCTCGTCGAACGGGAGCACGCGGCCCGCGAAAAGTGCTTGTGGTCCATCCGGACCGGCGAACCAGGCTTCCAACACAGCGCGTTTTTTTCCTTTGGGCTGTTCCAGCAAGCCGCGCCGGATTTCTCCAACGGTCAGCGCCGAGATGAACAGGTCACTGTCAGCCTGTTCCGCCATCCACGCGAGAAGAGCTGCAGATGGAGTAGGCTTCGTGACATTGCTGATGATGTTGGTGTCGAGGAGATAGCGTGTCACAAGTCGACCTTGCGGCCGGCTTCATGCGAACGGGCGAGACTGAGATCGGCCCCGACCAGCGGCGAACGACGCAACGCGGCGAGGATGCCGCCCTTCTTTGGTGGTTCACCGGTGATGGTCCGGCTGACGGCCGCTCGGATCCGTAACGCATCCGGGTCGTCCTCAGCAAGCCGCTTGGCCAGGGACCGGATCAGGTCGCGGTCGGAATCCAGGCCAAGAACCTCAAATCGCGCCATGCCGCGCTTGACCAACCGGGTCCGATAGTTCCGGAGCGCTCTCTTCTGCGCCGTATTGGCCATGGCCGACTCCCAAGCTTCCGAGCTATCCAGAAATATATCCAGAATTTTGCCTGTTGCAAGTGATCGCCCCCAAAAACAAAAAAAACGGGGCATCGCTGCCTCCGTTTTTATGCCGCGATCCGCCTGGAGCCTAGCCGAGCCGTCCCGCCGCGTGGGCGAGCAGGGTATAGACCATCCCGGTCTCGGAGACGAGGTGGCTGCGCAGCGCCGCGGGTCCCCGATCGTCGCGCGCGATCTCGTCGAGCAAGCGCTCGAACTCGGTGATGTAGCGGTCGACCGTCTGCTTGAAGGTGCGGTCGGCGCGATATTTGCGGGCGACCTCGTCGAAGGCCTTTTGGCCGGCCGGCGTGTAGAGCCGCTTGGTGAACGCCTTGCTCTCGCCGCGCTGATAGCGATCCCACATCTCGGATGCGAGATTGCGGTCCATCATGCGGCTGATGTCGAGCGACAGCGACTCCAGCGGATTGGCGCCCACTCCCGGCGTCTGCGGCGCACGCCCGCGCGGGGCTTCGCGGTTGCTGCCGGGGACGTCGGCGCGGTTCAACAGGTCGGAGAGCCATCCATCGCGTCCCTGCTCGGGATTGGCCGGGCTGACCGGCGGCGCTTCGGTGCGGCGCGAAGCCGGCGCGCCGAGGTCCGGCGGCGGCAAGCTCGATGCGCTGCTGGCGGCTTCGCGCGGGCGCGGCGGCGCGGTCCGCACCGGCGCCGGCGCCTCGCTGCGGCCGGCGGCCGCCACGGCGTGCATCTGCATCGGCTCTTCGTCGCGCGGCGCGCTGGTGCGGCCGGCGCTGACCACGTCCAGCCCGCGGCCGTGACGCGCGACGATCCGGTTCAGTTCGGCCAGCGCCTCGATCTGGTCGACAATGACCTTGCGCATCTGCGAGGTGCTCTCGGCGGCTTCCTGCGGCATTTCCAGCACGCCGCGGCGAAGTTCGTTGCGCGTGGCTTCGAGTTCGTTGTGCATTTCCAGAGCCATCTGCTTCATGCTCGAGACCATCGCGGCGAACTTGTCCGCCGACTGCTTGAACATGGCGTCGGCTTCCTGCGTGGTCTGCTGATACATTTCGCTCATGGCGTCGGTGGTCCGCCGGCGTTCATCTTCGGCCGATGCGCGCACCGACTCGAACTGCCGGCTGATCGCCGCAGAACCCGCACCGGCGGTTTCCGCGACCACCCGCGCGATGTCGCGCGCGCGCGATTCGGCGGCGGCCAGCGATTCATCCAGCAAGCCCGTGAACCGCGACAACCGATGATCGAGATCGGCGGTTCGCAGATCGATCGTCGTCACCAGCGATTCAAGCTCTGCCTTGCGCTCGGCGACGGAGATCGAGGTGTCGCGGTTGCTTTGCTCGACCAGACCGGCGGCTTCGACCAGCGCCTTGCCGTGGCTGTCGAACTGGCTGGAAAGCGAGCCGAGGTCCTCCAGCGCCCGCGAGGTTTTTGTGTTGAAGATCGACAACTGGTCTTCCAGCGTCTGGGTTGCGATGCCGTTGCGCGAGGTGACATCGTTCATGGCGGAGACGAAGTCGGCCACGCGCGTCACCAGGGCGCGCTCGAGCGAATTGAGATTGTCGTGGGCGCCGGTGAGCACCTCCTGCAGCAGGATGTTGCCTTCGCGCAGGCGCTCGAACAAAGCGACGGTGTCGGTTCGCAGGATCTTGCTGGTTTCCTGCATCTCGGTCACAGCCGCGATCGACACCTGGCGCGACTGGTCGATCGCCGTTCGCGAAGCCTGCTCGAGGTCCTTCAGCGACTTGCTCACCGCAGTGGTTGCGAGCTCGCCGGCGTTGGTAATCGTGCGCGCGACGTCGGACCCGCTGGTCGTCATCGATTGCGAGAACGCCAGTCCCCTGGTTTCGATGGATTTCAGCGAATCCGACGTGACGCGGTCGATATCGACCGTCAGCTGGTTGGCCTTCGCGCCGATGGCCTCGACCAGCGATCCACGCTTGCCATCGATCATCTGCGCGAGACGATCGGTCTGCTGCTGGACGTAGGTAACGACTTCGTCGGTCTTGCCCGTCATGGTCGAGCTGAATGTGCCGCTGGCGGCGAGAACCGAGCGTTCGACTTCAGCCGAGGTCGACTTGACCTTCGAACTGACTTCGTTGGATACGGCCACCAGAGCGATCTGCGCATTGAGCGCACTGGTCTGGATATTGTCGGTGGTACTGGCGGTGACCGCGCCGAGCGACCGCTCGATGTCCGCGGAGATCGCCTTGATCTGGTTCGCTGCCTCGCCCGACGTCGCTGTCAGCGAAAGGTGTGCCTCACGCGCACTGCCCAGAATTGAAGCGGCGGTGTCGGCCGCGAGCGACTTGACGTGGTTGGCGGCTTCCGACGATGCGGCGACCAGCGTGCTCTGCGCCTCGCGTGCCGCGGCGACCACGGAACTGGCGGTTGCGGTGCCGGCAGCCGACAGGGTTCGTTCGACGTCGGCGGCCAGTGACTTGACTTGGCTCGCAGCATCCGCCGAGGCCGAGACCAGTGTGGTCTGGGCCTCGCGCGCGCCGGCGACCACCGAACTGGCGGTCGCGGTGCCGGCCGCCGAGAGGGTCCGTTCGACGTCGGCGGACAACGATTTGATCTGGGCGGCGGCCTCTCCGGAGGCCGTCGTCAATGTGGTTTGCGCATCGCGGGCGCTGGTCAAAATCGAGTTTGCGGCACCGCTGCCGACCGCAGTGAGGGCGCGCTCGACTTCCGCCGAGGTCATCTTGAGCTGCGCGCCGACGTCGGAGGAAACCGTCAACAGCGACTGCTGCGCGGCGCGCGCGCCGGTCTGAATGGTCTCGCTGGTGTTGACCACCAGGTTTGTCAGCGAGCGTTCCGCATCCTCCACGTGGGACTTGATCCCAAGCGACAATTCCTCGGCCCGCGCCATCAGATCATCGCTGGCCTGGCGTCCGCTGCTCTCGATGCGGCCCGCCACGGCTTCGACGCGTGAACCCAGCAGATCTTCGAACTGCGAGACTCGCATATCGATATCGGTGGCAACCGCGCCGACGCGGGTTTCGATACCCTGATGGATTTCCTGAAACCGCGCCGTGATGGTGTTGGTCAGCTGGGCGCTGCGACCGTCAATGGTTTCAGTCACATTGGAGATGCGCCGGTCGACCGCTTCGATCGCCTGCGCGGTGCCGTCGGTCAGCGAAGAGGTGAGCTTGGTGAGGCGCGAGTCGATCGAGTAGATCGCCTGCGCGGCACCATCGGTCAGCGACGACGCCAGCGTGCCGAGCCGGTTGTCGATGGTTTCGGTTACCGACTTCGCGCGCGTATCGAAGGTCTGTTCGAGAGATTTGAGACGGCCATCGACGGATTCGTCGAAGGATCTGATCTTGCTGTCGAGCGAAGTATCGAGGTTGGCGACGCGGGTCTCGAGCGTGGTCTCGAATTGCAGCAGACGCTGATCGAGCGAGGCGGTGATCTCGCCGCCATTCGAGGTCAATCGGGTGTCGAAGGTATCGACATAGGTTTTCAGGTTATCGGAAATATCCTGCGTGCGCTGCCCCATGCGCTCGACGATTTCGCCGCCGAAGGTTTTGACGGTGCGATCGAATTCCGAGATGTGGCGGGTAATGAGAGCCCCGAGCGTGCCGCTGTCGCGCGCGAATTTCTCGGCCAGCTCGCCGCCCTGGTTCTTCACCAATTCGTCGAAAGCGCTCATCTGCAGCGAGAGCGTGTCGTGCGCGGTTTCGGTCTGGCTCACGACCTTGGCCACCAGCGAATTCACGGTGACGTCCAGCGCTTCGCTGGCCTTGTCGCCCGAGGTGAGGATATTCGTCGCCAGGCGGTTGCCGGCTTCGTCGATCTTGTTCACGAGATCGCCGCTGCGCAGCTCGAGTTCCAGCAGCAGGGAATCGCTGGAATTCTTCAAGGAGTCATGGACCTGTTCGGTCCGGTCGGAAATCCCGTCGACGATGGTGGAGGAGCGCTGCTCGAATTCGCTGGTGATACGGTCGATCCGCTCGTTCAGCATCTCGTGGACGCGGTCGGCCAGATCGACGAACTCGTCATGGACGTGGCCGGTCTTGAAATTGAGGCTGGTGGTGAGGCGCTCGCTGGCGTCGAGCACCGCGCGCGTGGTCTCGGCGCTGGCTTCCTCGAGGCGGTCGAGCAGGTCGCCGCCGCGCTCGCCGAGGGCGAGGATCATGTTGTCGCCGGCGTTGCTCAGTGCGCTCGTGATGTGGGCGCCGCGTTCTTCCAGGGCGCCGGTGATGCTTTTTGCCACCTCATCGACGCGGGATGCGATCGCGTCCGAGATCAGGGCGATGTCATGGCGCAAGTCGATCTGCACGCCGGAGATCGCGCTGCGAACCTGTTCGGCCTGTCCGACCAGATTGTCGCGCTGATGGGCGATATCCTGCAGCAAGGCGCGGATTCGCACCTCGTTGTCGCTGTAGGCGCGTTCGAGCGCCGAGACTTCATTGGCAACGAGGGTTTCAAGCTCGCCGGCGCGCGCAATGGCGCGTTCGACGCCGTCGCCCATGGCCGCGACTTCGCGGCGGATCGCCTGACCGACCGTGACCATCGAGTCGCTTGCCGCGCCCTCAGGTTCCGAAAAACGGATTGCGACCTGCGCCATCGACTGGGCGATCATCCGCAATTCCTGGCCACGCCAGGAAAGGCTCGCCAGGAAATAGAACAGCAACACCGGTGCGAAGAACATGGCCGACAGGCCGGCCAGCACCAGGGTGCCGCTGCCCTGTCCGACCGCAGCCTGCAGCGAAGAAAGGAAGCTGGCCGTCAGCAGTGCAGCGCCGAGAACCCAGATCGCGGCGAAAATCGAGGCGAGGGTATAAACATTGCGGGCGGGCCGGCCCTTCTGAATCGCCTGCAGAATCTGTCCGATGGTTTCGCGGTCGTCGTTGGCGGCGCGACGGGTCGGGCGCTGCGGCTCCTCGCCGGGTTCAAAGATCGGCCGATCGTCGCTCGGCCGGGTGTCGAAAGGGCTCTGGCTGTAATCCGGCGTCGAGGAAGCGATCGTTGTCGCATCGCTGCGGACTGAACCCCTGTTGCCGTCAATCGGCGCGTCGCTGATGTTGAGGGCTTCCTGAATGGCAGAAAGCGCGACTTCGGTGGGGTCCTTGGCCTTCTTTGGATTGTTCGCCATATTCAGTCCACGCCCCTCGTTTTATTTCACGCGTCCGGAGAGCTTGGCGAACGTCCCTCGCAAGCTCGAAACCGGTCCCAACGCCCCGCGAACATCCTATTGGCTGGGCGGTCCGAATGAAATGGCTGCGATTAATACAATCTTAATCATCGTTAACAGCGCCGCGCCGTAAGGTCTTGCCAGTCCACAAGATTTTTTCGCGAGTCGCACAATTGGGCGACTCTTCGCCAAAAACAAGGCGAACTTGCGGCGGCCGGGCGAAACCTGCCCTTAACCAGTGGTGTGTTTGGCTGTCGCAAAACCCCGCCGTCGGATCGATGGGGCAGGGGATTTGGGTTATCGCATGGCGCATCATCTGGAACGGATTGACTGGATGCCATCGCCGCCGCTCGCTCCCGATGACGGTCCGATTGATATCGAGCACCTCCAGCGCATGACGCTTGGCGATGCCAGCCTCGAGCACGAGGTGCTTGCGATGTTCTCAGCCCAGGCTGTCGGCCTGATTGGCGCTCTCGCCATGCTGCCAGACGACGCCGGCGCGCTGGCGCATAAGCTGAAAGGCTCGGCGCAGGCGATCGGCGCATTTCAGGTGGCCGACGCCGCCGAACGTCTGGAAGCCGCAATACGGACCGGCGACGATCGGTCCGAGGTGCTCGCCGAGCTCGATGATGCCGTCGCGCAGGCGCGCACGGCCATCGATGCGATCCTGCGCCGGTCCTGATCTTGGGCCTCGTCTTGGACCTTGTCTTGGGCCTCGAAAGCCCTTGCCAATCAACGCCGCAGGTTTTCGTCCCGACCGCTGGCGCGGAGCGGACCGACCCGTTATAGGACTGCCCGGACCTCTCTCTCATCCGGCAGCACGAGCAATCATGGCCAAGATCAGCTTTGTCGACCATAGTGGCGAAACCCGTACCATTGACGTCGAAAACGGCGCGACCGTGATGGAGGCCGCGATCCGCAACGCCATTCCGGGCATCGAAGCCGAATGCGGCGGCGCCTGCGCCTGTGCGACGTGCCACGTCTATGTCGATGAGGCCTGGCGCGAGAAGGTCGGCGCACCGTCCCCGATGGAAGAGGACATGCTGGATTTCGGCTTCGACGTGCGGCCGAATTCGCGGCTGTCGTGCCAGATCAAGGTCAGCGACGCGCTCGACGGTCTCGTGGTGACGACGCCGGAGCGGCAGGCCTGAACACCGTATTCGGCAAGAGGCCCCGGTTGGGCCTCTAAAGCGGTGGTGAAGCAACTCCCGTCGGGTCAAGGGGATGATCGCTCAGTCTTATCCTCATGCTGCCAATCTTAATCTCGTCGTCACCACGGTAAGCACGCACTTTGATATAGCCTGGCTCGGGGATCACAAAGTTTCGGAACTGGGCTGCAAAACCGATAAGTACTTGGGGGTCTGGTTCTTCATCTTCGCTGTAAGGCACCGCCTCCAATTGCTCTTTCGAAACTTCAGCCTCAAAGGCAGCGTCATCTTGGCCCGGCACGAAGATTTTGAAAGTCACGGGAAGATAGTTTTCTGATCTGCGCTCAGTATAACGAACGACAACGGCGAAAGTCGGCAGTGCTGCAGGAAATGAGGGGTGGATTATCATCTCGGTGGTGTAGATCCCGATTAGAATTTGCTTTCCGTTCATCTCCTGACGCACGTCATCACAAAATATCGCGGACCCGTTAGGCGAATGAGCAATAACGCTCATGCTGAAGCCGCCGTTATCGTCGGTTTGAATGCGGGCTTCTTATTTTCTTCTTTTAGAGAGATTTTAGCCGCAGTTTCAGTCCCCTGTACTTTTGTCAGCGGAATTATATTCCCAATCGTACCCGTACTTACACCCTGGCGAGCGACGCGCGCTTTCGCGACAAGTCTTTCTAAATCGAAACTTGTCCGATGAGTTTTTGAACTCGGCATGTCCTTAATGCGCGCGAACCAGTCTTCCCATTCGGGAATATCCACCCACACGGGCAAATCAAATGCTGCGGCGACCTCGAGCAGAGTTTGCAAGGACATTTTGCCGTAGTCAGGGTCCTCGTAACGCGAGATGACATTCTGAGGCTTGCCAGCGCGCTTGCCTAGTTCCGCTTGCGTCCACTTACGCTCTTGTTGCTCCCGCAGAGCGCGGATCAGCGACGCGATACGCGTGCGAATTTGATCCGCCACGAATTCATCGCGGATTTCCTTGTCGGACAACTGAGCGACGAACTCCTCACTCCAAGGCAAGCCATAAGGCATGTGCTTTACTCGTACCCGTTAGAATTTCTAATTTTCGTTTCTGTGCTTTTTCGCAAGCTGACAAGGGGACAAATCTGCCTCCCTTTTCCGTTGCCCAAAACAAGATGACAAACTCTGCGTTGGAAAGATGGAAGCCGAGCGGTCGCTGTTGAACGCGGTCGGCCTTGAATCGAAGTTCGGACAACCCATCACACGGGCCGCTTAAATTCTTAAAATAGACATCGTGCCATTCGTCGCGAGACAGGTGGGCAAGAGATGTAATCCTTGAAAGGAACTTAGCTCGAAGCTGGGCTGAGCCGCCATCATAGGTCTTTCTCACATCGCTTGTGCCGGATTGATCGACATAATAGCTGAATCGGCATAAAACAGGCAAGCGAAATATTCCATTTTTGCGATATAGTTACTTGACTGTATATTCTTTTTTTGCGATAAGCGGCAACTTATAAAGAAACCCGCCTAATCCATTGATTAGACGGGTTCCTGGCGACGGAGGCTTGGCAGAGTGGCTTATTGCGCTGGATCAACACTCCAGAAGACCCCAGACCTTCCAGGGAATAAGGGTCTCGTGAGTTCGAATCTCACCGCCTCCGCAACCTGATTGGGCTGCCACGTAGCAGCGTAACAGCCCTGATCATACGAATGTAGGCAATATACACTTACAGGCTGTTTTTGCCAGACCTCTCTCAAACCACGCTCATCAGCTCTCTCACGATCCGGCGCGACGGCTCCCGCAGTTGCAGCGAAGTTCAAGTCTCCTTCACATCGCGGCGAACCCAGCGCTGGAAGTTAGCCATGATCTCGGCCGTCAGCGGCGTTGGTTTGCGCGTGGCCTCGTCGATCAGCACCGTCACCGATTGCGCCGATGCCACGCATTTGCCTTCGGAAAATACCACCTGATCGAAGGTCACGGAGGTGCGACCGAGTTTCGCGA
>WNEZ01005587.1_pt1 | contig 11019 bp, 7 predicted proteins | sample 5400521 | NCBI WGS metagenome assembly WNEZ01 (sample SAMN13153339, study PRJNA577476) | soil metagenome | isolation source: 120 cm saprolite under Douglas fir tree site 2 hole 1 replicate 1 | place: USA:California | collected 2015-04-18
TCGGGGTCGTCGAGTACCTGGGCGACAATCTCTCGGCCGAGCCGGTGCTGTGCCTGGCGACGATCCGAAGCGAGCCGCCGTCCGCGGCGATGGAGCTGGCCGTCCGGCTGCATGGGCGCCGGGGTGCGGCGCGCCTCGCGCTGGGCCGACTGGACGACGAGGACGTTGCCGTCATGGTGCGGGCGTGCCTGGCCGATCCGGGCGAGGAGATCGTCGCCAGGGTGCAGCAGCGGGCTGACGGCGTCCCGTTCCTCGTCGAGGAAATGCTGGCGGCGCCGGGAGTGCCCAGCTCCTTCGCCGACACGGTGCGGACACGCCTGGCCGGCCTCGGCCGCGATGAGCGCGCGGTGCTCTACATGGCCGCGGTCTTCGGCCGCCATTTCGACTGGCGGCTGCTGCCTTCGGCGACGGGGTTGCCTCCCGGCGTGGTATCCGGCGCGCTCGAACGCGGCGTCGGCTCCCTGATTCTCGCGGTCGACGGTGATGCTTTCCGGTTCCGGCACGCCCTGACCAGGGAAGCGGTCGCCGACGAGCTGCTGCCGCCGCGGCGTGCGGCCCTCGCCGAAGCCGCGCTCGCGGCTGTCCACGCCGCCCATCCGGAGCTGGCCGGCCCCTGGCGCGACGTGGCCGCTGACCTCGCCGCCCAGTCCGGTGACCGGGAGCGGGCGGGCGCCCTGCTGACCGACTCCGGCCGGGCATCGCTCGGCCGTGGCGCGCTGGCCACCGCGGCCGACACGCTGCGGCGTGCCGCCGGGATGCTTGACGACGCCGACGCGCGCGCCGACGCGGAGTCGCTGCTTGTCGAGGCGCTGGCGCTGGCCGGGCGGGTGGACGAAGCGATGGCCATCGGCGACCGCCTGATCGCGCAGCTCGGCCAGGGTGGTGCGGCCGCGACAGCGCGCGCGGAGATCCACCTCCGGCTGGCGCACGCCGCCGTGGATGGCGCCCGGTGGGCTGCTGCCACCGTGCACCTGGATGCCGCGAAAGGCTTGCTGGCGGCCCACCCGCGCCCGGCGCTGGGCGCCCGGGCGGCGGTGCTGGAGGCTGAGGTCGCCTTCGCTGCTAGCGACATCGGCCGGGGCTGCCAGCAGGCCGAGAGCGTGCTCGCCTCGGGGGACGCGAGCCCCGACGTCCGCTGCCACGCGCTCGAGCTGCTCGGCCGCGCTCAGCGCAGCAACGATCTCGACGCCGCGCGGGACAGCTTCGAGCGTGCGCTGGCGGTCGCCGATGGCGCTCAGCTGGCCATCTGGCGCCTGCGCGCGCTGCACGAGCTGGGCACCATCGAGATGTTCGACCACGCGGGCACCGGACGCCTGGCCGAGGCCCGCCGGACCGCGGCCGAGCTCGGCGCCCTCAGCACGGGCGCGGTCATCGACGTTCAGCTCTGCGCCGCTTTCATGCTCCCGTTCGCGCTCGACGAGGCCGCACGGCACGCTCGATCAGCCCTCGCCATCAGCGAGCGGCTCGGCCTCGCCAAGCTCCGCGCGATCGTGCTGCTGTTCCTCGGCCAGATCTACGCGCTCAGGCGGGAGCGCGCGGAGATGGAACGGTTCTTCGCGCTCGCCGACTCGGCAGCGCCCGGTGATCCCGAGGTCGAGGGCAGCGCCTGGGCTGGCGGGCGGGGAATGATCGCACTGCTGGACGACGAACGAGCGGAAGCCCTGCACGCCTTTGGCCGCGGCATCGCCGTCCTGAACACGGTGCCGCAGCAGGGGCCCGCGACCTACCGGGGCCTGTGGCCGTTGCTGCTGGCCGCCGACGGCGACCCGCGCGCCCCGGCCGCGATCGCGGAAGCCCGCCGTCTCGGCGTGACAGTCAACCGGGCGAACCGCGGCATGCTGGGATTCGCCGACGCGATCCTGGCCGGGCGGGCAGGTGACCGGCAGCTCGCCACGGAGGCGGCCAGGGCCGCTGACGGCGAGCTTGTCCACTACCCTGTCTGGGCCGACCTGGCGCGGCTGTGCGCGGCGGAGCCCGCGCTGGCCGATGGCTGGGGGCAGCCCGAGCAGTGGCTGGAGGCCGCGGCCGAGTGCTTCGCCGCCTATGGCATCGACCCGCTGGCGCAGCGCTGCCGCCGGCTGCTCGGCGGGCCCCGGCTGAGCCGCTGGACCGGGCTCGGCATCACCGCACGCGAGGCCGACGTGCTCCGCCTGGTGGCCGAGGGCCTGGCCAACAAGCAGATAGCGGCGCGGCTGCATGTCTCCCCCCGCACCGTCGAGAAACACATCGAGAGCCTGCTGCGCAAGACCGCCGCCCGGTCACGAACCCAGCTCGTCGCCTTCGCCGGACCGGAGGCCGGGACGCCGCCGGCCGGCCGCAGGTGACGGCTGGGCCGACGCCGCCAGCATCTCACCGGTACCCGCCGACGTAGTACCTCGATGACCGGGCCATCCGGGCGACGCAGGGACACCCTCGGGAAAACACGTAGCCAGGCCCGCAGGCACGTTACGTGTTCTTCCCGATGCGGCCCAGCGACGGCCGAGCGCACGATGCCTGCAAGGAATCCGACCCGAGGAGGCGAACCAATGGGTTCAGCAGAAGTGCAGGGAAGACTGTGGGGTCCCGGTGCTCGTGACTGGTCAGAGCTCAACGAGCCGTGCTGCACGCCGTTCTATGAGGCGGTCTTCGACGCGATCGCCGTCGGCCCTGGCATGGCGCTGCTCGACGCCGGGTGTGGCGGCGGACTCGCGCTGCAGCTGGCGGCCAAGCGGGGCGCGACCGTGACCGGGTTCGACGCGTGCGGTCCGTTGCTCGACGTGGCCCGCGAGCGGGTTCCTGGCGCTGACCTGCGCCAGGGCGATCTTGAGTCGCTGCCGTTCGCCGAAGACTCCTTCGACGCCGTCACCGCGTTCAACTCGATTCAGTACGCGGCCGACCGGGCCGCCGCCGCGCGGGAGCTGCGCCGGGTCGCCAAGCCCGGGGCCCCGGTCTCGATCCTGATCTGGGGTGCGCCCGAGCGCTGCGAGAGCCGCGTCATCCTCGCCGCCATCGGCGGCCTGCTGCCGCCGCCCCCGCCAGGCGCGGAGGGACCGTTCGCGCTGAGCGTGCCGGGACGGCTGGAAGAGCTGGCCGAGGCCGCGGGGCTGGTCCCGGAGCAGGCGGGCGAGGTGCCGACCCCGCTGATCTATCCCGACCTGGGCACCGCGGTGCGGACGCAGCTCTCATCGGGGCCGGCCAGGATGGCCATTGAGCACGCCGGCGAGCAGGCCACCCGCGACGCGCTTGCGGCGGCATTCGCCGGCAGCCGCCAGCCCGACGGCAGCTACCGCCAGGACAACTCATTCCGTTACCTGATCGCCCGGGCGTGACCAGCCCGCATGGCCGCTGCCCGGCACGTCCGCCGCCGCTGGTTATCGAGATGACCGTGTCATCCGGCGGCTCGCCGCCGCTGCACGTTCACGATGGCCTCGACGACTCCTCGTACCTGCTCGACGGCAGGCTCGCGGGCCGCTGCGGCGAAGGGCGGCCGCGTTCTGCGACCTTGACATCGCCGACGACCGCTGCTGAGCACGCTGCCTGAGGTCAGCCTGGCCGGTAACGGACGGCCAGGAACGGCCAGGCCGCCGACAACCAGGTACTGACCGTCTCGTAGAGCGCCGTGTCCAGGCTGGCCCGGTCGGCCCGGACCCAGGAGCTGACGTCGGTGTCGAAGCCCTCGCCGCGCGCCGGGTAGATGTAGACGCAGCCGATGGTCTCGCCGCTGGCGATCTCGATGACTGTGTAGGTGAAGCCGGTCCGCGAGGCGAAGTCGTCCGCGTGCCGCTGGAGATCAGCGAGGTTGTCGTCGGGCGACATCGCCGGGTCCGGCCAGTCGCGGCCGATGAAGCCAGGCGTCGCGCTGATGTGCTCGATGCTGGATGTCCAGGCGGCATAGTCCGCGCCGTTGTGCTGCGGCCCCAGCGGCTCAAGCCGGAACGGCGGCGCAACCAGCTCGCCCGGGATGCTGAAATCGGCTGGGACAAACGCACGGTCGGCCATCCGCCGAGGCTAGTGCGCTAGCGGCGGAGCCGCATCCGGCGGCATACGATCACCTCGTGGACGATCTTCCGATGCCACGGTTCCCGGCCGGCTTCGCATGGGGCGTCGCCACCGCGGCCTACCAGATCGAGGGCGCAGTTGCGGAGGATGGCCGGGGTGACTCGGTCTGGGACACGTTCGGCCGGCAACCCGGCGCGATCCGCGACGGCCATACCGGCGATGTCGCCGCCGATCACTACTATCGCTGGCGCGAGGATGTCGAGCTGATGAGCAGGCTCGGCATCGGCGCGTACCGGCTCTCCATCGCCTGGCCCCGGGTGCAGCCGCAGGGGACCGGTCCCGCCAATGACCGCGGCCTCGACTTCTACGACCGGCTGGCCGACGCCCTGCTGGCCCGCGGCATCACGCCGGTGCCCACGCTGTTCCACTGGGACCTCCCGCAGCCGCTTGAGGACAAGGGCGGCTGGCTGGCCAGGGACACCGCCTACCGCTTCGCCGACTATGCGGCGCTTGCCGCGGAGCGGCTCGCCGACCGGATCCCGCTCTGGATCACGCTGAACGAGCCCTTCGTGGTGATGGCCTACGGCTACGCGCTCGGCATCCACGCACCCGGCAAGGCCCTGATGCTCGGCGCGCTGCCTGCCGCGCATCACCAGTTGCTCGGGCACGGCCTGGCGAGCGCCGCCCTCCGGTCGGCCGGGGCTCGGCAGGTGGCGATCACCAACAACTACACCCCGGCCTGGCCCGCCAGCGACAGCGCCGCCGACGTGGCCGCGGCCGCCGCTTATGACGTCCTGCACAACCGGCTGTTCACCGACCTGGTGCTGCTCGGCGGCTACCCGGACCTGTCCGCCTTCGGGATCGGCCACGACGGCCCCGGCTGCGTGCGGGACGGGGACCTGGCGCTGATCTCCGCGCCGCTTGATGCGCTCGGGGTGAACTACTACTCCCCCACCCGGCTGTCCGCGCTGCCGGACTCGCCGCTGCCGTTCCGGCTGGAGCCCGTCCCCGGCTATCCGGTGACGGCCTTCGGCTGGCCGGTCGTCCCGGCCGGCCTGACCGAGATGCTGCTACTGCTGCAGAAGCGGTACGGCCAGGCCCTGCCGCCGGTCTGGATTACCGAGAATGGCTGCTCGACGGATGACACGGTAGCCGCCGACGGGACCGTCGACGACCAGCCGCGGATCAGCTACCTGGACGGCCATATCCGGGCGGTGCGCGAGGCGATCATCGCTGGCGTCGACGTGCGCGGTTACCTGGTCTGGTCGCTGATCGACAATTTCGAGTGGGCCGAGGGCTACCACCAGCGGTTCGGCCTCGTGCATGTCGACTTCAGCACTCAGCGGCGCACGCCGAAGGCCTCGTTCGGCTGGTACCGCGATCTCATCGCCGTGCAGCGCGGCTGGCGCGCCGCACACCGCAGCTGACGCGCCGCACAGCGCAGCTGGCGACGTCCGGCGCGCCAGGGCGCCGGTACCGCCAGTCCCACGGTCATGTCTGCGCGGAACCAGCGACACCGGCGCCCGACCATCCGTTAAAACCCGTCGTGTCTCCTCCGGTCCCCCGGTCAGGCCGCCGCGGCTTCGTGCGCTGAACGCCTGCCTGATCGGCGCGGCAGCGCCAGCATGAGCAGGAAGCTGAGCAGGAACACGCCGACCTGGAACCAGAGGGTGCGCTCCAGCGCGGCGGCGAAGTCGCTGCGGACCGCGTTCCCGCCCGCGGTAGCGATCGCCCGGTAGGCGGCTGGCCGGAGCGCGCGGGCCGCGCCGCCGCGCCGGCACGAGGCGGGAGTGACCGTCGGGTCAGCGGCGACCAGCCGGTCGTGCAGGCAGCCGCGGAACTGGGTGACGATCCGGCTGGAGTACTGCGCCGGGACGCTCGCCGCCGCCAGCCCGGTCCGCAGCTGCGGCGCGACCGCGGCGGCGGCAGGACCCGACTGGCTGCCGAGCAGGCCGAAGAAGACCACGCCGATCGCCGCGATGCCGATCGAGTTGCCCAGCTGGAGGCCGGTGTTGAAGACGCCGGAGGCCGAGCCCGCATGCTGCCGTGGGACATCGGCGAGCAGGATGTCGGCCAGCGGCGCGATCACCGCGCCCAGGCCGACGCCCGCCGCGACCAGGCCAGGCGTCATCTCCCAGGTTGTCACGGCGGGCCCGTAGTGACGCACGATCACGATCAGGCCTGCCATGCCTGCGGCGATGATGAGCGCCCCTGCCATCGTGACCCCGCGGCCGAACCGCGGCGCCAGCCTCGCTGCCGCGCCGGAGGACACCAGCACGCCCGCCGAGAACGGGAGGAACGTCAGCCCGGCGTGCAGCGGCGTGAAGCCAAGCCCGAGCTGCAGAAACAGGGTCAAGACCAGTCCGAACGATGCGATTCCGAGGAAGAATGCCAGCGCGATCGCCATGCCGACGCTGAACGCACGCTCGCGGAACAGGCTCAGCTGCACCAGCGGGGATCCGTCCCTGCGGGCCTTGATCCGCTCGTAGCCGGCGAACGCCGCGAACACAGGGACGGAGGCACCCATAGCGGCAAACGTCCAGGCAGGCCAGCCGAACTGGCGACCCTGAACCAGCGGGTAGAGCAGCAGTAGCAGCGCAGCGGTGATCAGGGCGACGCCGACCGGGTCCAGCTTCGGCGGGCGCGGTGCACGGGACTCGCGGACGAGCATCGCCGAGGCGGCGACGGCGATAATTCCGACCGGAACGTTGATCAGGAAGATGGGCCGCCAGGAAAGACCGAGCAGGTTGTGCTGGATGAGCAGCCCGCCGCGCAGCGGGCCGCTGACCGCGCCGAGACCCGCCGTCACGCCGAAGCCTGCCAGCGCCTTGATCCGCTCGGCGGGCGGGAAGATCACCTGGATGACGGCCAGCACCTGCGGGACCATGATCCCGCCCATCGCCCCCTGCATGACGCGGCAGGCGATCAGCATCCCCGGGCCAGTTGCGGCGCCGCACAGGGCCGACATGATCGTGAAGCCGGTCACGCCGATCAGGAACAGCCGCTTGCGCCCGAAGGTGTCGCCGAGCCTGCCGCCGGTGACCAGCACGAGGGCGTAGGCGAGGGTGTAGCCGGCCAGCGCCCACTGCACGTCGGCATAGCTGGCGTGCAGGTCGCGCTGGATCGACGGGATCGCGATGTTGACGATCGAGACATCGACCAGGTTCATGAACGCGGCCAGCAGCAGGATGACGAGGGTCAGCCAGCGGCGCGGGTCAGCCAGCGCGGCCGCCGGGGCGGAAGGTGTCAGGATCTGAGCGTCGGACGTCACTGTGATCTCCGATCTCGGAGGTGCCGGGATACACTAGGGAATCTAGCATCTTGGTTTACTATTGTCTAGCTAACCTAATTAATAGGAGACTGAAACATGTCGGAAGAGCTGCCAGGCCCACCGAACGGCGCCGATCAGCGTGGCTGGGATGTGCCATGGGCCGAGCCGTTCGAGGGCGGGGGCCACCAGGAGCGCGCCGCGCTTGCCGCAGAGTTCGGCGCCGCGATCCGCAAGACGGGCGCGCTGATGCAGCTCATGGGCATGGCGGCCGCCGACCGGATCGGCATCAACGCGACCGACCTCAACTGCCTGAACATCCTGAGCTTCAGCGGCCAGATGACGGCGGGAGAGCTGGCCAGGGCAACCGGGCTCACCACGGCGTCGATCACCGGCGTCGCCGACCGGCTTGAAGAGGCGGGTTTCGTGCGCAGGGAGCGGGATGCCAGCGACCGGCGCCGCGTCGTCATCCGCCTGGTAACCGAGAAGGCGGTCCGCGAGATCGCCGCGGTGTTCCTGCCGATGGTCCGCGCCTGGCAGGAGATGGCGTCCGGCTACACCGACGACGAACTGCGGCTCATCGTGGAGTTCTACGGCCGGATGGAGAACGTGCTCCGCGAGCACCTAGTTCGCCTGCGGGGAGGGCAGCAGGGCTGATCACCATGCCCGACTCACCATGCCCGACTCACCGTGCCCGACTCACCGTGCCCGGACCTGACTATCCTCAGGACCAGCCCAGGTCAGCCAGGGCAGCCCGGGCCGCGCCGCGGCCGCACATGCCGTGCACACCGCCGCCGGGCGGGGTGGACGCCGAGCACAGGTAGACGCCCGGCAGCGCGGTCCGGTAGGGGTTCCACCGCGGCGTGGGCCGCAGCACTGTCTGGCGCAATGTCCCGGCTCCGCTGTTGATATCCCCGCCGACGTAGTTCGGGTTGTGCCGTTCCATCTCAGCGGCGGTGCGGACAGCCCTGGCCAGGATCAGGTCACGGAACCCGGGCGCGAAGCGCTCGATCTGCGCTTCGATCCGGTCCGCCATGTCCGCCGTCGAGCCGGCCGGCACATGGCAGTAGCCCCACAGCGGGTGCCTGCCCGCCGGCGCGCGGGTCTGGTCGACAACGCCTGGCTGGGCGACGATACAGTACGGCCGATCGGGATGCCGGCCGGCGGTGACAGCCGCCTCGCTGCGGGCGATCTCGGCCAGGGTGCCGCCCAGATGCAGGGTGCCGGCCTCCCGGCAGGCCGCCGCGGTCCACGGAACCGGGCCATCCAGTGCCCAGTCGACCTTGCATACCCCTGGCCCGTACCTGAATCTCCCCAGTGCCCTGCGGTACCCGGCAGGCAGCCGGTCCCCGGCGAGCTGAACGAACTGGCGTGGCGATATGTCGAGCAGCACCAGCCGGGCCGGCGGAAGCTCGTCAAGCCGCCGGATCCAGCGTCCTGTCACGACCTGGCCGTCGAGCGATGCGAGCTCGCCGGTCAGGGCGGCGACGAGCCGGGCGCTCCCGCCCTCGACCACCGGCCATCCGGCCGAGTGCGCCAGCACCGTGAGCAGCAGCCCGAATCCGCCCGTGAGCGGGGCCGTCAGCGGCTGCATGGCGTGCGCGGCCACGCCGGCCAGCAGCGCTTTCGCCTCGTCGGTCTCGAATCGCCGGGCCAGCACGGACGCGGGCAGCAGCCCGCGCAGGCCGAACCGGGAGACGGCGACGGCGTGCTCGGGGAGGGACCGCAGCGGCGCGAGCACGGCGGGCACGATGGCGCCGGAATCCCGGACCAGGGGTGCCATCAGCCGCCGGTAGGCGCTCGCGTCCGCACCTAGCCCGCCTGCTGTCTCGTCGACCGAGCCGCTGACGGCGGCGGCCCGGCCGCCATCGAGGGGGTGCGCGAAGGCGACCTTGGGGGTCAGCAGCCTGACCCCGCGGGAGGCCAGGTCCGTGCCCAGGAAGAACGGCGACGCGGCGGCCAGCGGATGCACTGCCGAGCAGACATCATGGCGGAAACCGGGGAGGGTCAGCTGCTCGGTCCGGCATCCGCCGCCCGGGCTCCCGGCACCCTCGAAGACATCTACCGCGAGCCCGGCGCGGGCAAGTATCAGCGCCGCCGCCAGGCCATTCGGGCCCGAGCCAACGACGACCGCGTCTGGTGCCCTCACAGGCTGAGTATCCCCTGCTCGGCCGCCACGGTGACGGGCACGGGTGCGTGAGCCAGCCGCCGGCCGAGCTCGTCGAGCTCGGCATCGGTGCGCTCCGGCCGGTGATGAAAAAGCAGGACCGACCGTGCCCCGGCACGGGCGGCCAGGCCGACCGCATAGTCGGCGGCCGCGTGGCCGAAGGACGCTTCCGCCGCAAGCTCAGCGGGCAGCAGGTACGCATCGTGCACCAGCACGTCGGCGCCGTCGGCCAGCTCCAGCGCCGCGGCGTGATACTCGCCCCAGCCGTCGGGCCCGGGCCCGAGGCTGGTGGGGCAGTGGTCGGGGATGTAGGCGATCACCGACCGCCCGTCGCTCACCCGGTACCCGAACGTCCTGCCGCCCTTGTGCGGGACCTCCCGCGCTTCGACCGAGAACCGGCCTGCCTTCAGGCAGCCCGCAGCGACCGTGCGGAACTCCCAGATGCCCCGCAGGTCACGCGGCCGGATCGGGAAATGCGGCGGCGACATTCCGCGGGCAAGCACCGACTCGGCGCACGCGCCATCCCCCTGCTCGGGCAGCAGCAAGGTCACCCGGGCGCCTTCGGTGTCGCCGGCCCGGAAGAAGGGCAACCCGTGGACATGGTCCCAGTGCAGGTGCGACAGCAGGATGACACCCGCGTACGGCTGGCCTTTCATCAGCGGGGTGACCTGGCGCAGGCCGGTCCCGGCGTCGAGAATGAGCGTCGGCACCACATCGCCGTCATGGACGAGGGCCACACAGGATGTGTGGCCCCCGTAACGGACGAACTCCGGTCCCGGTGCCGGCGTCGAACCGCGTGCGCCGCAGAGATGAATCCGCACTGGTCAGACCCCGGTGACGTCTTCGCGCCTGTGCCCGCCGGAGAGTTCCTCCAGGGCTGAGCGGTCGAGCTGGCTGGCATCAACGGCCGCGACCCGGCAGGGAGTGACCGCGACGAGCGAGGAGGTGCGCAGGCCGCCCCCGAGATGAGCCCGCTCGCCGAGCAGCGCTCCGGGCCCGTACTCGGCCAGCCGCTCGCCATCCCGCTCGACCCGGATAACCCCGTCGAGGACCAGGTAGACATCGGTTCCCCGGTCTCCCTGGCCGACCAGGGCCGCGGCGGCCGGGAACCGCTCGATCCTGGGCTTGGCGCCACCGTGCATCAGCTGCACGGACAGCGATCGCTCCAGCGCGGTCTCGACCGCGGTGACCAGCACCGGGGAATCCTCGTCACCCCAGGGACTGTGGCGGCCGAATGATTTGCGATACCAGTCACGGAAGTCGGTGAGGCCCGATTTGTGCGACAGCCGCCCCTGACTGTCGTAGACCCAGTGCCGCGGGAAGGAACTGGCCCCGGTCAGCCCGGCGCCCGCGCTGCCGTCAGCGCGCAGGGTAAGCGACAGAGTCGTCCAGACCAGCGGCGCCTGCCACTGGACATACGGGCGCCGGCGGACCCGGCGCGGGGCGGGCAGGCCGGTCCGGCCCCCGCAAACCTGCACGAAACGCGCCCATCCGTCCCCGCGCTCGGGATCGCGCTGGAGGTCAGGCAGCTGGACGGCCTGGAAGGAGTGCTGCAGCCCGCCGAGGCGGACCGTCGTGCAGCCGATCATGCCGCCGCCGGCGTAAC
>WNEZ01011348.1_pt1 | contig 11018 bp, 8 predicted proteins | sample 5400521 | NCBI WGS metagenome assembly WNEZ01 (sample SAMN13153339, study PRJNA577476) | soil metagenome | isolation source: 120 cm saprolite under Douglas fir tree site 2 hole 1 replicate 1 | place: USA:California | collected 2015-04-18
ACTCAAAGACGCTCTCGGCACCACCGCGGACCTCACCGTCTTTCGCAAACTCAAGCCCCTCGACTACCTTTCTAGTTATACTCACCGCGGGCGCTATTACGCCCTCCGTGAAACCGCTCGCTTCGACGATGCAGGCTTGTGGTCCCATGATGCGGTCTGGTTTTCCCGCTACGGCACTCTCGTCTCCACCATCGAGGCCCTCGTCAATCCGTCCCCGCGGGGATACTTCGCCGACGAACTGGCCGACACGCTCCATGCTGAGGTCCAAGATCCTCTCCACGATCTGGTTCGCCAGGGCCGTTTACGCCGCTCGGCGGTGGCTGGGCGCTTCCTCTACACTTCCCCCGATAGCCGGCAGGCACGAGACCAGATCCGCACCAGACAAACCGCGCGTTCGGTTCCTCTGGTGGCCGACGCCTCCGCTCTCCAGGTTTCTCCGGATGAACTCAAGGCCGCCATCGTATTGTTCTACAGTTTGCTGGACGAGCAGCAACGCCGCCTGTTCGCTGGCCTGGAATCCATCAAGCTGGGGCACGGCGGCGACCGTATCTTGGCCGAATTCCTCGGCCTGGATCCGCACACCGTCGCCCGCGGACGCCAGCAACTGCTGGATCAGAATGTGACGCCGGGACGCACCCGCCGCTCGGGCGGCGGACGCCAGCCCGTGGAAAAAAAAACGCCGACATCGTCACCCTAATCGAGTTCCTGCTGGAATACGACACCGCCGGTGACCCCATCACCGGTCTGAAGTGGTCGCGACGAACCACCGCCAAGGTGGCCATGGCGCTGAGTGACTTCGGTGTCCTGGTTAGCCCCAGCACCGTCGCCCGCCTCCTCCATCAGATGGGCTATTCCCTTCGGGTCAACCACAAGAAACTCTCCACCGATCACAGTCCCGATCGCAACCATCAGTTCCTCTACCTCGGCGATCTTCGCGACCGATTTCAGCGCAGTGGTCTCCCCATCATTAGCGTGGATACCAAAAAACGCGAACTGGTCGGCGATTTCAAAAATCTCGGGGCGCGCTGGGACCTGTCTCCCCGCTTGGTCAACGATCACGACTTCCGCTCCGATTCTTCTGGCGTCGCCATCCCTTACGGCATCTATGATCTGCTTGCCAATCGAGGCTCCGTCGTGGTCGGCGTCTCCCATGACACACCCACCTTCGCGGCTCACGCCATCGCTCATTGGTGGCGCCAAGAGGGATTGCTCCGCTATCCACGCTCCCGGCAACTCCTTATCCTGAGCGATACCGGCGGCAGCAACGGCTATCGTTGCCGCGCTTGGAAAACCCAACTCCAGTCCCAACTGGCCGATTCCCACGGCCTTACCCTCACCGTCGCCCACTACCCCACGGGAGCTTCGAAATGGAACCCCATCGAGCATCGGCTCTTCTCGGAGATCTCTAAGAACTGGGCCGGCGAACCGCTCGACAGCTATCACAAGATCCTCCACTTCATTCGCTCCACCAAAACTCAAACCGGCTTGTCGGTCAACGCTCACCTTGACCGTCGCCACTATCCAACCGGCACAGAACCCACACCCGAACAACTTCAGGCTCTTCGCATCAGGCCTCACGAAACCCTGCCCAAGTGGAACTACACTATCTCACCCAATCTGTGAAATTGTTTTTGCGTCAACCCTAAGCCTTGGAATTCTCCAACCGCGCTGAGCCTCGCTTCCGGGCGAGTCAAAAACGTACGGCATGAAATTTCTGGTCTCACCTTCCTGTCGGAATCCCGGGGTATGTTGTGCCGACGGACATTGATGCGCGTCTGTTTCTGAACTATCCCTCCGGCGTTAAGTCGATGACGGTAGAACCAAGCGGAGCGCTAAAGCCTATGCGGTAAAAGGCAAGATTTGGGGACGCTCGCGTCTGACTGTCACTTATGAAGATGGCCTGGTGCAGACCATCCACTACTTCGTTACTAAACCCGAAGTTCAGACAGTGGCGGACATGGGCCACTTCCTCACCACCAAGCGGGATGATGAACAATGTAGGTTGCTGTATTCCAGGCGTGTCCGAAAAAGTTCGGGCCGTAGTCGCCTGTGATGGGATCGCGCCGGAGCATATCGGGAAAGCCATGGAACGCGGCAGAGGCGAAGCCTTCTGGTCGATGTCGGTAAGCGGTCCCATGGTCCCGCCGTATCCCACGCGCGAGAGGTAAAGATCATCCGGATGTTCGCGATACTCAGCCAGCACGGGAATGGCGTTCAGGCTTGAGCCATAGTGATGGAGCTGGCGTTCCAGGCGCTTGTCCTTGGCGGCGAAAATAAAATCCCAGTAGCGGCGGGCGCTGCCGTTGTAGCCCCAGTGCGGGACCGTGGGATCGTAGCCAAGAATTGCATTTAGCGTAACTTCGGCTTTGTCCTCATAGCCGAAGTGTTTCGTCCACGCATACACCTCTTCCTGGCCGGTTGAGTCCCAGGGCATCTCGCTGCCGAATGGGTACGCTTCCTTATTCCACCGGTCGGCGCGGGTTCGCATCTTTGCTTCCAGATCGTCAGCCTCTTTGTTCATGCCCTCATGTCGAAGGTCGTCCATGATCTGGAGAAAGATGGTGCCCTCCATCTGCCCGAAGATCGCATATTCTCCGGCGTACTTGGTCATGGCCGTCGAGGTTTCATACGCTTGCTCGAGGTACCAGTCCCAGGGATGGTTCGTAACCAGGCCCTGATGGTTACGCGACAAACGATAAAGCACCCAATACGCCGCAGCCACGTGCGGATAGTCGTACGAACGGTCCACTCGTTCGGAATGCTTCTTGTCCCAACTGGTCCAAGTGGACCAATCGAAATCGCTGCGGTAGTAGCCGGCCGGCATTTGGTCGGGCTGATAGTAGAAAAGACTCTTCCTTACGCCGTAGGCATTCGGCCCCTCTTTATATTGCAATCCGCCCCACAGCACGCCGTTGATAAACTGCACCAGCTTGTCGAGCTCGGCTTTGTCGGGCTCAACCAGTTCCTTCATCATGGCGGAGATCCAGGCCCCGCCGCCACCCTCATCGCCCAATCCCGCAATCCAAGCGCGGCTGTCCTGCATCACGATCTGGTTGGTTTCGCGGTCGTAGGTCATCACCGACGGGCCGCGGTGAAACGGATCTTTGGGATCGTCATACCACTGCTTGGTGGTGAGGAAGTGGCCCATGTCCGCCACTGTCTGAACTTCGGGTTTAGTAACGAAGTAGTGGATGGTCTGCACCAGGCCATCTTCATAAGTGACGGTCAGACGCGAGCGTCCCCAAATCTTGCCTTTTACCGCATAGGCTTTCCAGTTGCCGGCGGATTTGTCGGCGCTGGCCGTAAGCGCTCCGCTTGGTTCTACCGTCATCGACTTAACGCCGGAGGGATAGTTCAGAAACAATCTTTCCACTCATTCTCGGCATAAGCCTGGCTGCTCACCATCCACTCGTAGAAACCTTCAAAGGTAATGCCGCGCGGCGTGGGATCGGTAAAGACCGGTGCCGCGCCCCAGGAATCGCGTTTGTCGAGTATCGGGTTGTAGGCTTCGAAGGGAGTTTTTCCATCGGGCACAACCAGCAGCGCGGGCCCATGACCGCTAAGCCGCGTGACCTGCAGATATCCCGCCTCCTCGCCGATGTATGGATCATAGAAAGAGCATTTCGCGTGGGCTTCTTCCAGCGAGCGATTGTTCAGCACGTTGTTGAAGATCATGGGAATGCCCAGCGCCCCGACCTGGATGGTATCGGACGTTTTATTTTTCAGCGCGAATCGGAGAACCAGCTTTCCGCCATCCAGGACCCAGTCGCGCGTGATCTGAAGAGGGAAGTCGGAAGGCAGGGTGGGAGTAAGGTCGGCGGACGCCAGCCTGTCCGCCGACGCCGGCATCGCATTCACGGGTTTGCGGGTGGCGGCAGTCGAGTAATTCTTCCAGGCTCCCGAATTGCCGGAACGCAGCCGCAACTCGAGGTCGCCCAGGTGATCGTAGCCATCCTTGGATCGATCATTGAGCAGGTCGCCCGGCGTGAAATCGAATCCATCTGCGCCTTTGGGTTTGAGGGCCGCGACGGTCTGCGAAGAACGCACCAGGCTCAGGGTAAAGTCAGGAGTGTCAAGATCGACCGTTCCCTGATCGAGCATCAGCCCTTTTTTCTGGGCAGAGCATCCCAGATTCGAAGCCGGAATCAGCATCAAGGTCAGCAGACACAGGAATAACTTTGTGGGAATGGCGCGAATCTTTTTCATTTTCTCTCCAAGCTATCGCCACGTTATTGGGGAGTGCCAGACCTGTCTACCCGGGAAATCGGACCACCGGCCGGAACCTTTTGCAGAACTCCGCCCTCGCCAACGAGCTTCTCGATATCGTCAAGCTCGGTGGGAAGGAACGCGGTGAAATTCTCGTAGCCGCTGGGAGTAATGACGATTACATCCTCGTAGCGCAGATAACGATTTTCTTCGGGCACTCGCAGTTGCGGGTCAATCGAAAAAACCTGTCCAGGTTTGAGCGGTCCATTGGCGTAATCGCCATCGTCGTGCACCGCCATGCCAACCGGGTGGGAGAAGATGCCGCCGCCGGTATCCACCAACTTGTGCGCGGCCTGTTCATAGATGGGCTTGGAAAATTTGGTACGCGCAAAGACTGGCTCCATGACCGCTTTCGCATCTTGCTGAATTTGAGCGGGCGTGAGGCCCGGGCGAATGCGCTGCATGACCGTGTTGCGATAGGTCAGCACAAAGCCCAATAGCTCGCGCTCGACGGGCGAATACTTGCCGCCCGCCGGCCACATGCGGGTAATGTCGCTGACGTAGTTGTGATAATCGGGCGCATAGTCCAGCAGAACCAGATCATCTTTTGTCAGCTGCCGGCCGTTGCGGTAATAGTGCATGTTCCAGATATTTTCGTTCCCGGCGGCGACGATCGAGCGATAACCTTCCAGCCGCGCGCCATTGACCATGAAGATGTAACGAGCTGCGGCGTCGAGCTGGTATTCGTAAACTCCGGGACGCGTGCTGCGTATGGCTTGGAGGATTCCCATCCCCGCGATTTCTGCCGCCCTTCGGAGCAATTCGATCTCGCGGGCACTTTTGACGCTGCGCATTTCGTCCAGGACCGGCGTGAGGTCCCGTATTTCGCTGCGCCAGAAGCGGGTGCGGAGAAGTTCGACCAATTGCGCTTCTCGGGGAATCCGGCCATCCCAGGGGTCGGAAGCGATGCCGGCGTTGGCGGCTTTCAATTCGTAGCGGCTTTGTCCGGCACCCTCGCCGGGCGCAAACCCCGTATAGATGACCGGCGGTCCGGCGCCTTCGGCAGAACGAAGCCAGTCGCTGCGCATGGCATCCGTGCTCAATACATCGTCCGCTCCCGTCAGACTCTTTGCCAGGTCGACATCGTCGGCGGAGAGTACTTTGCCTTCCGCGGATTCGAGGCGGAGGTTGCGCGGCGGTAGATACAGAGTGACCCTGCGCTTCCGCCCATCCAGCAACAGGTAAGACTGCGGAGTTTCGATGCCGCAGAGATAGTAAAAATCGTTGGTCTGGCGCGGGAAAATAAAACCGTTGGTCTGAGAGGCGCCGGGCAGGACCGCAACCGCTTGGTCGCCGATCTTGTCAAAAATTACGGTCCATCGCGCTTTGAATTCTTCCGGCGGAAAATCAGTCTGGTGATAGGGGACAACTTGCGCCCGCGGGGCCGGTCCGGCAGAGGTGGCAACAAAAAAGAGTGCAAGCACACAGCAGCGTGGAAGGGCCACGAGCGCTCCTGGCAATATAGAATTTTGAAATCTTGCTGGCTGACTAGTTCGCGGCGTGGCTGCCAGCACCGCCCTGATCAGCGATCCAAGCCTCGACATGGGAGTGCAGGACGCCTAAGGGCAGCGGGCCGCTGCCGACGACTTCATCGTGAAACGCGCGCAGATCGAATTTACCGCCTAGTTTCTGTCGCGCTTCCTCACGCAGCCGCAGAATTTCCAGTTGTCCCAGCTTGTAAGCCAAAGCCTGTCCCGGCCACGCAATATAGCGATCTACCTCGCTTTGCACGTTGGGCTCATCCATGGCGGTGTAGCGGTGAAAATACTCCACCATCCTTTCTCGTGACCAGTGTTTCTCGTGCACGCCGGTATCAATCACCAGCCGGATATCGCGCCACATCTCGTTTTCCAGCCGGCCGTAGTCGCTGTAAGTGTCTTCGTAGAAGCCGATTTCTTTGCCCAGACGTTCCGAGTAGAGCGCCCAGCCCTCGATGAACGCGGTGTAGTGTCCGTTCTGGCGAAAGCGAGGCAAATCTTTCAGTTCCTGGGCGATAGAAATTTGTAGATGATGCCCAGGGACGCCTTCGTGGTAAGCGATGGCTTCAATGTTCAGCTTCAGCCGATGTTCCGGGTCCCACTCGTTCACATTAATATGTCCCGGACGAGAACCGTCCGACGCCCCGGCACTGTAATCAGCCGGAACCGCATTCTTGGAGCGGAACGGATCCATGGGAATGACTTCAAGCTTGTTCTGCGGCAGCCGTCCAAAGAGTTTGGGCAGTTGCTTCTCCATCTGACGGGTGTACTGGGCATACAGCTGCAGCACCTGCTCGCCCGCGGTCGCGTAGAATTTGCGATCACTCTTGATGTGTTCATTCAAGCTGGCCAGATCATTGAAGCCAAGTTTCTTGGCCAGCACCAGCATTTCAACTTCAGTCGCAGCCAGCTGTTTGAGTCCAATCTGGTGTATTTCCTCGGGGCTCAGGTCGGTCGTCGTCCTCCGCCGGACTTCATAGCGATACCGTTCCACCCCGTCGGGCAGCGCCCAGACTCCCGGGTCGGTGCGGCCATGAGGCGCGTAGTCATCGCGCACAAACGTAGTGAAGCGCTTGTATGCCGGAAGGATCTCGAGTTGGACCGCGGACAACACCGCCGATCGCAACCGCTTCTGATCAGCGTCGGAAATACCGGCAGGAAACTTGTCCACCGGCTTGGCGAACGGACTGCCCTCAGCATTGTGATCAGAAATCTCCTGGGCTTGCACCACCACTTTTTCCAGCAGGTAACGCGGCTGCATCAGGCCGTCTTTCATCCCCTGCCGCATGTTGGCGGTCACCTGCTCGAGCATTTTGGGGACCTGGTGCAATCGCGAAATGTAGTCGTCGTAATCCTTGACGCTGTTGAACGGGGTCAAACTCAATAGTTCTAGGAGGTTCAGATGCGGGCCTCCCATCTGGTTCACCGGCATTTCCCAATTTGTGAAACGCGCTCCTTCGATATCCTGCCGCAGGTTTCGAATCATTAATTCCCGGCTAAGGGAATCCTGCGCCGAGAGTCCGGCTGGATCAATCGCCTCGAAGCGGGTGAGAAATTTGCCTCGGGCTTCCACATCCGATTGGTAAAACTCCGGCGAATGGTCGTCGAGACGATCGTTGTAGCGGTTATCGCCCAATCCTGTAGCCATTTCCGGATTGGTGCGGAGTTCGTACTGCCATTCTTCATCGAACAGGGCAAGCAATTGGGCCCGCCGGCCCTCGATATCCGCAGCCTTTCCGGATGTCTCTGTTTTTTGGGCCGCCAACACATTCGGGGATAGACAGACGGTGATCGCGACCAGAACCGCGAGACAACAAGCACGAGAGAAGCGGATGCTCATCTAGGAGTCTCCTGAAAATTTCTCGACTGAATGTTGGTGCTTACGGGCACAAGCTAAGTGCTCTTCTTGTCGACCATCCAATAGACCGCGTAGCGTTCATGAATCACTTTGTACAACGGCACCAGGGTCAAGGGTTGCGTCTGTCCAACGGCTTGAAAGGTTAGCGGCTGCTTGGCGTCTGGTTCTACCCAGCCTGTGGGATGGGCAGAGTCGGCCGCAATGTCCGTCACCTTGGCTTGATCGGTAGGCTTGGGTTGATAGTCACCGCTGTAGGTCATCTCGTTGGTCACAGGTTCGAACCTTCCCGCCAATACCAACGGTCCATACATCATTGCCTGAATATGCTCATTGTCGGGCATGGGTGCAATGTGGAGGTCCATGGGGAGGCTGAGATCGATCTTGTCCCCGTTTTTCCAGACCCGGTTGATGCTGAGATAACTGCTCGGGCTGGCGAAGGCACTCAGCGGCGTGCCATTGATTTTCACGCTGCCGCCTCGCACCCAATACGGGATGCGCAGATTGATCGTCATCTGCACCGGACTCTTGACGGAAATGGTGAGCGAGGTCGCACCCTGCTCCGGGAAACGCGTCTCCTGCTTTACCCGCAGCCCCTTTTCTGTCCAGTCCAGTTGCGAATCCACAAACAGATTCACGTACAGCGAGTCGTCATCGTGAAAGTAAATGGTGTCGGTGAGCTTGCCGTATTCCTCGGACCCGGTGCCGGTGCAACACCACAGGGAATCAAACGGCTTGCCGAAAGTTTTCCAATAGCCGGAAGCCAGGGGCAAGTAGTACATCATGGTGCCGTCTTCAGGATTGATCGTCCCCAGGCGATGATTGAACATCGCCCGCTCGTAGTAATCCATCAGGCGGGGATCGGCCGACCAGCCGAACAAGTGTCGGGCCAGCTTCATCATGTTGTAAGCGCAGCAGCACTCGGTGGTGTTGGTGCTGAGCTCAGTCGAAAGTTTGCCGGGGTCGGTGTTCCATGATTCGCCATTGCTGGTGCCGCCGGTGCAGTAGGAACGCTCGCTTACGACTTCCTCGAAGAAATACTCGGCGATATCGCGATAGCGACGGTCGCCGGTAAGTTCGTAGTAGCGGGCCGCTGCGATCACCTGCGGGATGTGGGTGTTCACATGCAGACCCTTCAGTTCGTCGCGATGGGCCGCCAGCGGATCGAAAAACACCTTCTTGTCGAAGCGCTGCGCAACTTCAAGATACTCTTCCTTTCCGGTGACGGCATACAGGTTGCACAAACTTTCTCCCATGCCTCCGTATTCGGTTCCGAGCACGCGCTGCATGTGGTCATAACTCATGGATTGGGTATAACCCGCGGTCCATTGCGCCATCTTCTCGGCTACCTCGAGGGCCTGCGCGTTGCCGCAATGCGCATACATATCGAGATTGCCAGCCATGATTTTGTGGATGGTGTAAAACGGCGCCCAGACCCTCTGGCGCTCGCGCAACCGGTCAAAGAACTCGATCGGAAAGGCGCTGAGATAGCCGCTTTTCAGTGCATCCTGACACTTCGCCAGTTCGGCCACCAGGGTGTTGGCGTTGGCCTTGAGCTCATCGTCTCCGGTGCTGGCATACATGAGGGCCGCGGCTGACAGATAATGACCGCCCGCGTAATGACCTCGCAGTTCGCAGTCCGGCGCTTCCCATCCACCCAGGGGTTGGGCCGTCGAGGGGAGTCCGGCATTGATCCGGAAGGTGTGCAGAAGGCGGTCGGGAGGAAGGGAATGCAGATAGCGCCGGTCGGCTTCCATCGCCTGTTTACAGGGGCCTTCTCCCAGGCGTACCTGCTTCATCGGGAAAGGGCGCACCTTGCAGGGAATTTTTTCGCGGCTGACTGATTTCCCCTTTTCCTCAACCGTGTTGACCACCGGGTCCTGGAAAGCGTTTGCCAGCAAGCCCTGCGGCAAAAGGGCTGAGCCGCCTGCGACTGCGGCCGACATCATGAATTTTCTGCGGGAAAATGAGTTCGACATGGGTTGGGTCCTTTCCGGGCCAAAAAAACGTCCTTCTTCGGATATTGTATACGATGCTCTGCGCCAGTCTTGTGCGCGAAAAAAGCCTTCGGCAAAATTTGGAGTCCATCACCGGGGAATGGCAGAACCCTAGCGCGCCTCACGCCTCACACATGGCCCCCGGGGCGCCGCTCCTCCAGGACCTGTTTCAAGGATTGACCGGCATGCTGAATATGCTGGCGTAACAATTTGCAAGCCGCTGCCACTTCGTTCTTGCGGCACAGCTTGAGGATCTGGTGGTGCTCTTCATTCGCGCGCTTCATGCCGTGCGTCAAATACAGTTGCAGCCGGGTATAGCGCTCGCCGTTGTGGTTGACGTTGCGGATGATTGACATGAAATGCGGGCGCTCGGCTCGAGAATAGAGTATGGAGTGGAACTGCCAGTTCATGTGTCCCCAATTCTCCATGTGCTCTTCGCGCCGCAGTTCGCTCATGTACTTGTTCAGGACGGCTTCGGCTTGTCCCAGGTCGGTGGGAGTCAGGCGCGGAACCGAGAGTTTGAGCACTTCCGGTTCGAGCAGCGCGCGGATCGCGAACAACTCTTCGATGTCGCTGGGTGAGAGTTCGGGAACGATCGCACCGCGGTTGGGAACAATCGTGATCAAGCCTTCCGCGTGCAGTTGCCGCAGGGCCTCACGAACCGGAATGCGGCTGACGTGGTATTGCCCGGCGATCACATCCTGCCGTAACTGCGCGCCCTCGACGATTTCTCCGCGGATAATCTGATCACGCAACTTCTCCGCCACGGCGGACGTCAGGGACTGCCGTGGAATCGCAGATTCAGAACTTGTTGCGGGTTTCATTTTGACCAATCGACTTGTGTCCGGAATGAAAGGGCTTTCGATCACCAAAACGACCACGTGTGTTCAACAAATCTGTGAACTCTCGCGGACGCTGAAAGCATGGCAATAATACTGTGGAGTCACTCTGCAAGCAACATGCTGTGAGAGGTCTCAGACACCCCAAGCTGACGACCATTGCGGGCTGTCGAGTCCCATCAGTGTCGTCAGCGGCGCTCCTCCCAGCTGGTTGCGTTTCCGGTTTCTGTCTGCCCTTCTTAGGCATGGCCACGAACAAGTCCGCAATACTCCCTGCCAACTGACGCGATTCCGCCGTGCGCCGGTCGTGCATGATGGCTGGGATCAGCGCGGGCAACTCCCGTGTTCGATGTTGTCCTCTTGCGCCGCAGTTGCGGCGCAGAGGAATTGTCAGTCATGTCCATGTCGAATAGGCTTTTGGCTCAACTGACCAGCATCGCCGGCGTTCACTGTCAGCGACACACAGCGGACCCTTTTCGAGTCGCTCGCTGTCCTTTAGCTGTCCGACAACGATTCCTTAACATTCTTACAAGGGTTTTCGAGGGCCATCCGCGTCTTGTAAGTTGTTGAAACTACTAATCAT
>WNEZ01005592.1_pt1 | contig 11017 bp, 10 predicted proteins | sample 5400521 | NCBI WGS metagenome assembly WNEZ01 (sample SAMN13153339, study PRJNA577476) | soil metagenome | isolation source: 120 cm saprolite under Douglas fir tree site 2 hole 1 replicate 1 | place: USA:California | collected 2015-04-18
TAGCACGTTGTAGTACATCGGCAACAGGAGCAGGAATGGAGGAAGCTATCTCATTGGCAGACACTAGCGGATCTGCTCTCTTTCCACTTAAGCGCGTAATACGGTACAAGGCATCTATCGGGACCTCACCTGTCAGCAGCGTATAGAAGGTAGCACCAAGACCGTAGATATCGGTTTGTATACTTGTGCCATACACATACTGTTCCGGGGCACCATAACCGGGAGAACATTGGCGTATAGCAGCCGTTGTTGAGTCCTGATTGTACTCTTTGGCAATACCGAAATCTACTAGCATCGCCCCTTCTTCCAAAGGGGACACGATGACGTTGGCAGGTTTGATATCACGATGGATGATTGGAGGCTGTTGAGCATGTAAGTAGCTCACAGCTTCCATAATTGGCACCATAGTTTTCAATGCTTGCGGTAAAGAGAAGCGTTTTTCCGGTTGTTGCAAGCGCAAGCACTCCAGGTTTGGTCCCTCAATATAATCCATTAACATGTAGATGCTATTATGCTTCTCATCTTCAAACACGCGATAGACCCGTGGCAAGGCTGGATGATCCAATCGACGGAGAATCTCACCTTCGAACAAAAAGTTCTCTTGCTGGTGCCTGTTGGGATCAACTACTTCTTTGAGTGCGAAGACATTCCCTTTGACCCGCCGATCATGCACACGATAGACTGCCCCAAAACCTCCCTGACCAAGCAGCTCTTCAACAATGTAGCGTTCATGCACTATCTTGCCTTTTAGAACCTTTGTCTTCACTTCAAGCCTCACTTTACCTCATGCACCGCTATTTACAGCATGCACATTGCCTACACAGTGAACAATATCTGAGCACATGACGAATTGGTGCAGAGATATTAGCTTGTTAAGTATTCAGGCAGTTTATTAGAAGATAGCAGTAAAACACTGGACCATGAGAAAGCTATCCGAGCACATTGAGAAAGGAATAGTGCTTCGCTGAGTTCCAAGATAAAGCGTTTCCTTTCTATACATAGAATCCTCATGCACTCTGGCAACATCCTACTTTGATAACGTCACAGCGGCCAAAACGTTACAGCAAAGCACGATTATGAGCGTTTCTTACGGTTAATCAAGGAGAGTTCACTGAAGAAGCCTTCCAGTGCTTTTGCCAGATCGTGCAACTCGGCTGCCTCCACCATAGAAACCTCGTGACCGGGGTGAGCCACATGATAGAGTAATTGTATCGCACGGTGCTTGGTTGAGGATGTTTTTTCAGGAGATGAGGGACCAAGCAATGAGGCACGCATGGCATCAACACTCGCATTGACCTGCTCTAACTGTGCAATATCGATAAAACTTGCCGGTTTGGATATATTTTGTTCTTGTTTTGTACTGGCACGACTCGCATCCCATTGTCGCTTCGCCTGTTTTCCTGCGGAGCAATAGCAAAAGTTCGGGTTGGTCGAATCGGAGTTCATCAGACCAGTATCATCACAAATCGGGCAAATAGGCATAGACTGCCTCCTTTATAGCTATGATAACCGTTGCTGACCACCGAGATAATCTTTGAGCATGAGTTGACAATCGAAAGCCATATGACCAAAGACTTCCCCCGGGCTACGCCAACAGGTTTGACCCTCCCTTGAATGATGCTCTTTCCCATCGATAATAGATCCCTTATAGGCAATGGAGACGGCACGCAAACGAGGATCGCGCTTTGGAGAGGAATAAATCCCCACAATACTGGTAATAGCTACGTTATATCCTGTCTCCTCCTGCGCTTCGCGCAGGACACATTGCTCAAGAGTTTCCCTGTAGCGTACAATACCTCCAGGGATGGTATACCCCAGGCCATCAGAGCGATCGATAAGGAGAAATTTTCCATCACGCTCAATAATAACGCAAGCACTCAGAATTGGCGATATTTGCCCTAATGTGAGCAGAGCGATAAGCCGGAAAATCAAGCCTGCGAGTAGACCTTTCAATTTCTCTGTCATGCCTGGATCTTCTCTCTTTCTCAATTACTCTTGTTGCGTCCGCAGCTCTGTTCAATTCTATACTCGAATATGCCTCAGTATATGAGTATTTGATCTATTTGACAAGCTTTCGCCGTACGGATACAATCCTAAAGAAGAGCATTACAACTTAGCCGAAAGCACCCGTCTAGTATACTACTTATCAGCTACAAGAGGAGCGTTATGACACAGCAGAACTCTGGCATATCTTTACCAACAGCAGCCCATATATCTTCGTGGAATATTGAAACCCAGTTCGTTCATGGTGGACGTACCATTGCCACCGACCATAACGCCAGTGGGAGCCCCACCGTGCGGCCTATTTATGCCAGTACAACCTATCTTCATGAAAGCGTAGAAGCCCTTGACAAGGCTTTCGAAGGTCCCACCTCCAATGGTGAGCCAGCATTCGTTTATGCACGGCAGAGCGGCAATCCCAACTCATGTGCCTTTGAAGATGCACTAGCCAAGATTGAGAAAGGCGTTGGTGCCGTTGCCTGCGGATCTGGAATGGCTGCCATTCATGTCTCACTCCTAGCAGCAGGTCTGACCTCTGGAGCGAAGATTGTAGCCTCGCAAGATCTCTATGGCCAAACGATTACCTTACTGCACAAGCTTTTTGCTACTATCGGGGCAGAATTGGTACTGGTCGACTTATGCAAGCCCGAGGCCATTGAACTCATTCGTACCGAGCAGCCGGATGTGATTTTCACGGAGACCATTTCAAATCCCCTGGTCAAAGTGATTGATCTGGATGCTATCAGCGCAGTCGCCAAGGAGGTCGGCGCGGTCACAATCGTAGACAGCACCTTTACAACACCTTACCTCGTCAGACCAATCGAACACGGTTTTGACCTAGTCGTTCACAGCACAACGAAATACATCGGTGGGCATGGCGATAGCACAGGAGGGGTAGTGATCAGCGCAAAAAATGTCTTGCTGGACCAGTTGCATGGCTACAGCGTGCTGCTCGGGGCGATGCTCAGTCCCTTCGAATCACACCTTGTGACACGCGGTTTACGTACCCTTGCTCTGCGCATAGACCGACAATGTAGTAGCGCACTTCAGATAGCACATTGTCTCCAGCAGTACCCAGCCATCGCTCGTGTGCACTATCCAGGTTTACCTGACCACCCCCATCATGCCCTAGCAAACAGACTGATGAGAGATGGATACTATGGGGGACTCCTCGCTTTTGAACTCAAGGAGCAATCCCGTGAGGCTGTATTCCGCTTTATGAACAATCTGCAACTCTGCCTGTCAGCAACCTCCCTGTGTGATGTCTTCTCACTTGTCAGCTATCCTCCCGTATCATCACATCGTACCCTCACTGCAGCAGAATTGCGCAATATGGGGGTCACAGAGTGATGTGTTAGATTATCAGTGGGCATCGAACATGTTGAAGACATTATCCATGATCTGGATCAAGCTCTGAAGTGCTAGCTGCAAACTGGAAAGGAATGCGAAGCTTTTCAAAACTATGCATCTAGATGCTATCACTCTGGCCGTGCTCTTTAGCTATGGGGTATCTGACTCATCAGCATTAAAGCGATAGCCAACCCCCGACACCGTCAAGATGAAACGGGGATGGGTGGCATCAGGTTCGACCTTACGGCGCAATTGGCCAATATAGACATGCAAATAGTGCGCCTCAGTCCCATAGCCAGTTCCCCAAACCTGCGAGAGTAACATTTGTCGAGTCATGATTTTTCCATTGTTTTTTATCAGAGCTTTGAGCAAATCGTATTCAGTTGGTGTTAGCTTCACTTCCTGTCCATTCACTTGCACAAGGCGTTGGGCAAAATTGACACTCAAAGGTCCTGCAGTAAACACTGGCTCGGTTCCAGCTTGAACTTGGGCAGCATGACGAAGAGCTACGCGAACACGGGCCAGTACTTCATTCACGCCAAAGGGTTTAGAAACATAATCATCAGCTCCAAGATCCAGTGCTTGTACTTTGTCATGTTCTGTATCTTTGACAGAAAGGACAATAATAGGCACATTTGATTGTGTGCGCACTCGCTCGCAGACCTCTAACCCGCTCATACTAGGTAAGCCCAGATCGAGAAGTATGAGATCAGGACGATGACGAGGGACACTCTCTAGTGCTTCTTCTCCATTAGAAGCCGTAAATACTTCAAAACCATGTGCAGTCAAACTGCGTTGCAATGCACGCAAAATTTCAATCTCATCATCAACAACGAGGATACGAGCACCGCTCTTACTCATATAATCTCCCTCCTGATTCTTACTAGAGGTAAAGTGAAGCGAAGCATAGCGCCTCCACCAGTACGATTCTCCGCCCAGATATGACCACCGTGTGCCTCAACCAACCCGCGACAAACAGCTAGCCCCAGGCCGGTTCCCATCACACTGGAGGTCCTGCGGACCGTTCCAGATACTCGATAGAACTTGTCAAAGATACGCTCCAGATCATGGGGTGGGATCCCAGGTCCATGATCGGCAATACCGATTATCACATGTTCATCGGTAGCTTCGCCAGATATTTCAATAGGCAAGCATGGTAGCGTATAACGTGCAGCATTTTCAAGCAGATTTGTGAGAACCTGATCCATTTGTAAGTAATCCAACTCAACCGGAGGTAGATCATCAGGAAGAGAGACACGCACTTCGCGTCCCTGCAAGGTGTCTTGCAGGTGACCTAAAACATCGTGTATCAGTTCACTGATAGGATACCATTCTTTTTCCGGCTTCAGTGCACCTCCCTCAATACGTGACATATCCAACAGATTGCCAACCAAGCGATTGAGGCGATCGGCCTCATGCTCAATAGCCAACAGAAAACTGTGCCGGGTTTCATCATCCCACTGCACATCTTCCTGAAGCAAACTACTGGCTGCCGCCTTGATTGAAGACAACGGAGTACGTAGATCATGAGAAACAGAAGAAAGGAGCGCAGAGCGTAGGGAGTCTGTACGTTTCAGTAACTCGATCTGCATTGCTTCACGACGCAAATGGGCACGTTCAATCATCGCCGCAGCTTGATCCAAAAATGTCCAGAAGTACGTCGCTTGCGAGCTAAAACGTTCTTTCGCCAGCTGTGGACCACGCTCAATGGAGAAACCTCGCATGCCCTCCCGCATGAGTAAGCGTGTAACTCCGACGACATGCTGTCCTGACTGCAGAGGCTGTAAACGAACATAGCTAGGAGCAGAGGACTTGGCAGTCACTATCCGAGTATAGCGATACAGACTTGTTCTTGTAGATGGTGATACTGCAACATCATGGTAGAAATCAATGACTTTTCTCTCCGCCATTACTGATGCTGCTGTTTTTCTTTCGTCAGAAGAAAGAGTTATTTCCTCCGTTGGTTGGCATGCATCAGCCTGTAAAAGCAGCTGACCACTCGCATCAGGTACGAGAAAGGCACAATCACATATCCCTAGTGAAGCGAAATTTTTTACGATGGCACGGGCTACAATGCTCAACTGACGTTCCAGGCTTTCTTCATTCGTTGTGGCATTGACCAAATCATATAGTTCTCGCGTTTCTTTTGCATGCTGAGTTGCTTGCTCAGCTCGCTGGCGCAGCGCGGAAGCTAGTCGCCCGGTGATGATCGCCGTCACCAGGAATATAAACAGCGCTAGCCATTCTTCGGGTCTGGCAATCGTAAAGGTATATAGTGGCTCGGTAAGAGAAAAATCAAACGACAGAACTGCGACAATAGATGCAATGACAGCTGCATAAAGTCCACGCGTACTAGATAGGCCAAGTACAATTAAAAGATAAAGAAACGATATATTAGGAATTGCAGGATAAAGATGCAGAACATAGATGATCCCGGTGACACCGAGAGCCAGAGCAGTTGCCAGCAGGGTATCTACAATATACCGCTTCAGCCATTGCCTTTCTACAGTCCCCAGCAGATAATCAATTGACCTTCTCAGTCTACTCATAAATATACTCCCCCTAACACGGAGGTATGGCAGAAGGTCTGGGTCCGCTTTCTTTGACGACCCGTATCTAGAACGCCGCAAATGAGTTTCTAAAAAAGAGAATATCATATAAAAAAAGCTAAGTAAATCGGTCCTCTACTTCCCTTGACCTCGATAGATGCAGAGCGCTATACTCAAGATAATGAAACAGCGATATCTTATGATCCTTCTACTACTCCTGTTGAGCAGCCTGACAGCGTGTAGTCCGGGACATCTTGGAAGTACCATCATAGCCTTTATACGCAACGGCCATCTCTGGACAATTGATCCCAATGGGACAAATGCATTTGAAATTGTTACTCAGGATACCCCCGTTGTCGGCTATAGCTGGTCGCCGACGCATCAAATTCTCACATTCCGCACACTCGACGCAGACTTTGCCAAGACCACCACTGCCAAGCATCTCGCCAGCCAGCCCATTACGGGATTGACCGAAGACACTCCAAGCATTGAGAATACTATTGGCGTTGATGGAGGAACGCCAGTCCCCATCGCCTTCTCCAGCCCAACTATAAGCTATAGCAACGCCATATGGAATACAAACGGGACTCGCCTACTCTACCGCCAGACGACACAGGGAACACCGAGCAATCCTATAACCGCTCAGTGGTTTATTTCACAGAACGACCAGCCTGGCGGAATTGCTCTTAAGTCATTCCCGGCATCGTACGCCATTCCCTCATTCTCATATCTCAGCCAGCATTCGCTGGTTCTTGGCAATAATGATCGTGGGATCTTTACGACCACACCCGCAGGAACTAATGTGCATTATCTTACACACAATCCACCTCCCGGTCACCCGTTGCCCGCATCATTAGAACGTATTTTATGGCAACCTGCTCACCAGGATCACAGCTTTTTATACGCTACCATCATTTCCTCACCATCTGCCCACGAAGGAAATGCAACCGATCGACCGACAGTACAACTGATTTTGAGCACGGTAGATGGTCATACCACTACACTTGCCACTTGTACGTGTACACAATTTGCCTGGTCGCCTGATGGCAATTCTGTACTCTACAGTACAGAAACCACCTATACCATCTTGAATCTCCAAAAGGACACCTCATGGAACGCCCCAACAGAGGAGGGTAGCATTCCTTCTTGGTCACCAGACAGTCAGTTCTTATTGCTCGACGGCACACACACCCTCCAATTGCTATCCATTGCAAAGCAGCACCAGTATACGCTGCTAAGTGATGATAAAGCAAGCAAGCGACAACCAGGAAATTTTTCTGGAAATCAGTCATCCCCCAGTGCACTACTCCAGCCTATTCCCAACAGTGTCTGGGCAGCAGATAGCCGCCATTTTCTCTTCCTGACACACAATCGCTTACAATGGCAAAGTCATCCTCTGTATACAGGTAATGGGCTCTATACCGTGGCTATTGATAACGATGGACACTTACAAGGGACACCTACACTGGTTGATAATGGCAATGATACTCAAGCGGGGTGGACGTATCAAGATGCAAACACATCGTTTTTGTACTAGAAAGGGTGCCAAAGGATTTGAAAGAGAGCCATTAGCCATTGACATCAGAAATACTTTTTTGTATACTAAGTACAGTTAGGCATAAATGTAATCCGAGTTTGCGATGGTAAATGGCTTCAATGAGGTCTCGGTATAGAGGGAGCTAAGGGTGGCACGGGATCTGTTTTGGGTGGGATCATCTCAGAAGGACTTTTGGACTTTCCCCGAGAAAGTAAGGACCAACATCATGGCTGCACTCTATCTTGCACAGGATGGTAAAAAGGCAACAAATACCAAGCCCCTCCAGGGCTTCTCTGGAGCTAGTGTACTAGAGATCGTAGAACGCGATCCTAGCGGTGCATATCGATGTATCTATACAGTCAAGCTTCAGACAAGAGTCTACATTTTGCACGCATTTCAGAAGAAGTCTCGCCAGGGCATCAGCACACCACAGGAGCATATTGATATGGTCAAGCGTCGGCTTAAGTGGGCCAACGAGATCGATATAGAGATCACCAAACAAGAAAAAAGAGGGGAAAAACCATCATGATTGACGAAGAGATGAGCTATACCGTCAGTAGTGGCAACATTTTTGCCGATGCTGGTCTACCAAACCCCGATGAATGCCTAGCACGGGCGAAACTGTTAAGCTATATTGTCACAGAGATCGATCGGCGTGGTCTCTCCCAGGATCAGGCCGCACGCCTATTGGGTGTACCAAAGTCGTATATCCGCCTACTTTTACGGGCCCACCTGAGTAGCTTTTCACTTGAATATCTTCTCCAGATGGTGAAGAAGCTGGGAATACAGGTGGTAATTTCCTGCCAGCCGACTACGGACGAACAGGGACATATCACCATCAGCCTGCCACAATCAGCCTGACATCAACCCATGTTCTTAAGGGATACACATAGCATGAAGGCATCCGATCAACAGAAGAGCAAGCCAGACGAACTAGACGACGATGAGTTCGACGACAATGAATACGACGAACTCGCTATCCTAGAGCGTCTGGAAGCCTTACGCGAAGATATGGAAGACCTGGGAGTGACCAATCTGTCTGAGCTTATAGAGCGTATCGAAGAACTCCATCGACAACTGGATAACAAGTAGCTTCTACCAATATTCATCTCATCCTGCGCATGGTCAGTTGGCATAGCCACTCTATGCTCTTGCTAATAGGCATTGGTTCGTGTATCATTGGTTCGTATCCCAATGATACACGAACCAATAGCACATGTGCCAATAGAGAATGAGAACAAGATGACTTTTTATAACCGCGCTTCGGAGCTGGACACGATCAGTAGAAGTCTCTCTTCAACTCAAGCAGAGCTGGTCATTGTTTATGGCCGCCGAGGCAGCGGAAAGAGCGAATTGCTCATCCAAGCCATCACAGATCGCCGTGCGCTCTACTATCAAGCCACAACAGAGCTTTTGCCGCAACAGCTTGCCGATCTCACCGCTGAACTTCGTCGTGTTGCAAGCCAGCAGGAGGTCACTGTCATTGGTCATCTCGCCTCGCTTGGTGACCTGTTTGTGACCATGACGACCTTGGCACAGAGCATGCCTCAACAACCATTCATTGTCGTGATCGATGAGTTCCCCTATCTCGCGGAGGCTGATCCAGCAACGGAAACTGTGATGCAGAAATGGTGGGACTCAACGTACCGTGCTACACCCAACCTGAAGGTCTTTCTTGCAGGCTCACATGTCTCGTGGATGCGTGAGCACACCTTGAGCGAACATGGACCACTGCAAAATAGACGTACCCGCCAGATAGAAGTCTCGCCACTTGATTACCGACACGCGGCGGAGTTCTACCCTGATTGGTCTTCTCAGGACAAAACCAGGGCGTACGCTATCTGGGGAGGTCTCCCGGGGTACGTGCACGAAATTAACCCTGCTCTTGGCCTATGGGATAATGTCAGCCAAACCCTCCTAGATCCAAATGCTCGCTTATTTGTCGAGCCAGATTGGCTCCGTTTCACGGATCTGCGTGCCGATCGCCTGTATACATCTCTCGTTCGAGCTATGACAATGGGCAAGTCTACACCAGGTGATATAGCAAAAGAGGTAGGACGCCACAGTGCCGCTGATATCTTTGACCCACTCAATCGGCTTGTCGATCTTGGCATCGTAGCACGGGTGACTGCTCTTACCACGCGTAGAGAGCGTCGCTCGGGATCACAGTATCACATTGCTGATCCTTTCTTGGCCTTCTGGTATCGTTTCATCGATAGCCGTCGCAGCATGTTGCGACGCGGGCAGGCAAATATTGCTCTGGAACAGATTAAAGGTGAGCTTGATGACTACGTTGGTCAATATGTCTTTGAAGACATCTGCCGCGAGTGGATATGGACCGGAGCACAATGCGGACTCCTCCCTGCTGATCTAGAGATTGCTGAGGTTGGTTCTTGGTGGGGAGGAACCAAGGGCGAACAAGATGAAATAGATGTAGTTGCTCTGTCATCGCGTCGAGAAGCGGTGTTATTTGGCGAATGCAAGTGGAGCAATTCGCCGATGGATATGCGCGATCTCGGTGGACTCCGCCATGCCATTGAGATGTCACAGAAGGACCTTCACCCGGTCATTTCCCCATGGCGGCTTTGTTTCTCTCGGAGTGGCTTCCATCCTAACCTTATTGCTGAAGCCTCCCACCCGGAGAATCGCATCATGCTGATTGATGCTGATCGGCTTTATGCCTAAGTCCTGTTCTTTCGCTTCTCGAATATCTCTATCTACACCATTTGGCTTAGCAACGAGAAGAGGATGTATCTGGGGACGAAGGATGCTTGTAACATGGCTAGCACTGCCTTTACAGGATAAGCATAGTGCTTACTATCAGAGATTGGCTGTTACTCATCCAATAACCTAATTCACTGTTTCATACTCTCAAGCCATCCGAGTATATTGCCACTAATTCGAACCAAATTAGCTAGATAGGCAGAACTTATGAATCTTCACCCACTACTTACTGGGGTCCTACGACTTTCTTAGCGCTGCAAGACAGTAGTCAACATGCTCTTTTACGCCTCCCTGTATCTTAGCGTGCTGATGTAATATCGCCTTTAGCTGCTCTCTTGCTTCAGAATTTAGGCGGAGGACTTTCTTGCGGATTTCTTCCTTTAACCCATCAGTTGCCTCTTGAGAGAGCGGCCCTTCCTGACAGAGCCTGTTTTGGGTCTCTGGAAGAATGTGACCATGTTGGCACAATTCGGAAAACACTTGTTCTATCTCTGGTTCTTTTATCTCTGGTTCTTTTACCTTGATATGTTCTCGAATATAGTCCATCGGATTTTTTCTATTTTTATCCCTTATTACTCTTTCTACCTTTTTTATCTGCTCTTGCTGGGAACGGCTACCGATGGCTCGGAGGGTGCCAGCCCTAATCCTGATGGTATTTACTAATTGCTCAGCCTCCTTCTGTGAGATCTTCTCTTGAGGAAGTCTGCGGTTGTAGAGAAAGTCATCAGCGGCTTGTAGAGAAAGTTTACCGCTCCGCACCTCTGTGAAACCTTGAATATAGTCATGTACGTATTGCCCGTAATTTGAATAATTTTCGTCGTGCATATATTTTTTAATTGAACCTGCTAGCTTTTGA
>WNEZ01006541.1_pt1 | contig 11016 bp, 5 predicted proteins | sample 5400521 | NCBI WGS metagenome assembly WNEZ01 (sample SAMN13153339, study PRJNA577476) | soil metagenome | isolation source: 120 cm saprolite under Douglas fir tree site 2 hole 1 replicate 1 | place: USA:California | collected 2015-04-18
TCACCGACTGGCTCGATCGTGCGCGCCATTACGCGGTGGCCCTGGGCCACGGCGGCGCGACGGACTATCAGCGCGACGTCAAGCTCGAAGCCCTCGTCCCTGTCACGCGCGGCGAGATGCCCGTGCTCGTTTTCGCAGACCGCGCGCGCGACGTTCGCAGCGCCGTGGAGTTCTGCGAGAAGCAAAAACTAAAAATGATTTTGGCCGGCGGCGCCGAGGCCTACAAAGTGAAAGACCTTCTGCGCTCCAAGAACATCCCGGTGATCCTGCGGCCCACGCTGAGCGAGCCCGCCGACGAAGACGATCCCTACGATCGTTCACTCTCGCAGCCCGCCGAGCTCGCCTCCGCAGGCGTCAAGTTTGCCTTCGGCAGCTTCGACAATTCCTTCGCCCGCCGCTTGGGTCAACAAGCCGCCAACGCCGTCGCTCACGGCTTGCCCCATGAGGAAGCGCTCAAAGCCGTCACCGTTTACCCCGCCCAAATCCTGGGTCTCGCCGATCAGGTCGGCACGCTCGATTCCGGCAAAATCGCCAACGTCATCGTCACCACCGGCGATCCTCTCGAGGTAACCACCGAGGTGCGCTACCTCTTCATAAAGGGCCAGCTAACCTCCCTCGACAACAAGCAGAAAGCGCTCTACGAAAAATACCTGAACCGCCCCAAAGCCCAGTAACGCCGCCGACTGTCACCCCTGTTCTTGCCTCTCGCAGGTGATGGTCAGCGATTCGATCGCAACATCGTTGCTCATGGCATTGAGCGTTGGCCCATCCCACTTGCTCGGCCACGCTTCGAAGAAATTCCATCGCACTCTGGGTGTGCCATCCGCCGCCAGCAGAACAACAGAGCCGCTCCTTCGTTGTAGCTGCCCCTTGATAATCGCGAGGTGCCAGTCGTAGAGCTCTCGTGAGGAGGTCACTCCCCACTTGACAGGCCACTGCATTCCATGAATGCTGCCTGTTGGATGCCCTCGATTTCCACCAAAAAGCGGAAGTTCGGGAGTGGATCAATCCGTTGCGCTCCGGCCATTCTTTCCTCCTTTAGGCTTTAGGTGCAGTCGCGCTGCAATCGCAAATTATGGCGCTTCCTGTTGCTCGCCGCCTGAAAATAAGTTCACATTCCCTGTCGCCGCGAGAAACTTTTGGGCTGCAAACTGCGTTCTACGGTCATGAGCCTCATGAAGCCACGCAAACACCTCGTCTTCCTATTGGTGCACCCCGCAGCCGCAGCGTTTCTCCTCCTCGCGTTCAGCGCCCCGGTCCATGCCCAAGACGCGCAGAAACTTGTCGATCAGTACATCAAAGCCGCCGGTGGCTCGAAAGCGCTGTCCAAAACGCAAACCATCACGCTCGAAGGGACCTTCAACACCGCGGATGGCAAAGCCGGAACCTATACGCTCGACACCAAGCTCCCGAATCGCTATTACTCGGAACTGGTAGCCGGCGACAGCAGCTTGATCGAGGCCTACAACGGAAAGTCCGCCTGGCACCGCACCGCCAACGGAGAAATTTCCACGCTGTTCGGCCGGGAAGGCAGCGAGCTCGAAACCGCCGGCCAGTATTACAACTCGCACCTCGTGGACGCCAAGAAAAAGAAGCTTGGGGTGGGCTTCGCCGGCTTCTTCCCGGTGCGCGGCAAAGACACCTTGGAGATTGAAGTCACGACTCCGGCAGGTGCGAAGCGTCACGTGTTTTTCGATGCCAAAACGCACTTGATCGCAAAAGAAGAAGCCACTGTCGGAGGAATCGAAGAGCAGCTTCTCTACGACGACTATCGCCCGGTGAGCGGCGTGCAACTCCCGCACAGGATCGAGCTGCACCGCGGCACAGACACCTACGACATCACCGTAACGCGAGCGGTCGTGAACGGCACCGTCGGCGAACGCGTGTTCGACTTTCCCAAAAAATCTCAGGTCCAACTGCCCGACCTGAAAGCTCTTTTTAATGAAATCGACAAAAACCAGAAAGCCATCGACAAGCTTAAGGAAAACTATGCCGGCACGCGGATCGAAGAGGAGAGCGAGTACGACAAGACCGGAAAAATCACCAAGCGCGAGCTGCGCGAGTCCACTTTTTTCTACCTCAACGGCGAGGAAGTGTCCACGCTGGTGAAAAAAGACGGCAAAGCGCTCAGCGAAGAAGAGCAAGGAAAAGAAACGGCGCGCGTTCAAAAGATGATCGAGAGCATGCAGAAACAGGAAGCCAAGAAGGAAGCCAAAGAGGAGAAAGCCAAGGAAGAGGGCAAGGAGAAAAAAGATGACGACGTCGGCATTGAGACGTTTCTGCGCGCCTGCCAGTTTGTGAATCCCCGCCGTGAGCGCTTCCGCGGCCAGGACGTCCTCGTTTTCGACTTCGAGCCCAACGCCGAATTCAAGCCTCACAAACTAGTGGAGAAAGTCGTGCACCAGCTCGCCGGAGTGGTCTGGATCGACGAGAAGGCACACGACGTGGCACGCCTGGAAGCGTATTTTGTCGGCGATTTCCGCTTCGCCGGCGGACTAATCGCCAACGTGCAGAAGGGAACCAGCTTCGTATTCGAGCAGGCCTACGTCAACAATGAGGTCTGGCTGCCGACTTATGAAGAAGCGCACCTCGGCGTGCGCGTCTTGCTCGTAAAGTCCTTCCAGGTCAACGAAGTCACGCGCTACTCCGATTACAAGAAATTCAACGTGGAAAGCATCGCGTCGGTGGGCAAACCCAGGAACGCCAGTGGCACCGCCGCCGAACCCGTGCCCGAAGCCACCGTCCCCAAACCCGACTGAATCCTGACAACCGTTTCTGGGCGCTAACTTTTATTTGCCGGAACGGCGCGATCCAGAACTTCGCGGACTTTTTCCGCCAGCGTGCTGGGCGTGAACGGCTTTTGCAGAAACGCCACGCCATCCTCCAGCAGGCCTCCCTGTGCGATGACGTTGAATGTATAGCCAGAGATGTACAGCACGCGCATGTTCGGTTGCCGCAGCGCCAGCCGTTTCGCGAGTTCGCGGCCGCTCGCTCCCGGCATGATCACGTCCGTCAACAGCAGATGAATCTCGCAATCCTGCCGTTCGCACGCGCGCTCTGCTTCCTCCGGCGTGGCCGCCACCATTACCGAGTATCCCTTGCCGGTAAGCACCATGTGCGCCAGTTCGCGGACTTGCGGCTGATCTTCCACCAACAGAATCGTCTCCGACCCCGTTTGCTTAACGAGCGGCCTCTCCCCGGACGGCAAAACCTCGGCCGGTTCGTCCACGCGAGGCAAATAAACCTTAAACGTGGAGCCGCGTCCCGGCTCGCTGTACACCCAGATGTATCCGCCGCTCTGTTTCACGATGCCGTACGCCGTGGATAGCCCGAGCCCTGTGCCGCGCCCGCTTTCTTTTGTGGTGTAAAACGGTTCAAAGATGTGCGCCACGGTGTCCGCGCTCATGCCCACTCCCGTGTCCGAGACCGCCAGCATCACGTAGCGGCCCGGCTTCACCGAAACGTGCTCGCTCGCGTAGGCGGCATCCAACTCGACGTCGGACGTTTCCACCGTGAGCCGTCCGCCCTTGGGCATCGCATCTCGTGCGTTCATCACCAAATTCATGATCACTTGTTCGACTTGGCCAGGGTCCGCCTTGATCGTCCCGATGGTTTTCCCCGGCAGCGTCGCCATCTGGACGTCCTCATCCATCAAGCGGCGTAGCAGCTTGTCCAACCCGAGTACGATGCTGTTCAAATCCACCAGCTTCGGTTGCAGCACCTGCCTCCGGCTGAACGCCAGCAATTGTCGCACCAGCGTGCTGGCGCGTTCCGAGGCATCTTCGATGCGCTCAATGTCCGTGTGCAACTCCGGCGAAATCTTGGGGCGATTCAGCGCCAGCTCCGCGTAGCCCTTGATAATGGTCAGCAAATTGTTGAAGTCGTGCGCGATTCCTCCCGCCAGCCTCCCGACGGCCTCCATACGCCGCGCTTGCTGCAGTTGCGTTTCCAGTTGTTTGCGCTCCGTGATGTCCACGATGATGCCGTCCATCAGCGGATGCGCGCCGCTTCCTTCCACCACCACCGCGGTATCGCTCACCCAAATTACCCGGCCGTCTTTGCGGAACACCCGGTACTCGGCTTGAAAGCGCTCCCCGCGCTTGCTCGCTTCCTCGGCCGCCTCCACGATCTTGAAGTCGTCCGGATGAACGTGCTTCACCCATTCGCGTGAATCCTTAAGCCACTCGGAAGCAGAAAATCCGAAAATCGTTTCTACCTGCGGGCTAACGTACAGCCATTCTCCGTGCACGCCCAGTTCCGCGATGTAGCTGATGGCCGCCACCTTTTCCACCAGCATGCGGAATTTCGCTTCGGCTTCTTCGAGGGCCTTCTCTGCGTTGCGGCGCGCCGTGAGGTCGCGGCAGACGCACACAGTTCCGCCCTCTGGCAGAGCGGTAATGGCCATATCCATTGGCACCACGGTCCCATCGCGATGGTGAATGTTCAGCGGGCCGTACCACTTGCCCTCTTTTTTCAGGGAGTCGCGTATCTCGGCTTGCACCCCCTCGACGTCCTTCGCGTCGTAAATTTCTTGCCAGGATCGTCCCAGAATAGCTTCCGGGCCCTGGTACCCCATCATTTGAGCAAACGAGGCGTTGACGTAGGTGTGTGCCCCCAGCGCATCCAGAATCGCGATTCCATTAATCGCCGAATCCATCGCGCTCGTGTGCCGGCGCAGCGTGTCCGCCGTCTTGGCCTCGCGATACTGGCTGATTCCGAACCTCGCGGCATAGCAGACGATGGAAACGCCAAGCAGCGAGAAGCGCAACGCGCGAAACTCCGTTCCCATTTCCGCGACCTGTAAAAGGACAATCAGCGGCGCGAGCGCGAAGGTCGCGTTCGTGAGCATCAACTCGCCAAAACTCTGCGGCCGCGTTCGCCGCGTCCTCTCGGCGGTCGCGGAGCCCTGCCAGGTCGCAGTCCACAAGCCGAGGCTCAGGAGTGGCAGTGTCCACGCGAGGTCGCACCACGTTCCCGTTGGCGTCACCTGGATGCTCTGCGCGTAATCCGCAAGCCGGGCGCAGACCGTGTAACCCAGCAAGTAGATCGCAAACCCGCCATACAACTTTCGGAGGTGTTTCGTGCGCGCGCGCACCATTTGCAGAATCGCCAGGGCCACCAGCGCGGTATCCTCCCCGGTCTCCACACGGATCTCACGTATGTACGCACTGTAATCGTCGAGATGGTACGACGGTATGTAATAAAATCCGATAAAAATAAGAAAGAAAACGATGGCGATCTGAATGAAATCCAGAATCGACTCGGGATCCAGCGTGGACGAGTCTTTGTCCTGATCCAAAAACAACGCCATCGCAAAAAAAATCGATTGCGTCCCGAACAGGAAACGCACCACCGACCCGGTAGGGGGCTCCCGATGCAGCGCAAGTTCGTAATACATCCACCCCAGATTCGCCACTCCCCAAACCGCCAGCCCGCATCCGACCAGCAACCAGAAGGGACGCGTCAGACCGCGGCCCCGACGCGATGCCGCAAAGGTCATGGCCACCGCAAGGGCGCAAGCCATAATCTGCAGCGAATTCCCGATAAGAGTTCCGGCAGGAGACGGTCCCAGGATGGCTGCGGAAAAGATGTGCAGAGCAATAATCACGAGTGCGAAGATAGTTAGCTTCCGGGGCATCCCAAGGTGCTCCTTATGCACTCGGCAAGAGGTGATTTCTTTCCGTCCTAGGATCTAGGATAGGGTATTCGCGAGGTAGGTGCTGCACGCAAGAATAGCCGCGTTTCTCAAGACTAAACCTTTTTAATAGACTCTCACCGCCACTTACTGTTTCGGTCTATTTGCGTGTGCGGCCGCGCGCCGACCGGATGGGTCTAGCGGATTAATCGTGTTTTTGAAATCGAGGGTGCTAGCGCCCTTCAAAGGGATAGCGATCTTGTGCCTGGACAGCAGAGGCCACGCGACGGCGCAGCGCGATGGTGTCCACCGGCGCGCGTTTGGCGAAACGCTTCAGCACCGCCATTTGCGTGGTGAGCATGTCGCCTGCATGGACTGCGGCGATGGCGCGCTTCGCTTCATGCTCCACGCGTTCGGCGGCTTCGGAGATGAACACGCGGGCGGCATCGATCATGGTTTGAGTCGCAGATTCACCCTGGCGCGCAGCCGCTTTCTGCGTGCGCACCAAGCAGGACTCCATGGCATACACTTCCATCACGATATCGGACAGCGCGGCGATCAACTCCTGCTCGTCGGCGAGTTTTTCACGGAATTTCTGTACTGCTCCGCCGGCGGCTTGCAAAAACATTTTCTTGGCGTTGGCCACCACGCGAGTTTCCTCGGCCAGCACGCCTTCCGGCGCTTCCTCGAAAGAAGGGCCGGCGAGAATTTCGTCGGCGAGCTTCATGGCTGCAGGAATCAGCGCCAGCTGTCCGCCCATGGCGCGCTTCATCATCATTTGTATGATGAGCATGCGATTGATTTCGTTGGTGCCTTCAAAGATGCGGTTGATGCGCGAATCGCGATAGGCGCGGCAAACGGAGTAATCCTCGTGGAAGCCATAGCCGCCAAAGATCTGCACGGCTTCGTCGACCACGTAGTCCAGCATTTCCGAGCCGTAAACCTTTGCGATGGAGCTTTCGATGGCGTATTCCTCGAGGACCTTCATGGAATTCTGCACTTTGTCGCCGCTGCCGGAGGCCGCGGCCATGGCCGCTTCGATGTTTCCGGCCGAGCGATAAACCATGGACTCCACGGCGAGAATCTGAATGGTCATTTCCGCGAGCTTTTCGCGGATCAAGCCAAAATCGCCGATTTGTTTGCCGAATGCCTTGCGCTCCTTGGCGTATTTCGAGGACGTCTGCAGAACGTTTTTCGCGCCGCCGACGCAGGAAGCACCCAAGGTGAAGCGCCCGGCGTTCAAGATGTTGAAGGCCACGATGTGCCCGCGGCCGATTTCATGCAACACGTTTTCCTTCGGAACCTTGCAGTTCTCGAGAAAAATCGGCGTGGTGGAGCTGCCGTGTATGCCCATCTTGTGCTCTTCGTTGCCGGGCTTGAAGCCGGGGAAAGTGCGCTCCACGATAAACGCCGTGAATTTCTCGCCGTTCACTTTGGCAAACACGATGTAGACGTCGGCGAAGCCGCCGTTGGTGATCCACATTTTCTGGCCGTTCAAAATGTAGTGTGTGCCTTCCTTATTCAGTTCAGCCCGCGTGAGCGAATTCTGCGCGTCGGAGCCGGCTTGCGGCTCGGACAAGCAGTACGCGCCGATAAGTTCGCCAGTGGCCAGTTTCGGCAGATATTTTTTCTTCTGTTCTTCGGTCCCGAAATAAACGATAGGCAGCGTGCCGATGCCGGCGTGCGCGCCGTGCGTCACGGCGAAGCCGCCGTAGAGGGAAAGCTTTTCAGTCAGCACGGTGGTCGCGATTTTATCCAGCCCCGCGCCCCCATATTGCTCGGGCACTCCGCCGCCCATCAACCCGAGTTCGCCACCTTTTTTCACCAGTTGCGGCATCAGCCCCGGTTTCTTGTTCTCCAGTTCCTTAACGAATGGCAAAACTTCCTTGGTGACGAATTCTTCCGCGGTTTGCCCGATGAGCTTCTGGTCGTCAGTGAGATCCGCGGGCGTGAACACGTCTTGCGGCAGCGGCGATTCCAGGAGAAAACTGCCGCCCTTCGCTGCGGGTTTGGTGAGCGTAGCGGTTGCCATGGCGTTTCTCCTTTTAGCGCTGGAAAGAACTTAGGGCATGTCGCCTATGCACTCGAGGTATTTGCCCCGAAAATGATTCTACCCTTCCGCGCATTCAAGTCGCAACCAACGGTTGCCGGTTTTTCTGATGGACGCCCCACGAGACAGCCGAGACGCGCAATGGCTTACATCCAAGCGGACTATTTCCAAGTACGCCGTGATGCGACCGGAATCGAGGCGGTCATGCACTCGTGACGGTTCCCTAGAGTCTCGAGGAACTCTGGGTCGAGTGTGAACTTGCTGTGCACCGCGAAGCCGGCTCCCTGCAATGTGAATTCCGCCGAGTCGCGTCCGGGCCCGAGCAGAGGAGCGCCGTCGAGGGTCCGCGGAAAGAAGAAGTGGGCCGAGGAGCTCGTGCCTGCTCCGGTGAACTCCACTTCAAGTGGCGCGACGGTGCCGCGGCGAGTCTTCAGCGCCGCACGCAAGATGGGTTTTCCCGCGGGTGTCACCGCGAAAGGCTCGAAACCAGCGTGGCCGGGCTGCTCAAGTTTCACCGTGATGACGTACCGGTCCGTCGGAAGCCGCGGCGCTTGCGCCTGAAACGCGGCAGCCGCGCGTTCGCCGAGTTCCTCAAGACGCGCAAACGCCTGGGTCACAGGGGCGGCCGATTCCCAGCGCACCAGGAAGGCGGCCGAAGGCGAAAGCCTCGGCGCCGCATCCGGCTGCTGGGAGGGATCAACCGGCGCTTCGATTCGCCCTTTCTGCAAGCAGTTCCCGTTCTGGTCGATGGCATCGGGGTCGCAGTGCTTAGTGCCCGTGGGAATGCTGTAGCTCGCTTGATTCTCTCGCCGGAGAAACACTACAACGTCCACCCTCGCCCAAGGCGAGCGTCGCACAAGCTTTAGGGCTTCTGCAAGCGACCACTGCGCGGGAGGCTTATGCTTCCAGAAGTCGTCCGCGCGGGAGATTGGCGACAGTCCGAGAAACAGGGGCACAAGCGGCAGAATCGTTCGGAATGTCACCTTCAGCAGCGCGGCTCTGCGCCCATGCGTCCGCCATGCGGGGGTTAATCCGTGGATCGACGTGTTGCGCGAAAATCTCATTTTTCCGCCCGCTCGAGCGTTTTAACTGTAACAACTTTCTTCCGTGTCCCACAACTTTCTCCCAGCTTGGGCCCGACTGGTCAGTTTGGGATCGTCCCGCCGCTCTCACTCGAAACGGCTTTCCAAAGACCGAGATTGATCGGCAGACTGAACCCCATGCGTACCGGTACGATGAATGCGGTTTTCGGAATTCTTGTTGACAAAATACAAAGCGGGAATAGAATTCCACCCAAACCTCGGGTTCCTGCAAGGGACCTTAGATCTTGGGATGGGGTGGTCAATGCTCAAGCGTGTTTGTGTATTCATAGGCAGTGCTCTTTTCCTCCTTCTTTTCACTGCGATCTCCGTATTTGCGCAGATTACCACGGGTGATATCGCCGGCACGGTGACGGATCCGAGCGGTGCCTACGTGGCGGGCGCCAACATCTCCGCGGTCTGTCCTGACACGCAGTTCACCCGGAGCATCCCGTCCGGAACGGCTGGCGAATACCGCCTGACGGACATGCCGACTTGTGTCTACAAGGTGACCGTGACGGCGCAGGGATTCAAGACCGCTCTGCGCGAGGTGACAGTTACCGTTGCGCTGGTCACCAAAGCCGATTTCCAGCTACATGTCGGAGCGCGCTCGGAAACTGTCGAAGTTGAAGCAGCCTCGCCCCTGGTGGACTACTCCTCGGGCGTGAACAACGAGGTGGATTTGAAGTCTATCGTGGATCTACCGACGGAGGGCCGTGATTTCAAATCCATCTTGGCCCTTACTCCCGGCGTGCAGCGCTCGCCTGGAGGCGGATTCCTGGACGTGAGCATCAGCGGCCAGCGCACCACCACCAACAACTATTTGATTGACGGTATGCCAAACAATGATCGCTTCTATGGCAGCGAGGTTGTGGGGCAGCCCGGTGTCTTAGGGATTCCAGCCTCCGTGCTGGGCAATGACTCCATCCAAGAGTTTTCGGTCCAGCAGCTTCCCTCGGCGGAGTACGGGGTGAAGGGCGGGGCGGCCATCAATGTGATACTCAAGAGTGGCACCAACGCTTTCCACGGCACGGCGTTCTATTTCGGAGACTACGACTGGCTCAACGCCAAGAACTTTTTCTCCACTGAAAAAACGCCTTACCACAACCATAATTATGGCGGTACGCTTGGCGGTCCCCTTGTGAAGAACCGTCTGTTCTTTTTCTCAGACTTCGAGGGGCAAAGGAACAAGTCCCTTGAGCCGTACACAGTGTTGATCCCCACCCAGGGCGACTTGGCCGCGGCGCTCGCCAATTTCTCCAATCCGGCCAGCAACCCCAACGGGTTGCCCCTCAATCCTGCGGGCTTGAATCTGCTGAAGTACTACCCGTGTTCGGATGGTGCAGGTGCCATCGTTTCCTGCACCCCGGCTGCCGCTAACGCCGCCGTGCCCACTGGCGGGTTCAGCCAAACCATTGCCTCCCCCAACACGGACTCCCTGAGCAGCTTCAAGGTCAAGATAGATTTCAAGATGAATGACAAGATGCAACTCACCGGGCGCTATGTCTTTGCCGACAGCCTTCAGTCTGCGCCCCTTGGCGGCTACACGATACCTCCTGCATCCGGCAGCGGTCTAAAACCCGACGCCTTTAACAGCATCGCCCCGACGCGCGTGCAAGTGGCCGGGCTTGGGTGGACCTACCTGATTTCCGAAAACAAGATCCTGGACGTTCGGTTCAACTGGAATCGCTACGCGCAGATCTTGGATCCCAACAACAAGGTCAATCCCTTGAGCCTGGGCATTGATACAGGTCCTCTTGATCCGGCCGATTTTGGGGTTCCCCCTGTTTATGCGAGTTCCGTCACCGCTGGCAACATAGGCGGCATTTTCGGTTACCCGCTAAGCACACGCCCCACGCAGAACTACGACGCGTCCGCCCACTTCACCTGGGTCAAAGGAGCGCATTCGTTTAAGTTCGGCGGCAACTTCGATTATGCCTCTACGTTTAGCTTGCGGAACCGCGCACGGTCCTCGCTGAGCAGTTTCCAGAGCGACTTCCCAACTGTCCTTACACAATTGCTCGTCGGCCGGATTGATGAGGCCGCTCGCTCCTTTGGCGACACCTCGCGTCATCTTTATCAGCCGTCTGTGGGCATCTTTTTCCAGGATGAATGGAAGATCCGACCAAGGCTCACCCTCAGTTACGGTCTACGTTGGGAAGTCAATGGGGCTCTCGGTGAGGCCGATAAGACTGCCTCGAACTTCTATCCGTGCGCGGCACCGGAGCCAACGGTCTGTCCACCGGGCAATG
>WNEZ01005594.1_pt1 | contig 11013 bp, 8 predicted proteins | sample 5400521 | NCBI WGS metagenome assembly WNEZ01 (sample SAMN13153339, study PRJNA577476) | soil metagenome | isolation source: 120 cm saprolite under Douglas fir tree site 2 hole 1 replicate 1 | place: USA:California | collected 2015-04-18
TCGGGCGGCACCACGCGAAACTCGAGCCCGATCATCTCGAGCAGTTGGCGTCGGCGCGGGGATCCGCTCGCCAGGACGATCATTTCTCGAGGATCAGGGTGACGGGTCCGTCATTCACGAGCTCCACCTCCATCATGGCGCCGAACTCCCCAGTGGCGAACTGCACCCGGCTCCCTGCTCCCCGCTCCCGCATGAGCGCGACAAAGCGGTCGTAGAGCGGAATCGCAACATCCCGTGGCGCCGCGTCGATGAAGCTGGGACGCCGGCCCTTCTGCACGTCGCCGTACAGCGTGAACTGAGACACCACCAGCACGGCCCCGTGTACGTCCGCGAGTGCAAGGTTCATCTTGCCCTCGGCGTCCCCGAACACCCGCAAGCCGAGCAGCTTGTCGGCCATCCAGCCGAGGGTGTCGGCCGTGTCCGAGGGCGCGAACCCCGCGAGGACGAGGAACCCCACCCCGATCTTGCCGACCGATTTCCCACCGATGCGGACTTCGGCTCGTGAGACCCGCTGGAGGACGACCCTCACTCCACCGTCACCGACTTCGCGAGATTCCTCGGCTGGTCGACGTTACACCCTCGGCGCACCGCGATGTAGTACGCCAGGAGCTGCAGCGACAGCACGGTGAGCACGGGCGTCAGCAAGTCGAGCGTCTCGGGCACTTCGATCTTGTGGTCGGCCAGTCTCGACAGGCCCGAGTCTCCTTCCGTAACCACGGCGAGCACGCGGCCGCCGCGCGCCTTCACCTCTTCCACGTTGGACACGACCTTCTGGTAGACCGCGTCCTGCGGCGCGAGGAAGACCACCGGCATGAGGTCATCGATCAGCGCGATCGGGCCGTGCTTCATCTCGGCCGCGGGGTAACCCTCCGCGTGGATGTAGGAGATCTCCTTGAGCTTGAGGGCCCCTTCCAGCGCCACCGGAAAGTTGTAGCCGCGGCCCAGGTACAGGACATTGCTCGCCCGCATCATGCGCTCAGCGATCCGCTCCACCTCCGGCGCCTTCGCCAGCACCCGCTCCACCAGCTCCGGGAGCCGGCCGAGCCCGCGCACGACCTCGCGCCCCTGAAGGATGGAAAGCGAGCGCAGCCGGCCCATCTTGAGGGTGAGCAGCGCGAGCGCCGCGATCTGGCTGGTGAACGCCTTCGTCGAGGCGACGCCGATCTCGGGGCCGGCGTGCAGGTAGATCCCGCCGTCCACTTCGCGCGCGATGGTGGAGCCCACGACGTTTACCAGACCGAGCGTCCGGGCGCCGCGCCGCTTGGCCTCGCGGAGGGCCGCGAGCGTGTCCGCCGTTTCGCCCGACTGCGAGATCCCCACGACGAGCGTCCGCTCGTCCACGATCGGGTTGCGGTAACGGAACTCGGAGGCGTACTCGACCTCGGATGGGATACGCGCCAGCTCCTCCATCATGTATTCGCCGATCAGCGCCGAGTGCCACGAGGTACCGCAGGCGGTGAACACGATGCGGTTCACCTGCAGCAGCTGCTCGTCGCTGATGTTCAGGCCGCCGAGCCGCGCCGTGCCGTCTTCCTCGAGCAGCCGCCCGCGCAGCGTGTTCCGCAGACTCTCGGGCTGCTCCAGGATCTCCTTGAGCATGAAGTGCGCGTGCCCGCCGCGCTCGATGGTGGCGAGGTCCCAGTCCACGCGCGTGACCGCCTTTTCCTTCTCCACCGTGTCGAGATCGAGGATGCGGTAGTCGGAGGGCCGAACGACCGCGATATCGCCATCGTCCAGGTAGACCACCGAGCGCGTATGGGACAGGACGGCCGAGGCGTCGGAGGCGACGAAATTCTCCCCCGCACCGATGGCCACGAGCAGCGGAGAGCCGCGCCGCGCGGCCACGATCGTGTCGGGCTCCCGCGTCGACACCACCGCGATACCGTAGGTGCCCTCGACCTGGTGCAGCGCGCCCGCCACCGCTTCGACCATCGAGGCGGCTCTCGCGAGCAGTTCTTCGACCAGGTGCGCGAGCACCTCCGTGTCGGTCTCGGACCGGAACACGTGACCGCGCTTCCCGAGCGCGGTGCGCAGCACGCCGGCGTTCTCGATGATGCCGTTGTGGACCAGTGCCAGGGTGCCGCCACAGTCGGTGTGCGGGTGTGCGTTGACGGTGTTGGGCGCGCCGTGCGTGGCCCAGCGCGTGTGGGCGATCCCCGTGTGCCCGGCGGGAAGGCTCGTTCCGAGGGCTTTCTCGAGCACGCTGATCTTCCCCGCGGCCTTGTGGACATCGATGCGGCCGTCCTCGATCAGCGCGAGCCCTGCGGAGTCGTACCCGCGGTACTCGAGCCGCCGCAGCCCCTCCAGCAGGAGCGGTGCCGCCTGCCGCGGCCCCGTGTAGCCTACGATGCCGCACATATGCGTCGTGCCTCGTCCACGAGTTCTTGAGCCCTCCCCTCGGCGCCGGATGGCGCCTCGGCGATCAGCCGGATGATCGGCTCGGTGTTCGACGGTCGCACGTGAAGCCAGCGGTCCCGCCACGCGAGACGGAGACCATCTTGCGTGTCGACGCTCGCGTCGGGAAAACGCTTGCGCAATGCCGCATAAACGGCGTCCAGTCCCCGTTCCGCGTTCCGCGTTCCACGTTCCGCCTTTGCCTTGACGATCGTGTAGCGCGGCGCGGCCGCGACGAGCTCGCTGACCCGCTTGCCGCTGCGAGCGAGCAGCGTGAGCAGTAACCCGGCGGCAACCGGGGCGTCGCGGCCCGCATGCAGGGCCGGGTACATCACCCCCCCATTCCCTTCCCCTCCGATGACAGCCTTGAGACGCAAGATGGCGCGCGCGACGTGGACTTCGCCGACCGGCGTCCGAACGACCTCCGCTCCGCACTCCCGGGCCGCATCCTCCACGACCAGGCTCGTCGACAGGTTACAGACCACGACACGTTTCCCGCTTCCCTTTTCCCGTTTCCCGCCGAGCACCGCTCTCACCGCGAACGCGAGCGTATAGTCCTCCCCGATCGGCGTGCCGCTCTCGTCCACGATCGCCAGCCGGTCGACGTCGGGATCAACCGCGATGCCGAGGGCGGCGCCGGCACGCTTGACGAGGGTCGCAAGCCCACCGAGGTTCTCCGGGACCGGCTCCGGGGATCGGGGGAAGCGCCCGTCGGTCTCGAGGTTGATACCTGCGACCTCGCAGCCCAGGCGCTCGAGCAGCGCGCGCATGACCGGCCCTCCCGCACCCCGCACAGCGTCGAGCGCCACGGTGAATTTGCGAGCCCGGATGCCTTCGACATCGACTGCCGGGAGCTTCAGGACGGCGTCGAGATGCCGCTCCACCGCCCCCTCGTCCGTCGTAACCTTCCCCGTCCTCCCTCCTCCTCCCCCGTCCTCCCCCACCAGCTCCTGCACCCGCGCGCCCTCCGCTCCGTCCAGGAAGATCCCGTCGGGGCCGATGAACTTCAGGGCATTCCACTCTATTGGGTTGTGACTTGCCGTAATCGCGATCCCGCCGCCGGCTGCATGGTGCTCGACCGCCAGCTGCACCGTGGGTGTCGGAACCAGACCGACTTTCACGACGGCGCACCCCACGGAACCCAGGCCGTCGACCACCGCCCGCTCGAACGCCGGCCCCGACTCGCGGGCATCCCGTCCGACGACCACGACCGGCTTCCGCCCCTTCGCCCAGCGGCCGAAGGCCCTGGCGTAGCGCCCGACGACCTCGTCGGTCAGGTCCTTCCCCACGATGCCTCTGATGCCCGAGACACCGACCATCAACGTGTCGGTCATGTCGACAATTTAATCCGGTGGGGCTGAGCGGCGGTGCGCGTCCGGAGGCGAGGGGAGATGGAGCGGCCGGACCTCGGGCGTGGTCACCGGGAGGGCCGACGGGTCGGGGAAGGCGGCGAGGAACGCCTCGACGGCAGGGGGATGGAACTGGGTTCCTTTCCCCTCCTCGAGCTCCTGCAGTGCTTTCTGCACCGAGAGGGCGGGCCGGTACGGGCGGACGCTCGTCATCGCGTCGAACGAGTCGGCCACCCCCACGATCCGCACTTCGAGCGGGATCTGGTCGCCCTTCAGGCCGTCGGGGAACCCTCTGCCGTCGAGCCGCTCGTGGTGCGAGCGAACGATGGCGATCGCCGTGGGCACGTCGCGCATCAGGGGCGCCAGGATCCGGGCCCCGATGACCGGGTGCTCCATGATGTGCCGGTATTCGGCGTCGGTGAGCTTCCCCGGCTTGTGCAGCACGGCCTCGGATACGCCGATCTTGCCGATGTCGTGCAGCTCGGCGCCGAGGGCGACAGCATCCATCACGTCCTGGGGCAGCCCCATCTGGCGCCCGATGCGCGCCGAGTAGTCGGCGACGCGCACCGAGTGGCCGCTGGTGTAGGGGTCCTTCTCTTCCAGGAAGTGCACCAGCGCCTGCAGCCGTTCGAGCGACAGCTCCTCGATCCGGCGCGCCTGCTCCTGGACGCGCTCTTCCAGCGTGCGCCGGTAGTCCTCCACCTCCATTTTGAGGCTCCGCTTGTCCAGCGCCTGCATCACCCGGGCGCGCACCTCGTCCAGGTGAAACGGCTTGGCGACGTAGTCGAGCGCCCCCAGCTGCAGGCACGCGACGGCACTCTCCACTTCCGCCACGGCCGTCACGACGATGACCGCCGTCGTGGGCCAGCGCGCGATGATCTCGCGCAGCAGCGTGACCCCGTCCATCTGGGGCATGCGCAGGTCGGAGATGACGAGCGGCACGGGGGCCTGCTGCAGCATCTCCAGCGCTTCGGTGCCGGAGCCCGCTTCCGCGCAACTGAACCCCTCGCCCTCGAGCAACCGCACCAGGACCCGGCGAAGCCGCGGCTCGTCGTCCACGACCAAGCATTTGAGCGCGTTCGGCTGGGGCATCGTGCGCTTAACGTAAAGGTCGCTTGCTCGGGTGGGAAGGCGCCCTTACGTTCCCGCCATGACGCAAGCGTCGGGTGAAGACCTCAAACGCCGCTTCGGGACGCGCGCCGTGCACGCCGGCCACATCCCGGACCCGCTCGCGGGCGCGGTGATGACGCCCATCTATCAGACGTCGACCTACATCCAGGAGGGCCTGGGCCGACACAAGGGCTACGAGTACGCGCGCACGAGCAACCCGACGCGTGAAGTCCTGGAGCGGAACGTCGCGGCGCTCGAGGGCGGCCGCCACGGCTTCGCCTTCGCCTCGGGGCTCGCCGCCCTGGACGCCGCGTTGAAGCTGCTCTCCGCGGGCGATCATGTGGTGAGCGGCGAGAACGTGTACGGCGGCTCCCATCGGCAGATGACGCTGATCTGGGCGCGCCTGGGATTCGACTTCACGTTCGTGGACGCCGCGGAGACGGCGAACATCGCCGCCGCGGTCACGCCACGGACCAAAATGGTCTACGCCGAGACGCCCACCAACCCGATGATGCGGCTGTGCGACCTCGCGGCCGCGGGGGAGATCGCGCGCCGTGCCGGCGCCCTGTTCGTCGTCGACAACACGTTCGCCACGCCATACTTCCAGCGGCCCCTCGAGCTGGGGGCGGACGTCGTGCTGCACTCGACCACCAAGTATCTGAACGGACACAGCGACATGGTGGGCGGGATGCTGGTGGCGAACCGGGATGACCTCGCCGAGCGGATCGGCTTCGTGCAGAACGCGGTCGGCGCGGTACCCGGACCGTTCGACTGCTGGCTCGCGCTCCGGGGCACCAAGACGCTCGCGCTGCGCATGCGGCAGCACGATGCCAACGGCCGTCGCATCGCCGAGTGGCTCACGAAACACCCCAAGGTCGAGCGGGTCTACTATCCGGGGCTGCCATCCCACCCCCAGCACGAGCTGGCCTGCCGGCAAATGAAAGGGTTCGGCGGCATGATCTCGATCGAGCTCGGGTCCGTGGAGCGGGCCAAGCGGTTCGCGGAGCACACCCGCATCTTTGCGCTCGCCGAATCGCTCGGCGGCGTCGAGAGCCTGGTCGGGCATCCCGCGTCGATGACCCATGCGAGCGTGCCGCCCGAGATGCGGCGCGCCATGGGGCTCACCGATAGTCTGGTGCGCCTGTCGGTGGGAATCGAGGAGGTCGAAGATTTGATCGCCGACTTGGAACAGGCGCTGGCGGCCGCCGGGTGACCGCGCGCGTTAGTGCCGAAACTCGACGAAGGTGAGCTGTCGTAGTGGGGATCTATCCCTGTTAGGAGCATTATATGACTGAGTCCACCTTGCCAGCCGCGCGCCCACGCAAGATCCTCACCCAAATCGCGCCCGTGACGTGGGAGCACCCCGCCGACCGCGCCGCTCTGCAGACGCTCCGCTCCGTTCCGGGCTTCGACCAAGTTGTAAAGAAGGTCGTCGGCTTCTTGGGCGAACGCGGCATCCGGCTGCTGTTCCAGGCCAACGCCGTCCGCGTTGGTCCGACGCAATTCCCGCGAATGAACGCCCTCTACACCGATGTGCTCACATCCCTCGACTGGTCGGAGCGGCCCGAGCTGTTCGTGTCGCAGACCCCGTTCGTGAACGCGGGCGCCTACGGGATGGACCGTCCGTTCATCGTGATCAACTCCGGCGCGCTGAACCTGCTCGACGATGACGAGATGCGCGTTCTGCTCGGTCACGAGGTCGGGCACGTGATGAGTGGTCACGCGCTGTATCACACGATCCTCGTGCTCATCGTGTTCGTCGGCATGAATTTCCTCCCGTTCCTGGCGGGGATCATCCTCGCTCCCATCGAGTTCGCCCTGCTCGAGTGGTATCGGAAGAGCGAGCTCTCGTCCGATCGTGCGGGCCTCCTGGCGGCTCAGGATCCGACCGCTTCGATGCGGATGTTCCTCAAAATGGCGGGCGGCGGCGACATGAAGCAGATGGACCTCAATGCGTTCCTCCAGCAAGCGAAGGAGTACGAGGAGTCGGGGGGGGCTCTGGACCGCATGTTCAAAATCATCAACACCCTGCCCCAATCGCATCCCTTCAACACCCTGCGCGCCGCCGAGCTGCAACGCTGGATCGAGGAGGGTCACTACGATCGCGTGCTGCGCGGCGAATACACCCGCCGCGGGCCCGACGCAGAGCAGCGACCGATCGACAAGGACATCGACGACGCCCGCGACCACTACATGAAGGAAGCGAAGGCCGTCGTGAACGACGTGGTGGACACCGCCAAGCGGGCCGCCCAGGCGTTCACAGACGCGTTCAATAAGAAGACGTGAAAGTCCTGGTCGTCGGGGGGGGCGGCCGCGAGCACGCACTCTGCTGGGCGCTGAAGCGCGACTTCCCCGACGCGGGAGTCTTCGCGGCTCCCGGCAACCCCGGCACCGCCCAGCTCGGCACCAACCTCCCGCTTTCAACCGACGCCACCACCGAACTGGTCGCCGCGGCCCGCGAGCACCAGATCGATTTCACCATCGTGGGCCCGGAAGGGCCGCTCGCCGCCGGGCTCGCGGACGCCCTGCGCGGGGCGGGGCATGCCGTGTTCGGACCGAGCGCCACCGCCGCCCGCATCGAGTCGTCCAAGGTGTTCGCGAAAGAGGTGATGCGCCGGGCCCGAATCGCCACGGCGGCGAGCCAGACCTTTACGGCGCTCGACCCCGCCCTCGCCTACATCAAACGCCACGCCGAGCCGCTGGTCGTGAAGGCGTCGGGCCTCGCGGCGGGAAAAGGTGCGGTGGTGTGCGCCCGGCGCACCGAGGCCGTGCGCGCGGCGCGCGCGATGCTGGCCGAAGCGGCGTTCGGGGATGCCGGCCGGGAGATCGTCATCGAGGACTTTTTGAAGGGCGAGGAGCTGTCGGTACTGGCCCTCACCGACGGCGCCCAGCTCCTCCTGCTCCCCGCGGCCCAGGACCACAAGCGGCTGGGCGAGGGCGATACCGGCCCCAACACCGGCGGCATGGGCGCCTATTGCCCGGTGAACATCGCCACGGCGGGGATGCTCGAGCGGGTCCGGCGCGAGGTCCTCGAGCCGGCGATCCGCGAGCTCGCGGCGCAGGGCGCCCCCTTCCAGGGTGTGCTGTATGCCGGACTGATGCTGGCGGCCGACGGCACGCTCGCCGTGCTCGAGTTCAACAGCCGCTTCGGCGACCCCGAGGCCCAAGCGTTGCTCCCGCTGCTGCCCGGCGTCACGCGTCACCTGGCGGACATCGCCGGCGGAAGTTGGCGGCCGCGCGAGACGACCCTGCCGGCCTCGCGCGCCGCGGTGGCCACGGTGCTGGCGGCGTCCGGGTATCCCGAAAGGCCGGAGCTGGGCGCGGCAATCGTCGTGCCGCGCGATCTCGAGCCCGGGACGCTGGTGTTTCACGCGGGCACCGAGCGCGACGCGGAAGGCGGGCTCCGGGTGCACGGCGGGCGCGTGCTCACGGTCACCGGCCTGGGAGACACGGTCGTCGAGGCCGCCAGACGCAGCACCGACGCGTGCGAGCTCATCACGTTTCCGGGAAAGACGTACCGGCGCGACATCGCGTGGCGGGAAACCAGGGAGGCCCGTGCCGGAGCTGCCCGAGGTTGAGACGATCGTCCGGGAGCTCGCCCCGCGGCTCGAGGGCTACCGGATCGCGCGGGCGCGACTGGCCAAGACGGACGTGTTGCGCCGGGTGTCGAAGCCGCGACTGCTCCGCACCCTCCGAGGCAACACCATCGAGGAAGTGATCCGCCGCGCGAAACACGCGGTGTTCCGCTTGTCGAGCGGCCACCGCCTGATCGTGCAACCCCGCATGACAGGCTCGCTGGTGGTGTACGACCGCGCCCTCACGCGCGATGAGGCCAAGTACGCGGTGCTCACCTGCACCATCGACGACGGCCGCCTGCTGGTCTATCGCGACGTCCGGCGCCTTGGCACGCTGTGGCTGCTGGACGAACGGGGCTGGGGCGACTACACCCGCCGCATCGGCCCCGAGCCGCTCGAAGAGACGTTCACACCGTTCGTGTTCGCCGAGCGGCTCAAAGGCACGCGGGCGGCAATCAAGAAGGCGATCATGGACCAGCGCCGCGTCGCCGGGATCGGCAATATCTACGCGAACGAGGCGCTGTTCGAGGCGGGGATCGATCCGTCGAAGCCCACGAACAAGCTGTCCCTCGACGAGTTCGCCCGCCTGCACGCGGCGGTGACCGGCGTGCTCGAGCGGGCCGTGCAATCGTCGGGGACGACGGTGCGTGACTACCGCACCGGCACTGGCCAGGAGGGCCGGTTCCAGTTCGAGCTGAAGGTGTACGGCCGCGGCGGCGAGCCGTGCGTGACGTGCGGAAAGAAGCTCGTCACGACCCACACGATCGACCTCCGTGCCACGACGTTCTGCCCGAAGTGCCAGCGCTAGCCGCCGACTGAGGCTGGACCACGAACCGGATGATTCGGTATTAGAATATCCCACCCGCCGGGTCTGCCCGCCCTTGAGCAATGAAGCAAGGCGACGCCAGAGCCGTATATAGGACCGGAATGTCGTAGTCGCGGGGACCAGATCGTCGTAGGGGTATGAGGTGCCGAAATAGTTCACCGTTTCCTGACAGCCGGGACCTTTTCCCGGCGCCACCATTTTCGGCTAATTTTCGGGTCACATGAAACTCTCCGAAACGTCCATTCGACGCCCGGTGCTGGCCAGCATGTTCTCGGCTGCCCTCGTGCTCTTCGGCGTCATCGGGTACACGCGGCTGTCGGTACGCGAGCTCCCTGACATCGATCCTCCGATCATCTCGGTCTCGACCACCCTGCCCGGGGCCAACGCGCAGGTCGTGGAAACCGCGGTGACCGATGTGCTCGAAGAGGAGCTGTCCACGATCCAGGGACTGCGCACGCTCTCGAGCTCCTCTTCGGAGGAGAACAGCCAGATCACCCTCGAGTTCAACCTCGACCGTCCGGTCGACGTCGCCGCGCAGGATGTGCGCGACAAGGTGTCGCGCGTGCGCGGGCGTCTCCCAGTCGACGTACTCGAGCCCGTGATCGCGAAGCAGTCGGCCGACGCGCAGCCGTTCTTCTGGCTGGCGCTCAGCAGCGACAACTACGACCTGATGCAGCTCTCCGATGTCGCCGATCGGCTGGTGAAGGCGCGGCTCCAGAGCCTCGCGGGCGTCGGCAGCGCCGGCATTTTCGGGGAGCGGCGCTACTCGATGCGGGTCTGGGTGAAGCCCGACGCGCTGTCGGCGCGCGGGCTCACCGTGCAGGACATCGAGAACGCGATCGTCTCGCGCAACGTCGAAATCCCCGCGGGGCGGATCGAATCGACGCGGCGCGAGTTCTCGGTTCGCTCGCTGGGCGAGCTCAAGACCCCGCGGGAATTCGGCGAGTTGGCCGTGGCCAGCCAGGGCACCCAGCTGGTGAAGCTCAAGGACGTCGCCCGGGTCGAGCTCGGGCCGGAGGATGATCGTTCGATCTTCCGCTACAACGGGTCTCCGGCGGTCGCGATCGGCGTGGTCCGGCAGTCCAAAGCAAACCTCATCGACGTCGCACGCAACATTCGCGAAGCGCTGCCCAGCATCCAGCAGACGCTCCCGCCTGGGGTGAAGCTCCAGACCGCGTGGGATGGGTCGGTGTTCGTCACGCACTCGATCAATGATGCGCGACTCACGCTGCTCATCGCGGCCATCCTCGTCGTGTTGATCATCTTCGTGTTCTTGCGAAACGTCCGCGCCACGATCATCCCGGGGCTCGCGATTCCGGCGTCGATCGTCGCGACGTTTGCGATCATGTACTTCCTCGGCTTCTCGATCAACAATTTCACGCTTCTGGCGCTCACCATCGCGATCGGCATCGTGGTGGACGACGCGATCATCGTGCTGGAGAACGCCTTCCGGCACCAGGAGGAGCTGCACGAAGCGCCGGACCAGGCTGCCGTGAACGGCACCAATGAGATCGGCTTCGCGGTGATCGCGACGACGATCGCGCTCGTCGCGGTATTCACGCCGTTGGGATTCCTGCGTGGAACCGCGGGCCGGCTCCTCAGCGAGTTCGGCATCGCAGTGGCCGGCGCCGTGGTCATCTCGGGGTTCGTGGCGCTCACGCTGACCCCGATGCTCTGCGCCAAGATCCTCCGCATGTCGCACTCGCATGGCGAGCTGTTCCAAATGTTCGAGCGCGGCTTCAACGCCCTGTCGGAGCGC
>WNEZ01005596.1_pt1 | contig 11013 bp, 9 predicted proteins | sample 5400521 | NCBI WGS metagenome assembly WNEZ01 (sample SAMN13153339, study PRJNA577476) | soil metagenome | isolation source: 120 cm saprolite under Douglas fir tree site 2 hole 1 replicate 1 | place: USA:California | collected 2015-04-18
TCGCGCCCGCCCTGCCCCCCTGGGGCGTCACGCCGCCGCTCGTCATCACCGAGCACCCCGAGGTCCCCTTCACCCGCGCGACGCTCCGCGCGCTCGCGACACGCGAGGGCGATCCGTGGCGTGGTGACTGGGTCGCGGTGGAGCGCGCGGGCACCAAGGTGATCTTCGACGGTAGCGGACACGGGCAGACGTTCCGGCTGGCGGACGATCCCGGCGAGATGCACCCGCGGCCGCTCGACGAGGCGCTCGACCTGGTGCGCGACTACGAGGCGTGGCGGCGCGAGACCTCGCGCGACGGCACGGCGCGCTGACCGCCGCGCGAGCGCCGGGCTACGGCCGTGGCTCCCTCACGTCGTAGAGTCGCGCCCAGTTGTCCCACAGGATCTTCCGCTGCGACGACGCGGAGAGCGGGAGCTTCAGGAACGCCTCGACCGAGTGCGGATACTTGGAATCGGCATGCGGGTAGTCGGTCGAGAACACCAGATTCTGGTCGCCGAACCGTTCGACGTACTGCTCGACCGGTGTCTCGTCCGCCTCGACGGCGAGGAAGCAGCTGGCGCGGAAGTACTCCGACGGCTTCTGGCGCACCTCCGGCACCTCGCGGCGTCCGACCCACTCCCAGTGCTCGTCGAGGCGGTGGAAGAGCCACGGCGCCCAGCCGCAGTTGCCCTCGAGGAGCCCGACGCGGAGCCGCGGGAAGCGGGCGAGCACGCCGCCGGCGCAGAGGCTCACGGCGACGAACATGATGCCCAGCGGCTGCCCGAAGGTGTGCCACATGACGAGCTTGTCGAGGACCTCGAGCGAGAAGTCGGGTTTCAAATGCGTCTGCCCGCCGCCGTGAAAGGTGACGGGGACGCCGAGGCGCTCGCACTCGGCCCATAGCGGGTCGTAGTAGGGGTCGTGCCAGGGGCGGCGGGCGACGCAGCCCGGGGCGAGGAAGATCGCCTTGAAGCCGAGCTGCTCGACCGAGCGGCGCGTCTCGGCCACGGCCGCCGTGACGTCGTGCGGCGCCACCATGCCGGCACCCAGCATGCGGCGGGGATCGTGCGCGCAGAAGTCGCGCAGCCAGTCGTTGTATGCGCGCGCGATGGCGGCCGCGAAGTCCGCCTCGAGGCCGTCGCTACCCATGAGCGCCGGCGTGTCGAGGCCGAGCACGAAGAGCCCGCGGCTGGGGAACAGGACGGCCACGTCGAGGCCCTCGCGGTCCATCGCCTGGAGCTGCGAGACGGCATCCCAGCCGCGCCGCTCCGCCTCGGCGAAGGCCTCGTCCTGCGCGCTGCTCCACGGCCCCGCCGCCTCCCCGCGCTGCGGGCGCACCGGGCCCAGGCGGAGCACGACGTGCGACTTCACCTTGACGCGCATGTCCCGCCGCAGCTCGGTGAGACCGACGGGTGCCGCGTGCCGCCACGCCGGATCGATGTAGCGCTGCCACAGGTCGGGCGGCTCCAGCACGTGCATGTCGCTGTCGGCGACCCGGAAGCCCTTGCTCGTCACGCGCGCACCTCCGGAGCGCGGACGTAGCGCCCCGGCGGGCGCGAATCAAGCCGACACAGCAAGCGCGTCGGCGAGCGATGGGCGCTTCGCCATCTCGCGCCGGAGATCGTGCACGCGGGAGCCGCACGAATGCGCGGTCGTGCGAGATCACGAGCCGCGATCTCCATCGTACGAAGGAGGCGTCGAGACGTCGCCCCGGTATCACCCTTGCTATTGCGCCGCATCGCCCATGCACCGACACGCCACACGCGGGAGTTCGATCCTCGAGGCACTCGGCACGATCGCCTTCATCGGCATCGCCGTCGGGGGCTTCGCGGTCAACTCGGTCTCGCTCACGCGCATCGACAAGACCGCGGAATCGGTCACCGCCGCGACTGCACTCGCGCAGCAACAGCTCGAGGCGCTGCGCGCCCTGCCGCTCGGCGCGGCGCAGCTCGTGCCGGGGGTGTACGGCGACCCTGCCAACCCGCTCGCCGCCGACGGCAACGGCGGCGGCGTCTTCGACCGCGGCTGGACGGTCTCCGGCAACGACACGCCGCGGGCCGGGCTGCGCACGGTGACCGTGCGCGTCTCCTGGACGGACACGCGGCCGCACACCACGCGGGTCGCGGCCTACGTCCGCTGCTCCACGATCCCCTGCTCATGACGACACGCGCATCGAACCGGGGACTCTCGACCGCCGAGCTCCTCGTCGCCTCGACCGTCTCGCTGATCGGGTTCGCGGCGCTCTACTCGGTCCTCTTCGCGCAGCAGAAGGCGCTCGCCGCGCAGGGCGCGTACGCCCAGGTGCAGACCGCGACGCGCAGCGTGCTCGACCTGATGGGACGCGAGATGCGCATGGCGAGCTACGATCCGACCCTCACCGCCCTCGCGCCCACGCCGGGCCCCGCCTGCCCGGGCTTCCGGCGCGGCATCGTCGACGCCGCCCCCACCCGCCTCCGCTTCCAGCAGGACCTGAACGGCGACGGGCTGGTCACCGGGCCGAACGAGGACCTCACCTACGAGCTGGTGGGCACCGATCTGCGCCGCACCGACGGCGCGGGGGCGCCGGTGGTGCTGGCCTCGGGCCTGCCGACCGGCGGCTTCGTGCTCCGCTACTTCACGGGTGGCAACCCGTCCGTGGAGCTCGTGCCCGGCGGCATACCGGCGACACTCACTCCCTCGCAGCGCGACTGCGTCGCACGCGTCCGCCTGACCTTGCAGGCGACGCTCCCCAACCCCAACACCAACAACCCGAACGCGCTCCGCTCGCTGGTCAGCTCCGAGGTCGCCATCCGGAGCCGCGCGCTCGGCAGCCTCTAGGAGTGACGAAACGCATGACGACCCGTTCCACGCAGCGCCGGCGGTCCGAGCAGGGCGGCTTCGCCCTCGCCGTCGCGCTCTTCGCCATGACGACGCTGCTCCTCCTGACCGCGAGCGCGCTCCTCGTCGGGAGCGCGAACGTCCAGGCAACGCGGAACTTCCGCGGCGCCGCACAGGCGCACTTCGTCGCCGAGTCGGCCATCTCCGAGGCGCTGCAGACGTTCAACGGGCCCGGCGTGGTGAGCTTCCAGAACGATGTCGTCACGCAGTGGGCGTCCACCTTCGGCACGGCCAACCACACCTTCGCGGCGATCGCCGGCTTCACCTACACCGTCACCTCCGTGGCCGGCGGCGATCCGGTGAACACCGGGCGCTTCGTCGCCACCGCGCTCGGCCCGAACAGTGAGCGCAACGTCGTGGTGGCGAACGTCGCGCGCTCCAACGTGCCGCTGGTCGCGCCCGGCGCGGTCTACCTCGCCACCAACGCCCCGACCGACGCGACCTTCAACGGCAACGCCTTCCTCATCGACGGCAACGACCACGACTACAACGGCGGCGCGGGGCCGGCGGCGCCCGTGCCGGGGATCGCGACGCGGAGCGACACCAACACCCAGGAGACGCTCACCAGCCTCGGCCAGCAGCAGTTCGATAACCTGCAGGGGTTCGGCTACTCGAACGGGCCGCCCATCGTGCCCAGCGTCGGGACCTATCCCGCCGCGCCGAGCATCGACCAGATGAACCGCTTCATCGACGATCTCCTCGGCCGCACCGGGGTGGTCAACTACGGCGACGACAAGATCAACGGCAGCCAGACCTTCGGCACGGTCGGCGCGCCACAGATCACGCACTTCACGTCGAGCAGCGGGATCACCATCAAGGCCAACGGCAACGCGAGCGGCGCCGGCATCATGATCGTCGAGGGCGACCTCACCATCCAGGGGCGGCTCGAGTTCAAGGGCCTCGTCCTGGTGCGCGGCCGCACCAACGTCATCAACGATCCCTCGGACACCGACATCACCGGGAACGCCACCATCTATGGTTCCCTATGGACTCAGGACGTGAACTTGCGGGTGGGCGGGAGCGCCATCGTCGACTACAGCTCCAACGCGCTCCAGCTCGCGAACCAGGTCGGCGGCGGCGAGGCGCTGCCCGCGGCGCTCATCGTCACCTCGCTCGCCGACTGCGCCCAGCTTCCCGCGGGCGCGAACGGGTGCCCATGAGCTCGCGGCTCGGCGACGTCCTCCACCGCCGCGGCGAGCTGACCGCCCAGCAGCTCGCCGACGCGCTGGTGCAGCAGCGCGAGGCCGGCGGCGCCCTCTCCTCCCACCTGGTCCGGCTCGGCTTCGTGAGCGAGGAGAAGCTCCTCGCCTACCTGGGGTCCGAGTGCCGCCTGCCGGTGGTGAACCCGCTGCTCGACGAGATCTCGCGCGACGTCCTGGCCGCCGTGCCGCGGGCGCTGGTGGTCAAGCACCACGTCCTGCCCACCGCTCTCGTGCGCTCGACGCTGACCCTCGCGATGGCTGACCCGTCCAACCTGACGGCGATCGACGAGGTCAGGTTCCTGACCGGCTTCGACGTGAAGGTGGTGGTCGCCGCCCCGAGCCTCCTCCAGCAGGCGATCGAGCGCTACTACGACGCCGGCGCGGACTACGACGCGGTGCTCTCCAAGCTGCACGAGGCCGCCATCGAGGTCGCGCGCGACGAGGACGACATCGACCTCCAGGAGCTCCAGCGCGCGACCGAGGAGGCCCCCGTCGTCCGCCTGGTGAACACGCTCCTCTCCGACGCCATCCACAAGCGGGCGAGCGACATCCACGTCGAGCCGTACGAGAAGAGCCTGCGCGTCCGCTTCCGCGTCGACGGCGTGCTCTACGAGATCATGCAGCCGCCGCTGCGCTGGAAGAACGCGCTGATCTCGCGGCTGAAGATCATGGCGCAGCTCGACATCGCCGAGCGCCGCATGCCGCAGGACGGGCGCATCAAGCTGAAGATCGCGGGCGCCAAGGAGATGGACTTCCGCGTCTCCGTGCTGCCCACCATGTTCGGCGAGAAGGTCGTGCTCCGCCTGCTCGACAAGTCGAACCTCCAGCTCGACATGACGAAGCTCGGCTTCGAGGAAGGGGCCCTCGCGCACTTCCAGGCGGCGATCGCCAAGCCCTTCGGGATGGTGCTGGTGACCGGCCCCACCGGGAGCGGGAAGACCACGACCCTCTACTCGGCGCTCTCCGAGCTGAACAAGCCGTCGACCAACGTCTCCACCGCCGAGGACCCGATCGAGTTCAACCTGCCCGGCATCAACCAGGTCCAGGTGAAGGACGAGATCGGCTTCACCTTCGCGGCCGCGCTGCGCGCCTTCCTGCGCCAGGACCCCGACGTCATCATGGTGGGCGAGATCCGCGACTTCGAGACCGCCGAGGTCGGGGTCAAGGCCGCGCTCACCGGGCACCTGGTGCTCTCGACCCTGCACACGAACGACGCGCCGTCCACGGTGAACCGCCTGCTCAACATGGGCGTCGAGCCGTTCCTCGTCGCCGGCTCGATCAACCTGATCATGGCGCAGCGGCTCGCCCGGCTCATCTGCGCCCAGTGCAAGGAGGAGCACCCGGTCGCGCCCGGGGTGCTGCGCGAGCTCGGCTGGAGCGGCGAGCCGATCACGGCGTACCACGGCGTCGGCTGCCCGGCGTGCGCGGGCACCGGCTACCGCGGCCGCGTCGCACTCTACGAGGTCATGCCCATGAGCGATGAGCTGCGCGAGCAGATCCTGGGCGGCGTCAGCGCGCTGGAGCTCAAGCGCACGGCGATCGCGGGCGGCATGAAGACGCTCCGGCAGAGCGGGCTCACCAAGGCGGCAGCGGGGCTGACGACGATCGAGGAAGTGCTGCGCGTGACGGCCGCAGACTGAGGCCGTCTACTCCCCCCAGCGCTCGACCCGGTAGACGTAGATCGACCCCGCCAGGATCGCGACCGGTGTCTTCCGCCGGAGAAACTCGTAGGACTTGCGCAGCGTCGGACCGAAGTAGACGCCCTGCAGGTTGGTCGCGCCGATGGCCACGTACCCGGGGAGCTCCGGCTGCTGCGCCGGATGGCCGACCGCTCCCGCGCCCGGGGACTCCATGTGGAACGAGCCGGCGAGCGGCACGAAGGATATCCCGTATGCCGCCGGGTCCGCCGAGCCGAAGTAGGAGAGGTTCACCCGGGGAACGTTGCGCTCCGCCATCCAGCGCCGGAGGGCGGGCAGCCCTTGCCCCCAGTCGAGGTTGGAGTCCGCGAGGAGGTCGATCCCGCCCTTCGCCCCTCCGGCCAGGAAATTGAAGAACGGGATGAAGTGCGGTCGCGCCGCGATCGTCTCCGCGGCGAGGAGGACGACCATCGCGAGCGGAGCCCAGACGCCGGCCGGTGCACCCACCCGCCTCCGGAGCTCGCCGGGTAGCGACCCGGCGTACACGTAGAGGAACGGGTAGAGGCCGAGGATGTGCCGGTGCCCGATGTCCAGGTTCGACTGGATCGCCGCCAGCGCGATGACGGCCACCGGGACGAGGAGAAGCGCCGCCTCTCCCCGGATCGGCAGACGAAAGCCAGTGAGCGCCAGGGCGAGCGCCAGCGCGATCAGGGTGGCGACCGGCGTCTTCACCGCGAAGCAGACCGGGAAGTAGGCGCGGAAGCCGGTGGCCGAGTACTGCCCGAGGAGGAACGTGTTCCGCGCCTGCGCGCGCTGGGTCGCGAAGGCGAGCCCGTAGAGGTACGCCTCGGGGAGGAAATGGTGGCTCGCAGAGAGCGTGATGAGTCGCTCGATCGAGCCCGGTGGCGTGGCGTCCACCTGCGCGTCCAGCGTGCGCGCATCGGGAAGCGGCGGCCCGCGGTCGAGCGCCTCACCGTACAGCCGCACCCGGCGGATGCCGCGCACCGCCTCGGCGATCGGCAGCGTGCGCCCGCCCGGCGAGGCCGGGTAGCGGAAGGCGTAGGCCGCCCAGATGGACGCCCAGCACACCAGCGCCCCGCCGAGGAGCAGCCCCGCGAGCACCGCCGCCCGAGCGCTCCGCGTGCGCACCACACGGGCGCTCCCGATGGGCCACGGGTCCCGGCGGAAGACGTGCAGCACGGCGAGGATCAGCATGGTCGGCACCAGGAGGGTCGAGGTGAACTTGGAGACGAAGGCCGCGCCCGAGACCAGCGCCAGCGCGACGACGTTCCCGACCGTCGCGGCGCCGAGCGTGCGACGAACGAGGTACACGGCGGCGCAGAAGAGAAGCGCGCTGACGGCGTCCGTGGTCGCCAGCGCGCCGTGGGCGAGGAAGTTCGGATCGAGCGCGATGAGGGACGCCGCGAAGAGCCCCCCGCCGGTCCCGAAGAGCTGGCGCGCCCACACGAAGACGAGGAGGACGACACCGGCGGTCAGGAAGAGCGCGACGGCCCGGGCCCGGAAGAGGAGCGGCTCCGGCCGGTTGTCACCGTAGAGGAAGCGATAGCCGAAGACCCACTGGGCGTTGTTCTTCTCGCCCGGGGCGGCGTCGAACGCCTGCTCGGTCTCGGCGCCGACCGACGGCGAGAGCGCCAGCACGGGGAGCGCGAAGAGCGCCTTCAGGAGCGGCGGGTGGTCCGGGTTCAGGCGGAAGTCGGCCCGGGTCAGGTAGGTGAAACCCGCGGGAACGTAGCTCGTCTCGTCGTAGGTAGCCGAGTTCTCGCTGAGCCCAGGCCAGGCCATCAGGACGAAGACGAGCGGCAGGGCGAGGCCGGCCGCGCGGAGCCAGCGGTCGGAGATCGAGAAGCGCTCGGCGATGCCCGGCGGCAGAGGCGCCGCGTCATGCGCTCGCGCCGCCTCGCCGCGCGACGGCCCTCCCGCTCTTCGCCGGCGTCTGCTGGTGCCCGTGGCCTTCCTCCCGGCGCAACGGCCGCGGCGTGCGCGGCGATCCGCTCGCCTCGCATACCACGGCCGCGCCAGTTCACGTAGAGCAGCGCGCCGGCTCGGCGCACGATCAGGGTGCGACGCACTTCAGGCGAAGCGCATCGCTGTCGCTCCTGCCCGTCGAGAGGTGCGCGCGCGTGCGGAGCTTCACCGTCTTGCCCACGGGCACGTCGATGGACGCTCGGCCGCCGCACTCCTCGCCCGGCCCGATCGGGAGACGGAGGGCCTGCAGGGCCCCCGCGAGGGCGACGCGGCCCGGGGCGCCCTTGATGCCGGTCGGCCCCCGGATCTCGACTCTCGCCACCTCCGCCGCCGCGCATCCGAGGCGCGTGTCGGCCCCGCCCGGGCACTCCCAGACGTGGAAGCGGCACCTCCCGGGGGTCGGGTCGGCGTCGCAGGCGGGATCGTCGTCCCGGCACACCTGGGAGTTGCGCGGCAGCCCCGTCCCGTCGGGAAGCTGAAAACGGGGTAGCTAGCCCGGATAATTCATGAAGCGCCGAGCGACGACCGCGGACGAGGCTCGGCGCGCGGTCACAGCGCCGGAGCAAGGTGGAGTTGGTCGTCGGTCGGGATGATGCGCCGCGCGACGAAGGGGCGGCCGGTCCTGACGGTGCCCGATCGATAAAGATCGGCGTCCCGGCGACGTGCCGACGAGTGCGGGGGAGCGGGGACGACGGTGCGTGCGGTCAGGGCGAGGCGCCGAGCGCGGCGAGCCGGTGCTGCACGAGGACAAAGAGTGGCTGTCCCGGCCATCCCGTCGCGAGATGAAACCACCAGCGCCGCACCGAGCGGACGACCCGCGCGCCGAGCTTGAGCAGGCGAAGGCGGACGGTGCCGAGCGTCGCGGTCGCGAGCGGCGTACCCGCCAGGGCTCGGAGGCGGAAGAGGTGCAGCAGATCGTAGGCGAGCGCGTGGAGCAGGAGACGAAACGCGTTGGCGTGAAAGGCGTGGCACGAGAGGCGATCGGCGGCGAGGTCCCGCTTGAGCTCCTTGATGAAGTTCTCCGCCTGCCCGCGCTGGTGATACCAGGCAAACACGTCGGCCGCGCGGCCGCGCCGGTTCGTGACGACGAAGCGGACATTCGGGCCCTGCGCGGTATGTTCGATCATCGCGAGCACGCGCCGGGGACGGGGCCAGCTGCGGGTCTGGTAGCGGACGCTCGTAAACCACCGCACCGGGTGCCCGGTGCATTCGTAGTGGACCTGCGCGTGGAACCGATGGACTGCGACGGCCGCCTCCAGCTTGGGGTTGGGCGGCATGCCGATCGCGTAGGTGAGGCCGGCCGCCTCGGCGTAGTCGAGCAGCGCGGGATTGCAGAAGCCGCCATCGGCGCGCAGCGCAAGCGCGGTGGCCGGGAGGGTGCCGCGGAGATGCGCGACGATGGGCGCGAGCAACGGGCGCAGGTGCGTCGCCCCGCCGACGTTGCCGGGCCGCAGCCGCGCGCCGAGGAGATAGCCGTCGGCGAAGACCAGCAGCGGATGGAACATGTGCTCGTCGTAGTGTCCGTTGAAGAAGCTCAACTCTTGCTGCCCGTGGGTGGGATCGTCGGTCGAGTCGACGTCAAGCACGAGCTCACGGGGTGGGTCGTGGTGCACGACGGCGTAGCGGGTGAACCACTGGCGGAGGACCCGGCTGAGGCGGCGGATCGTGTCCCACGGCACCGCATTCTCCAGCCGCGAGAGCGTCGGCTGCGAGCCGAGCGGCACGCCAAGGCGATGGGCGACACTTTGCAGGGTCGGGTCGTGCCGGAGGTAGATGGCGTCGTTGGCATCCTCGTAGCCCGCCGCGATCTGGTAGATGCGCTGCCGCAGCAGCGTCAGCACGTCGTGGCTCACGTAGCGGCGATCGCGGGGATCGGGCACCGCGGCGCGGAGGGCGGCGGTCAATCCGAGCCGGTCGTCGAACTCGCGGACCAGGAGCAAGCCCGCGTCGGTCGTGATCTCGCCGCCATCAAAGGCAACCGTCAGCTTCCGTTGGAAACCGAAGCCGAATCGACTATGACACTCTGCAGCCACCGCCACCTCCCCGCCGCGTGCCGACGCTTGGTCTCGACAACCGCGTCTTTAGCACGTTTGGAGAGGGTCGGTGGCTTCTTCACGCTGGCGGGCGTGAATTATTCGGGCTAGCCGAGCCCGGCCAGCGCGTCGGGTGACGCGAACTTCTCGACCGGGATGCCAGTGGCCTTCGCGAGCCGGAGCGTCGCCGTCAGTCTTTCCGTTTCCAAACGGTCGAGCCTGACGACTCGCTCGTCCGCCAGGAGACTCGCTCAAGGCTTCCGGGACGGGCCTTGCTTCTCCCACTCGCTGTTGCCCCGCTCTGCGCGAGCCGCGGCTTCCTTGAGTGCTGGCGCGCTCGATGGTGCATCGCGGTTGAACCCGGCCGCGGCGATCGGCCATGCTGCGGTGCCATGCCGGGTCGCCCCCCGCTAACCCTCGCGCTGGCCGGCGGGCTTGGTATTGTGCTCGGGGTCGCGACGCTCACCGCACTCTGGGCGCTCTATCCACCCCCGCGCGGCGAGGCATGGATGGTGGTTGGGATTGGCATCGCGTCGTTCGTCGTCGTCGGCGGGGCCTCCGCGCTCCTTACCCGTATCGCCGCGCCGGGCGCTCGCGACTCCTTCGTCGTCGGCTATGCGATCGGGCTCGTCGCCGTCGCGGCGGTCGTGATGGCCAGCGAGATCGTACTGAAGCTTCGCCGGCAGCTGCTGGTCGGATGATCGTCCGGGCGTCATGAGCCGCCCGCTCCCCACAGTCGCCGGGTTCAACCCTTCCCTTCAAGTCGGCCGAGCCCTTCCTTCACGAGCAGTCGGATAAGTCGCGCTACGGCTCGCTCCTGTTTCTGAGCGGCCTCGCGCAGTCGGGCCACGTCCAGCTCACCGTGAACGCCGGGGCCTAATCGGTCGGCCTATACGGAACCGCCGTTCACAAGAGGGTGCGAGCAGTCTCCCGCGTTGCCGGCTTCGATGCGTGGCACGGCGATAGCAAGCGATGGCCGGTACGCGGCTACTCGTCTCCTGCGTCCACTGCCATCGGACGGTCGTCCAGGTCCCCGATGTTGGGTTGGCCACGCTTACAGTGATGGCGAGGCATCTCCGGCGTCGCCACCGGGAAGAGCAGCTAGGGGAGCAGCCAAGTCGCGACGCAATCCTGTCGCACTTCTCGATCACGCCGGCAGACCCGGACGACGAACCGCCGGCCGTCGCTTGAGCTGCTGCCGGCGAGCCTGACTGTTCAGTCGGCCAGGGCGTCCGGTGGCGCGTGAAGCTTGCGGCCCTAAAGCCCGCGCCTGGGCCTGCCGATAGCCCGTCCAGGGAG
>WNEZ01024048.1_pt1 | contig 11012 bp, 9 predicted proteins | sample 5400521 | NCBI WGS metagenome assembly WNEZ01 (sample SAMN13153339, study PRJNA577476) | soil metagenome | isolation source: 120 cm saprolite under Douglas fir tree site 2 hole 1 replicate 1 | place: USA:California | collected 2015-04-18
CAAGTGGCAGTATCGGGATGTGCTCGGGTGGAACCTATGCGGGTATGGCGGCAGTCAGTAATTCCCAATGCGGAGGAGGAAGCCTGACAACTGCATGGAGCGGCCACGCGAATGCCCCTCCCGCGATGTTGTGCTACCTGAACACGATGGGTGGACCGCCCGATGGAACGGGAGGTGCGCTGACTTTCAATGCTGATAGTTGCTATGGGTCCGACCCTCCTCCGCCTAGCCCGACAGGCCTTGCTGTTGTAGTCCATTAAATAGTACGGTTGCACTCACTGGGACTTGGGTCGCACTAGTGGATGGCCGAGTGAACGTCTGACGTGAGAACGAACTTCTCAGCGCCGGACAAACGGGAGCCAGTCACGATGGTGCCCGCATAGCTGCGGTACTATACAGCTAATGCTTCGCAAGCACTTTGGACGCCTCGGCTGGCCAGTGTCGCGCGACAATGAGCAGCGAAGCATGACCACTTGTCGCACGAGCGCAGGTAAGTGAGAACAACGATAAACAAGACTGCGCTGATAACTGGCGCAACCGGATTCATCGGATCTCATATCGTAACGTTTCTTCAGGCCAAGGGATGGAAGGTGATTGGCGGTTATGGCACATCTGATTCCAGTACAGTGCTGGGGTTGCCGAACGTACGCTTCGTCCAATGCGACCTACGCCGCCGCCATCTCGTTGAGCAGCTGTTGACAAAACACGAACCCACACACATCTTTCACTTGGGTGCGCAGAGCCTGGCCGCACTGTCGTGGAAGGACCCTGTTTCGACTTTTGAGTCGAATATTATGGGTTCTCTAAACGTGTTCGAGGCGGTTCGTCACATGAAGCGGGCGCCCGTGGTGGTGTCGGCCTGCTCAAGCGCTGAATACGGGCACGTACGGCCATCGGACGTACCGGTCCCTGAAGAGTATCCCCTTAGGCCATCACATCCGTATGGCATTAGTAAGGTATGCTTGGATCTGCTAGCACAAGCATATTTCCTCAATTACAAGATTCCGGTGGTGACTCTACGGCTCTTTAATACTACCGGACCAGGTAAGATGAATGACGCAGCATCCGATTTTGTGCGACAACTGGTGCGCGTCAGGAAAGGCTTGCAACCACCGGTGATCGAGGTTGGCAACCTGAAACCGAGGCGCGCATTCCTCGATGTAAACGACACGGTCCGCGGCTTCTATCTTGCCGCCTTGAAAGGGAAGCCAGGAGAAACTTACAACCTGTGCGCAGCTACAACGCAGCAGGTTGGCGAGCTATTGCACATGGCGATCCGTCTATCCGGCGTAAAGGTAACAATTCGGCCTGCTGCCCACCTGATACGTTCATCCGACGAGAAGATTATTTTCGGCAGCACAAAGAAAGTTTACAGAGACACTGGTTGGAAGCCGCTGCGGTCGCTCGAACAAACTCTTGTCTCCATGCTGAAGTATTGGGAGCGGATGACCTAGTGGGAACCGCCTCTTCAGGCTGCTCAGTAGGCGGTGATAACGCTGACATGAGTATGATGCTGAACACGCCCGCTGTCCTGCTGGTGGGCGGGATGGGAACACGCTTACGTTCGGTATTGCCATCAACCCCCAAGCCTCTCGCTTCGGTCGGCAATAAATCGTTTCTGGAGCTCCTGGTCCGACAACTCCGATGTCAGGGGATACGCCGTTTGGTGATGTGCACCGGTTATCTTGCTGATCGGATCGAAAGCGAATTTGGCGATGGCAGTGGCTGGGACATCGAAATTGACTACTCCAAAGAGCCGAATCCGCTCGGCACGGCGGGCGCCATAAGGCTTGCTCAGCATCACTTGAAACATGTTTCCGACTTTCTGGTAATGAATGGCGATTCATTTCTGGAGATCGACTTCCGTCGGTTAGTTCGATTTCATCGCGGGCACAAAGGGTTGGTTAGCATGGCCGTGGTGAAGGTGGAGAATGCAAACCGGTACGGAACGGTACAGGTAGACACTGAAAACCGAGTGATCGGCTTTATGGAAAAAGCCGGTAGCGATCGTCCAGGACTGATTAACGGGGGCGTGTACATCCTCAACCGCGCTATTCTTGGATACATCCCAGAAGCGCCTGCGAGCCTGGAGAAGGATGTATTTCCACGACTCCTCAGCCAGGGCGTGTATGCACTGGAGCAACATGGAATGTTTATCGACATAGGTACTCCAGAAGACTACGCGCGGGCCCAACAGCTTTGCGATCACCTGTATGAGGCAGCTTTGTACCAACCACAACCTGATTCTGAGCCCCCAGAGTTTGGAGACTGTAATGATGATAGAGAGAGATGATTTCCCGCAGCGCGTAATCCTGTCGATCCAGGAATCGATCGCCGCGAAGGAACGTCTAGTCGGCAGTGCAGAAGTGGTGCCGTTGATTGCTCGCGTTAGCGAAATCTTGATTGAAGCGTTGCGGAAAGGCAACAAAGTGCTTCTGTTCGGCAACGGAGGTAGCGCCGCAGATGCTCAGCACATTGCGGCAGAATTTGTCGGGCGCTTCGCGTTCGATCGGCCCCCACTACCCGCGTTAGCTTTATCTGTAAACACTTCCTGTATCACTGCCATCGGGAACGATTACGGTTTTGATTTTGTCTTTTCGCGACAGGTCGAGGCTTTGGGGCGACCCGGGGACGTCGCCATCGGTATCTCCACCAGCGGCAATTCAGCGAATGTGCTTCGGGCCTTGTCGGTGGCGAAGAAGATGGGGCTGCATACAGTTGCGCTGACTGGTTACACTGGTGGAAAGCTCAAGGACGCCGTTGATCATTGTATCTGTGCGCCATCGAATGAAATCCCCCGCATTCAGGAATGCCACATCCTAATCGGCCACGTCATTTCAGAGCTGGTGGAGCGGGCGATTTTTCATGAATAGAGCCGTGTTTCTGGATCGGGACGGCGTCATCAACCGAAAAGCCCCTGGAGAAGGCTACGTGACGATATGGGAGCAAATGCACTTTCTCCCCGATGTGGCAAAAGCAATCACGCTGCTCAACCGAGCTGGTTTCCTCGTTATCATAGTGAGTAATCAACGTTGCGTTGCCAAGGGACTCATGACAGCCCGAGACCTGGATGCCTTGCATCGGCGGATGTGTGAAAACTTGGCAGCAGCCGGAGCTACGATCGACGCCATCTTCTACTGTCCACACGAAGTGCAACCTCCGTGCGGGTGTCGTAAACCCGCGCCAGGTATGCTTTTAGCAGCAGCGAGGGCGCACCAAATTGACCTCAACGATTCCTGGATGATCGGCGATTCCGAAATCGATGTTGAGGCCGGGAAAAATGCAGGGTGCAAGACCGCGCGACTGAGTAATGGGACTGAAGATGGCAAAGCCGACATCGTAGCCGCCTCTCTGCTTGAGGCAATCCAGCACATCTTGCGAGTAAAGAGAAACCTCACAGAATCCGTCGGGCGATCACCCGAGGTCGAAGTTAAACGTCGATCCTGAGTATGCCGGACTGTCAGGCGGGAGCTGTTAGGGTCAAGCCCTCCTTTGAACTACGGGTCAGAGTCGCATAGCTGACGTAAAGCCTCAAACGAGGTGCGTTGGCGACAAGACGTAAGGCCATTCAAAAGACATGACTCTTAATAAGAAAGGGCCGAGCACATGATAATCACTCGCACTCCACTTAGGGTCTCATTTTTCGGTGGCGGTACCGACTATCCAGTTTGGTACCGAGAGCACGGGGGCGCTGTTTTAGCGACTACGATCGACAAATGCTGTTATATCACTTGCCGATATCTGCCGCCATTCTTCGAGTACCACAGCCGCATTTCCTATTTGAAGGTCGAGAACGTCAGCAGGAACGACGGCATCGAACACCCTTCGGTGCGCGCGTGCTTGCAATTCATGAAAATCAATGAGGGCGTCGAAATTCATCATGTGGCTGATCTGCCAGCTCGAACCGGTTTGGGCACGAGCTCGGCATTTACAGTAGGCCTCCTCCTCGGCCTTTATGCTCTGAGGCAACAAATGCGTGATAAGCATGCACTTGCCTCCGATGCTGTGCACGTTGAGCAGGAGTTGCTTCATGAGGCGGTTGGGACGCAAGATCAAGTTAGCGCCGCGTACGGGGGTTTCAATCGTATTGACTTCCACATGGACGGCGCAATCGAAGTGAAGCGGATCTTGACTGCACAAAGCAGGTTAACGGCGCTAGAACAACATTTGGCACTCTACTTCACCGGGTTTTCGCGGACTGCTTCGGAAATCGCCAAAGAACAAATAATGGTGACACCTCAGCGGAAAGAAGAATTGGAGGTAATGCACCAAATGGTTGGTGAGGCTGAGGCTATCATGACTAGTAGCAGTCGTTCCATGGAGGAATTTGGTCGATTGCTGCATGAGAGCTGGAAAATAAAGAGAACGCTAACTAAAAATATCTCGAATACCAACATTGATGATATCTACCAAGCTGGGCTTGAGGCCGGCGCGTTAGGAGGCAAGCTCTTGGGTGCTGGCGGAGGCGGTTTTATGCTGTTCTTCGTGCCACCCGAACGACGGGAAGCGTTAAGGATGCGGTTGAAAAAGCTGTTGTGTGTTCCGTTCGCATTCTCGAATAGGGGTAGTCATGTCGCCGTATATGAACCTGAAGAGGTATATGACCAAGCTCTTAGTGCTGACCGTTTCCTGATATATTCCAAGCATAGTTCCGACTCCACAGGTGACTCGCGCATCAAAGGCGCGTTCGGACCACCAGCGGATGACCGGCCATAAACCACCCAAAACCGATTGTTTAACAGCCTGTAGAAGCCGTGGCCTTTCCGCTCAACAACCTAGTGGATAACGCAAGCTCGCGGGGTATGAGAATATCCATGAGCGTCAATATCATAGACCCCGTTTTGGACAACCGTTGGGACGAGTTGGTTGCTCGCCACCCACGGGCGTCCGTGTTTCATCAACGTGGCTGGCTGAAGGCTTTGGCTCGTACCTATGGGTATGAACTGCTTGCGCTGACGAGCTCGCCGGTGGGCAGCCCGCTAGATGATGGCATTGTTTTCTGCCGGGTCTCTAGTTGGCTCACAGGAACCCGTCTGGTTTCGCTGCCGTTTGCTGACCATTGTGAGCCTCTGCTGAACCAATCCGGTGAGTGCCTCGATTTTATCCGCTGGTTGCGCGCAGAATGTGACCGAAAGCGATGGAAGTACGTGGAGCTCCGGCCGTTATCGCCAGTTCAAGACCGGGGCCACGGTTTGCAGCCGAGCCGTGGATATTGCTTCCACGAGCTCGATTTAGCCCCAAGTTTGGAACAGATTTATCGGCGATTGCACAAGGATTCTATCCAGCGAAAGATTCGACGGGCTGAAGGGCAGAGGATGGAGTACGAAGTCGGCCGCTCGAAACAACTTTTGGACGAATTCTACCGGCTCCTGTTGATTACGAGGCGGCGTCATCAAGGGATTCCTCAACCTAGAACCTGGTTTGGAAACCTGATCGAATATATGGGGGATAAGCTTCAGATCAGGGTGGCTCGCAAGGATGGGAATCCGATCGCAGCAATGCTCACCCTGCGCCACGGGGTGACCGCGGTTTACAAATATGGCTGCTCAGACCACGACCTGGAAAATGACGGTTTGATTACTTTTAAAGAGAAATTCGGGGCAACGAGAAAATTGCTGACCTATTACCGGTATCCCCGGTCGGAACGTGAAGAAAGACTCAGCCGCTGGGACTCTCAGATTGTCCGTCATTTTTTTTCCATTCTGCCGGACGCTGCTTTGTCCACGGCTGGCAGGCTTCTGTACCGGCATATGGCGTAGCCAGGCGGGTTGCGCGCGGACTGCATCGCGGTTCCACGTAACGCAATACTCGCTACAGGAATTCCGAGCCGTGCGAGTCACTTTTGCTGACCCCCGATTGAAGTAGAGGTTATGAGCACTGATGTTCTGCCAATGTGGACGGTCGAGTCAGACACCCCATAGCACCTAAAAGCGTGCAGAGTTGATGAGCTGAGCTTTGAGGGATCGTGATCGCTGTCTCGAGGAACCTCGTGGATTATTTTTTGAGCCGAAAAACCGCACAAGGGTTGTCACGTTGGCTCGCAGTATCGATAGAATCGAAAGTAACCACCACAAGGATTACTTGCAAGTGACCGGCGGGCCATTGCGCTCGCAGGAGGTCAGACTGACGATGGGGTTTAGTAAATTGTTGACCAAGTATGTAATCTCTGCCCTTCTAGTAGACGCGAGTTTCTGCCTGAGGATAGGAAGATGAGAAAGACATTGAGAGTAGGCGACTGGGTGGAAGTCCGAAGCAAGGACGAAATCCTGAGAACCCTCGACGGCAACGGGCGGCTCGACGGAATGATATTTACGCCAGAAATGTTCAAATTTTGTGGGAAGAGATTCCAGGTCTACAAACGAGCGCACAAGACTTGCGATTATACGACCTCTGCTCCGTACCGCACCCGGCGGGTGGATCGGACGGTCCACCTGGAAACGCGCTGTGATGGAGAAGCGCATGGCGGGTGCCAGGCCGATTGCCTGCTCTACTGGAAAGAGGCGTGGCTGAAACCTGTTAGCCGGAATTCGGACGGCGCACTTACACATCTTGAGATGCCATCTGGAGGAGATGTCAATGCTGTGCCAGGCGCGGGATGCAGCGAATCGAAGGTCTGGGCTAACACGCAGGTATCCGATCCAAATGGTGGAGATCCCACGTACATCTGCCAGGCCACGCAAGTGCCATACGCAACGACATATCTGGCATGGTGGGACCTGCGCCAGTATTTCGAAGACTACTGGTCCGGAAACGTGGGAATCGGGCGCATTATTAGCGGCTTGGTCTATTCAATGTACTATCACCTCAGCCAGGCGGGTATCGGAGTCGGGCCTGCGATGCGCTGGTTCTACGACAAGTTCCATCCGGTCTGGGGCGGCACCCTGTTTCCGAGAAAGCCAGGGCACATACCCCCGGGAAAGCCGACACCGATGGCAACGCTGAATCTGCAACCGGGAGAACTGGTGCGCGTCAAGCCGCACCAGGAAATTCTGAAATCCGTCGATGCGGGCAACAGAAATCGAGGCATGTACTGGGATGCAGAACTGGTACCGTACTGCGGAGGAATCTACCGAGTCCTGAGACGCGTCAGCAAGATCATCGATGAAAAAACGGGAAAGATGGTAAAAATGAAGACTCCGTGCATAGTCCTCGATACGGTTGTGTGTCAGGCACGCTATAGCCCATGTCGCATGCTCTGCCCGAAGAGCATGTATCCATATTGGCGAGAGATTTGGCTTGAAAGGGTTGAGGCCAATGCCTGCGATAGGAACCGTGCTGAAGATGCAAAGATGATGACGATGTCGTCAGGCCGGCCATAGAGGACCTTAGCGAGTCAGGTAAGCACCCCTCTCCCGTCCATGGAGGCAAGAAGTGACCACCACTCAGCCACTTGTCAGTATTGTGACGCCAGTTTACAACGGCGCTTTGTACATCAGGGAATGTATTGAAAGCGTCCTGGCACAAACGTACTCAAACTGGGATTACACAATTGTCAACAACTGCAGCACAGATGAGACATTAAAGATCATTGAAGAATACGTAAACAAAGACAATCGTGTTCACGTCTATAACAACGATAAATTGCTGGACATCATAGCAAACCACAACAGGGCGTTCCGTCTTATTTCGCCGACTAGCAAATACTGCAAGGACGTATCAGCCGATGACTGGCTATTTCCGGAATGCCTTGCGCGGATGGTAAGCGTTGCCGAGGCAAACCCATCGGTCGGAATTGTTGGTTCCTACCAGCTCAGTGGCGGCGGCACCAACTGGAGAGATTGGCGCATAAAGTGGGCTGAACTTCCATATCCCAGCACGGTCATTCCGGGCCGAGAGATTTGTCGCATGCAATTGCTTCGCGGACCCTATGTATTTGGAACTCCAACGTCACTTCTGTATCGGTCAGATCTAATCAAAACGCAAGAGAATTTTTACCCCAACTCAACCCCACATGCTGACGTGAGCGCCTGCTATAAGTGTCTCCAGCACACTGATTTTGGATTTGTGCACCAAGTGCTGTCCTATGAGAGAATTCATGGAGATGCAATAAGCACACGATGTAGGTCGCTGAGCACGCATGATCCGTCATTCCTCTGTGATCTCATGGAGTACGGGCCAAGTTATCTTACTCCCGGAGAGCTCGCCAACTCTTTACAGGAGACGTTAAATACTTATTATGAGCATTTGGCCGCAAGTGTATTTCATTCCCACAACAGCGAGTTTTGGAAGTATCATATGGGAAGACTAAAAGAGTCTGGTCATCCCTTCTCGTATTTGATGGGCAATCCGAAACAAACGGTGGAAAAGATGCTAGGACGCGAATCGAGTCGATCTCAGGCCACAAGTATGAGTGGGAGGGGGAGTATTAATGAAAATGCCAGCGTTGAGGGTAACAACCAATGTCAGTCGCCCGCACGTGGCGTCACGTCAAGCGTTGTTGCGGGGCGACGGAGTTAAGAAGGTGATTTATGTGGTTGTGTCGGGATGTGTCTGAGCGACCATGGGAGTATTCCTGGGCGGATAGTGAGCGTCGATCGCAGCTGTTGCAGGCTATGTTCATTTCGGAGACCAACAAAGATCTTATTAGTGTTGAGCCGGTGGTATTGTATGAGAGAAGATGTTGGGTTGGATCGGAATGAAAGGGGAAGATGCAGGCGAGCGTTCCGAAGGGCTGGTCTAGGATCGGTATTGATGTGCTGCTCGGCTGATCAGTTGTGAGCGGGCATAGCACATTCCCAGGGGACGGAGAAATGGAAGGGACAGGTGCAAACGTCGCTGCTCGTGGGCACTAGCGGAAGAAAAATGACAACGGTTGAAATGCCGCAAATAGCGGCGCGGCGAACAGGGGCGCCAAAACGCGGTGATAGATACTGCTCTTCGAGGGCTTGAAGCCAAGGGTCTTCCGATCCGTGTTGGACTGGTAGGAGCTGGTGCTTCAGGTCGCGCCATCGCACTGCAATTTGGAACGCCGGTTCCTGGGATGCGCCTTGTCGCCATCGCCAATCGGACGCCGGAACATGGTGAGAGAGCGTTTCGGGAAGCTGGAATCCACCAGTGGAGCCTTGTGAATTCCGCACGTCAAGCCGAGGCGGCAATCAGCCGAGGATTACCAGCGTTGACGGATGATCCGTCGGTCTTAACGCAGTGTGAGGCGATTGACGTGCTGGTGGAGGTAACCGGCACAGTCGAGGTCGCAGCGCGCGTTGTTCTGGATGCGTTTCGTCACGGCAAGCATGTGGTTTTGGTCAACGCGGAGCTGGATTCGCTGCTCGGTCCCATCATTAAGGTGAAGGCGGATGAAGCTGGCGTCGTGGTGACGCACACGGATGGTGAAGAACCAGGAGTCGCGATGACCCTCGTTCGTTATCTGCGAACGCTGGGCCTTCGTCCCGTTGCCGCAGGCAACATTAAGGGCATGGTCGACTATTATCGAACGCCGGAGACGCAACGGGGATTTGCGGAAAAACATCACCTCGATGTCAGGAAAGTCACTTCGTTTGCCGACGCCACCAAGCTTTCGATGGAGACAACGATACTTGCCAATGCGACGGGATTTCGCGTTGGCCGCCGCGGAATGTATGGTCCGGCCTGCGTTGATGTGCGCGAAATCGCAAACCGGTTGCCCGCCCATGAGATGCTGGAGGCAGGGTTGGTCGACTACGCCCTCGGTGCGGCTCCCCATACCGGCGCCTTCGTGGTCGTTTACGAGGACTCCCCGCTCAAGAAGGTGCAGTTGGCGTACTACAAGCTCGGTGATGGCCCGTTCTATGTGTTTTACACGCCGTATCATCTGCCTCACATCCAGATTGCCTCAACGATCGGCCGTGCGGTAATCCACCGCGATCCGACGGTCGCGCCGATCGCAGGTCCGGTCTGCGAAGTGGTCACCGTTGCCAAACGTGATTTGAAAGCCGGGGAGCGCCTCGACGGAATCGGCGGGTTTTGCACGTACGGGTTAATCGACAACGCCAAGGACGCTCGCGCCCTGGCAGCGCTGCCCATCGGCCTCTCGGAAGGCTGCACGCTGCTGCGGAACGTTTCGAAGGACGATTTGATTTCCATCGACGATGTGGAATCGCCTCGTGGCCGGTTGGCAGAGAAGCTTTGGCGGGAGCAGAGCGCACGATGGCCCCTCGTAGTGCAAGCCTCACGAACACAATCCGCGAAGGCGCCAGCGAGAGTAGTCGTTTGAAGTCCTGTACTTGAGTATCGCAGGCCACTGTCGCCTGGCTGGCAATTAGTATGGGTTCAAGCGGGATTGCTTGCGATTCTATGAAGGCCATTTACAGAATTGAGAAGCTACCTCCGAACAGAAAGAAATAAATAAGGATGCAACGCTCGCTTTACGGACAGCGAATTCTGATTACAGGAGCAAGTGGATTCATCGGCTCTCACTTATGCCTTCGTTTGTGCCAGGAAGGGGCGGATGTGCACGCTGTCTACCGCTCACGGCGTCCAGCCGACCTTGGCGATCAGCGCTGGTGGCAAGCCGATCTCGCGGATCTGGAAGAGGTGAAAAAAATAGTTGGCAAGGTCCAACCGGAGGTGATTTTTCATTTAGCCAGCCATGTGAAAGGTGCACCTGCCCTTGAGCACGTCCTGCCTACGTTTCAGAGCAACTTGCAGAGCACGGTAAACCTTCTAACCGTGGCTGCCGAAGCCAATTGCCGTCGCGTGGTGCTGACCGGCTCGCTGGCCGAGCCCGAAGTGGAGAACGGGGAAACATTCCCCTCGGCGCCTTACGCCGCGGCGAAATGGGCCAGCAGCGGCTACGCACGTATGTTTCATGCGCTTTATAAGTTGCCGGTCCTTATCGCCCGCGTGTTCATGGTCTATGGGCCTGCGCAAATGGATTTTACCAAGCTGATTCCCTACGTCACCCTTTCGATGCTGCAAGGAAAAACACCTAAAATCACCAGCGGAGAGCGTCTAGTAGACTGGATTTACGTGTCTGATGTGGTGGATGGTTTCTTGGCGCTGGCTCAAGCCTCCGATGTGGATGGTGCGACCCT